>JAABUO010002681.1_pt1 | contig 21536 bp, 28 predicted proteins | sample 5559291 | NCBI WGS metagenome assembly JAABUO01 (sample SAMN10711878, study PRJNA513372) | rock metagenome | isolation source: Antarctica rocks | place: Antarctica: Victoria Land, Finger Mt sud
CCAGCCGCCTGCCGCACGAGCACCCTGGCACCCACCCACCGCCTGGTCAGCCTGCAGCTCGCTCCCCCAAATTTAGCCACCCCCGGCCTTGTGCCGCACGAGCAAGTTCGCCGCTAGCTCCGGCTGTCGGTCAGCCTGCACAGCTCGCCGCTGCTACACCTGCCTGGGTCTAACACTCCGGCCGCGCGGTGTACACTGTCCTGGCCACAGCCCGTGAGGGGGGAAAACTATGCAGCACTGCTTCAGTAACTTCCTCAAGCTGTGGGTATGACAGCAGGGGGGCGCTCATATCACAAGTGTTCCAAGCAGGCATGCGAAAACGTGACAAGGAAGTATGCGCACCTACCGTATCGCCGAGCGCAGCCACAGGTTGGCCCGATACCCCGTCTCCAGCGTTCCTCTGCACAAGGAGAAGTGTTCGTGTGTGTCAACGGCGGGAGTGCCAGATACATGCAGAGTGCCGTCCAGGCTACAGGAGTCTGTGCCAGGTACGTTCGCCTGAAAGCAGCAACAGGGGGATAAGTGCAAGCAAAGCACAAGCAATGGCACTGCCAATACACATACAGGGACTCGTGCCTGAAGTGGACGCCCGCGCGGCCTGGTGCTACACTTGTCGCGCCGATTTCTGGTGACACTAGCTCCTCCGCCACCACGCCCTCCAGGCCGGGGTGACAGGTAGCGTAAAACACCTCGCCGCTGGCAAAGTGCTGCGCTGTGAGGTCTGGAGCTGCTCTCCTGCCGTGCGCCTGGCCGCTCGTGCTGCTGGCTACGCAATGCCCTGCTCTGGCACGGGGATGCAGAGCTGCCTTGACCAAGCTCGGCCACAGCCGCCTGCCTCTGCTCTGCCACATGCAACCAGGCAGATGCGAACGCTGGGGCCGGGTAGCTGGCAGCTTCAAGGCGCTCAGCTCAGGAGATTGGATGCCAGTGGCAGCAGGTGGAGGCATACGTGGGGTCATTGGTTTGCCCGTTCACGCACTACCGAAGCTGGAGACTGCACCAGCAGTCAGCCTCAACACCAGCTGACTCTCCAACCAACATTTATAAGTTAACTAGAGAAAGCAGAGGATACCTGCAACAGTCAGGGGGCAGGGCAGAGGACCCAAAAAACCTGCACCCAACCTGCACCTGCAGCGCCTCAATCCACCAGCTCCACCAAACTGCATGCCAGAGCAACCCATGTTCCGGGTTTTAAATGCTGTCACAGCATGACCGTGAAATGATTACTAAATGGTGAGCTTCACTGTACACGCCAAAAAGGAGGCCAACCAGCCGCCAAGTCACGTGTCTCTACTGCAGATCCGCTACGCAGGCACGGCCTCCACCACGCAGAACACGCCGCGGCAGCTCACAATGCGGGTGAGTTTGAACCCTGCGCTCGCCAGGAGCGCCCTCCACTGCGCCGCCGTCCGCTCGCGGCCCTGAACAAGCACCTGCAGACACATCCTTATAGTCTTACAAAGCATGGGCATGTGGCATTTGGTTACACAAGCACATCATAGAAATGACTGCTACTTAGCGCAGCATAACCCTGGGCACCGCTTTGCGACAGAGGGAAGCGTCGCTTACCCCAGCCGAATGCACAAAACCGACCAGCAGCGCAGACCTATCAAAGCAGACTTCCGCACCGATTACGCATACGCGACGTCACAGCTCAGGTCACTTGCTGACGCCCACTTGCCACTGCATGTCTGCAACGTCACGGCCTGGGCCACAACATGCAGAGCTCCTTGCGCCACAAACCTACAGGCCAACACTACAGGCCAACGCGGTATTGCATTCAAAGGCATTTTTCTAGCTGCCTTACACAGCTACACCTGGCATCGCAAGCACAGTGCGTGCCGCACCATCATGTGCAGGTCCATAAAATTGCGGAAGGGATTTTCAGCAAACTCATTGAGCATGCAGGCCTGCGCGCGCGCTGCACATCTGAGGTGCTAGTTGCGTGCTCCAGAGTGCTTTCTGACGCCAGCACTTACGTCAGACGTGCCGCATTGGTGCCGCGTTTTGAGTACAGTGGATGAGCTTTGGAAAGTGAGGGCGTCCACGTGAAGGATGAACAGAACCCCACGCATGTGTGTCCGCTGGTGCGTCCAGGAATTAGGTGCTCCAATATATGGTACCGGCATGAAACAAACATCTGGGTACCACCTTAATGCCATGCTCAATGAGCCACGTAGTCAGTGTCCCGATGATGACCTCAGTACATGTGCTCTTTGGGCTACGCGACAATCTCAGCACATGCAGAATAGTATCGCGGGCAGTACGCCGCGCACCTCCACAAAGCACAGCGTGACGCCGGGCGTCGCGCCGGCGGCTGCACGTATTGCTGACAGGATGCGCTGGCTGTCTGCATCATTCCAGTCGTGTATGATGTTGCGCAGAACCCACACGTCGCCACTCTCCGGTCGCGGCAGGGTCTCTGTGCCCCGAAACAGAGCCATGCTGACAGTGTATGACTGCACACACCGAGTGATCACTCGAGTACTGCACACGAGCACACAACACAAGCCCGTTGAGCTCACCAAAGCGCATACAATACCTCGCACCAGACGCGCATCTGCACCTGGGTGTAACTCTGCGATCCACAGCCTGTAATGAGACAGGCTGCCTGCCGGGCACTTGCAACACAACCCAGCTTATCATACCGTGCTCGTTATCATCGCGCCAATACCTGGCAACCCCAGGCATTGCCAGTGCCAGAGAGCCTGATGAAGCAGGCGCGCCCTGCTTGAAGAAGTCGCCGCCTACGAAGGTGACGCGCTTGCGCAGCGCCGCCTTGTCGGCGTCCTTGTCCCAGCGCTCGCGCGCGTTGTCGATCACCTGCGCGCGCATGTCTGCCGCGCGCGTCTACCGGCCGCTAGCGCTGCGCCCACCTGGTCGGCGCGGCGGTGTCCTGGCGGGTTGCAGCATTGCCTGACAAGCGCTTGCACCCATCAAACACCTTGCCAGCATCGGCGCTGTACCTCGAGGGATGACCCAGCGCCTGCGGGGACCGTGAGGAGTGTGGCAGCTAAACAGCCTCTAGGCGCAGAAGGGCGTGGGGCGAGCCATGGCCGGCCAGCAGCCTGGTGCCAGGGAGGTGCGTCGCAGCTATATGCAGGAGCCACTGTGCCACCATGGTACCTTGCTGGACAACTCGCGCACGCCCCTCGCTCCACGGCCTTGCCTCTAGAGCCGGGCGGGCCGCCCCCATGCGCGCGCCTGCGGCTGGTCGAACAGGACGCCCGTGGCGCGCCGGCTGCGCCGCAGCAGGCGCGCCAGGAAGGAGCCGTACGCGCCCGCCACGTCTACGACGCGCGCGAAGCGCGTCCAGTTGTAGTCCAGCACGGCCGCCTCGGCGCCTGGGGCCAGCGCTGCTGCCTCAGGGCGGGCTGGTGCGCCACGCATCCTGTGGGGGGCGGTCAGGCTGCAAGCAGGGGAGCTGCTCTACGCCGGAACCCCATGCAGCAGCATGAAGCTGTGCGCGCTTGTTGCAGGCCGCAGAGCAGTGCGGGTGCATGCAGAGAGGCTGCTTGTGCGTTTAGGGCGCGCGCGCATGCCCTTGCATGCGCACTCCACGTCCCGCATCAAGCGTGTGATGTCCATGTCTTATTGATTGCCACAAGGCAGGCATCTATTGCTCACAGTGGTGCTCAGGCGCACACAGAGTGAGTGCGGGCGAGCAGGTGGGCGAAAGTGCGAGAGATGCAGGGCGGGCGCACCAAGCACAAAGTCGGTCGCGACCATGGCGCGCGAGAAGTTGCGCTCCTGGCCCTGGTCTGCCTGCCCGCCGCGCACAGGCTCGCGCGCCAGCCTGTGCCGCAGAGTGCCTGAAGCTCGACGCAGCGGAGTGCGACAAGGTGAGAGCGCAGGGACGCTCGTGCGCGGGTGCCACGCCGCTGTCGGCAAGCAGCCGGGGCGCCGGGCTCGACGCGCGCGGACCGCAGGCCGCGCGGGCGCACCTGCAGGAACTCGAAGAATGCCTGGCCGCCGCTGTGGCGTTTGAAACCATTTCCGCCGGTGCCCACCGCCCAGGGCAGCTCGCCCCAGGCGCCGTATGTGTTGTCCACCATGTGGAACACCTGCAGGTGGGACAGGCGTGAGCTCCAGGCGCCATGCTCACAACAGGCGTCAGGCTGCACAGCACAATGGCGTCCACAAAGGACATGCACAGCAGCAGTTGTTGAGCCAGGAAGCCTGAGTGCTTCCGCAGCAAGGTCACACTCGTTGGCGGAATTGCAATGGGCCAGGGGTCTGGGGCGCACAAAGGCCTTCATGTGGGTGGGGTGGTCCGCGAGCAGCAGGCGGCTCAGCACGTTGTTCTGGAAGCGCGCCGGGCGGCCCCAGGCGCCGGGCGCCACCGCCAGGCAGTGGTAGTTCACGGCCGCGCGCAGCACGCGGTGCAGGCAGTCGGGGTCCACGCCTGTTGGTGACAAGGGGTGAACCGCCAGGGCAACGGGTGCCTTGGCAGGTACGCTGGGCCTCTGCCTAGCATGACCGCATGCGCAGCCTGGCTCTGGGCGTACCCAGCTCAGACGCCAGCTGCTCAGACGTCTTTGGCCCCGCCTCCAGCGCGTCCGGGACGCCGAGCGTGGAGAGCGTGTGGATTACCTGCAAATGCAGCTAGGCGTCAGAGTACTGGGATGGCCCAGGCTGTGCCTGTAAGCATATTCATGCGCTGGCAGGACGACTCGAGGTGCACTCCGGACCGTGGACGATGGCCGTCTCGCACGCCCTGTCACCTCCTATGCAGACAGGAGACAGCAGAGGAACGCTTGACAGGAGACAGCACAGGATCGCTTGATATGGTGAGGTATAGTGTGGTCTGTAGCTGTATCTTGTACATACCTGGCTCTGCGCAAAGGCCGTGGCCTTCTCCGCGAGCAGCAAGGGCGGCGGCGCCAGCCAGTCCGCCAGCCACAGAGCCCACCGCCGCAGCGCCGCCGCTGCCTTGAAGGCAATCCAGGACGGCGGTCTGGACCAGTGCCTGCATACCCGGACACGTCCTGCTAACACAGATAACAAACCTGTCAAAGCAAGATCATTAGAGCAAAGCGCCCCACTGCCCTCTACTTAGAGCGCTGCACACGGCATAAGGTCCCGTAAGAACTGTTCCCCCGCTTGGTCCTCAGCAGGTCCAGACGAGACTGACATCAAGTGCAATGCTGTGCAAGGCATGCCTGGACTCCTTGTTATGGCGCATTGCTGCTGCACTCATCGTGATATATTCGGCTTGTTTAGCAAGTGGTGCTAGAGGTGCCAGAGAAGAGCACTGCCGCTTCTTGCAGAAATCAATTCATTGCTTGCAAGGCGCCCGGGCGTTACAATGCATGCAGCCGCGGACATGTGATTAACTTTTCCGAGCCAACTTGCCTGGCATGCACTAGAGTACGAAAGGGCGCTGTGCTGCTGCAGATGCAAGTAACGGCGGGGCTTGCTTCTGCAGCAGTACAGCCCCCTTCGTAATCTAGCAAGCCCCGCCAGTGCGCCAAGTCCACCTGCGTTGGCACCTCACATGCGGACCACCCCCCTGCTTAGGATCACTCGGGTCTCCTAGGACCCCAGCCATCACTTCATGAGCACTGTGCAAGAGATCTGTCCGCTGCGTTTCGCTGCAACCTGCATGCTGAGAGCCTGTATGGCGCTTCTCTTTTGTTAATTAAAATTGGATGCCATGTTGGAGGTTACATCATAATCACGCAAGATGCCACTCCATCAGCTTCCCCCTTAAACTCTCCTCAAAGACGCCAAGAGCCCCAGTAGCACAGGGGAAGACAGCACATGGTCATGGACGCACCAGTTAAGCACAGTCGCAAGGCCACCAGGTGCGGCACGCCGACCATGCACGAAAGTGCACACATCACTGTGGCCTGTTCTGCATCTCAAGCTATCTTCATGTGCACTTGCCTAACAACAAAATAAAGGCTGAATCTGAATACCTGGCATATAAGCGTGTGCATCGCTCATGCATCACAAATGTGCAGTGAAACTTCCTGGTCATCGAACAGGCATGCTACGTATGTCAGTCTGTCGCGCGGGTGCAGGGACTGGTCCAGGCCACCAGCCTGGATAGTGTACAATGTCGCGATTGTGCTGCGGCGCTGGTGCATGGCGCTGGCGGACTGGCTCGCTCCGCCGCCGCTGCTGCTGGCCGAGAAGGCCACAGCATATGCACAGAGCCAGGTTTCGCAGCCTCTTAGCTGTCCGCCCGTCCGGTCTTGCTGCTGACTTTGCTTGGAGTGCTGTCTGCTGCCTATTCGTTGGCTGCAGGCATAAATAGCGAGATGCTGGTTGTAGCAGCTGAAATGACGCTGCCTCCGTGCATAGGTCCTTGACACGCTGGTGAAGCTGGGCGTTGCGGACGCACTGGAGGCAGGACCAAAGACGTCTGAGCAGCTGGCGACTGAGCTAGGTTGGTTTCGTGCTGCATGCATTGTCAAGTAATAGAGGCGAATGCTGTTGGAGCAATTGTGCCCATCACATGCTCAGAGTCTGCATTGTATTAGCATTTGCCTTTCTGGCATGAAGTAATGTGTTATCTTGCTTCTTATAGAATCTCTGAGCCAACTCTTCCTTACCCAGGTGTCGGCCATGACCTGTGGGACCTCTTGCGCAGGCGTGCAGCAGGACTGCCTGCACCGCGTGCTGCGCGCGGCGGTGAACTACCACTGCCTGGCGGTGGCGCCGGGCGCCTGGGGCCGCGCGGCGCGCTTCCAGAACAACGCGCTGAGCAGCCTGCTGCTCAAGGACCACCCCGCCCACATGAGCTCTTTTGTGCGGGCCCTGCCAGCTCTGCCTCGCCTGCACCACAGCTATCACCCTGCTGCAGGCTCCGCAAAGGCCACAGCTCTTCTTGTTCTCTGCTCATGCATGTTCAAAGGGGTTTGTTGTTGGTATGTATACTTGCTGGATGGCATGCAGGCTCGTCCACATGTCCATATCGCCAGCTGCAGGGGTGCTGTTCGTAACTTTGCAAAAATTACCGCAGGTGCACCTCGTCGTGGACAACAGCTGGAAGGCGTGGGGCGTCATGCCCTGGGTGGTTGAAACGGGGGGGAATGGCTACAAACACGCCCACAACGGGACATCGCTCTGGGAGTACCTGCAGGCGAGCCCATTCAGGACGCTACCTAGCCAGCAGATTGCTGGAGCCTGCTCTTTGGCAGAGCTTCTTGCTCGACTTGGACGCTGCCGCCAGAGCGGCACCTGCCTGTGCTGAGGACTCGCCTGAGGCGGCTGGCAAGGGTACGACAGTACAGAGCGACTGGTGTCTCACCCGACGCGGAACGCAGGCCAACCAGGAGGAGGAGCGCAACTTCTCGCGCGCCATGGTCTCCCAGGACTTCATATTCTGTGCGCCCTGCTTCCAGTATCACCACTAAGTGGCACAAATGTTCAAAGAATTCCAAAGCCAATTATAGCAAAGAAGAGGCATATATACTCAAAGAAATGCAAAGCCAGTGATAGGACTGCCAAGATGTTATAATAACGTACTGTGTAATGATGTATCCACATTGTTGTCGCTTGTGCTTGTGCCCTTGGCTGACGGCAGCCGTGGGGAGTGCCAGGCACCGAGGCAGCCGTGCTGGACTACAACTGGACGCGCTTCTCGCGCGTCGTGGACATCGCGGGCGCGTATGGCTCCTTCCTGGCGCGGCTGCTGCGGCGCAACCAGCGCGCTGCCGGCGTGCTCTTCGACCAGCCGCAGGCGCGGCGCCGACTGTGTGGGCAGCCGCTCTGAGATGCATTGCCAGTGAGTGCAGCGTCAACAGCTGCATGTTGCCTTTTGTGAGGTGCTTGGCCTGTGCTTCCCTGCCCGTGCTTCTGTGCCAGGGGCTGCGTGCTGACGTGCTTGACATAGCATGTGGAGATGCTGCTGGTGCATGCTAGCTGGATTGAGGCAGCACGACGTGGCGCGCAAGTGGTCAACGTTCCCACCCTGTACTTCTGGCAAGCAGCCGGAGGCACGCGCGCGCAGGTGATCAACAACGCGCGCGAGCGCTGGGACAAGGACGCCGACAAGTCCGCGCTACGCAAGCGCGTCACCTTCGCGGGCGGCGACTTCTTCAAGCAGGGTGCCGCGCCTTGCTGTCCCAGAACAGGCCCCGACAGGCTGCTTGCTTCTGTGATGCAGGCGGGTGGGCTGTACAGAGACCTGCTCTGGTATAGCTATTGGTATGCAAGTGCAAAGCGCTCATAGCGCAGCGACTCACATCAAGTGACTTGACGCCCTCGCCTCCGCCCTTTTGCTGTGTGCCTGCATGTTTGTGGGCGGTCTTTTTTGGCCCAGCAAACGCACTGTCCTAGCTGTTGGGGTGCTGACCCCCTTACAAAGGGAATTGGCAACCTGACAGCTGAGACATATTGTTGTTGCGCCTTCAAATTCATGCTGTCACATGTGCCTGTCGCGCTGAACAACAATGTGTACCCTGACCCAGACACGCTGCCGCGGCCCGAGGCGGGCGATGTGTGGGTTCTGCGAAACATCCTGCATGACTGGAGCGACGCGGACTGCCAGCGCATCCTGTCAGCCATACGCGCGGCCGTCGGCGCAACTCCCATGACGCTCACCCTTGTGGAGGTATGCACACACCACTCCGCGTGCTCGCCTGCGGCATGCCTTTTGTTGCTGCTGCGCGGCCTGGCGGTTGTCGGTACAAGGGTATGCAGCCTGTATGTGCTTGAACAGCACGGCCACGGCTGGTGCAAGGCGTAGGATGCCTGCTTACTTTCTAGGGCAGGCGGAGGAAGCACTGCGGACATTGGCTTGCATGCAGTTCTGCGGCCCGCACCAACCTGCGTGATACAACGCTGCTGCCTCCACCGAGCCGCGCATTGGCAAGTGTGCTTCTGCGCTCACCGCACATTGCCATTCAACTGCTGTTCTATCAGCTGCATGTTGCGGCGACACCGAGTGGCGCGCTACTGCGCGGCTATGCAATCGGGAAGCTGAGTTCCGTAATGGCTTGCAGGTCTGCATCCTCAACGAGTACGCCGATCCGTATCCGACGCGTGAGTTTTTGGATTTGCACATGATGGTGAGATGCGCGCAACCCTGGCTTGCATGGCTGTGAGTGGTTGCTTGTGTGGACTCCTCTGCATGAGGCGCACGCCTTGCAGTAGATGCTTTCTGTGAGGTTCAACCGACTGCAGATGCACCAATGCTTGCATGCAATTGAAAACTGTAAAGCTGCATCGCAGTGCTTTGCTGTTCTGCTGCACTCTTGAGCACGCAGTCAAACCTACAGGCTTTGTGGGTGGCGCGATGCGTGCATGTGCGTACACACATTCTTTGCGTGGTGATGCCACTGGGTGTCGCGCATGTCATGTGAAGAGCAGTGCTTAAAGTCTGGTTTGGGTTGCTGCAGGTGACACTTGCCGGCCGGGAGCGCACAGCGGCACAGTGGAAGACCCTGTTGTCGGGCGCGGGCTTCAAGCTCAACCGCATTGTGGCCTGCCGCGCGCCGCTCTGCGTGGTGGAGGCCGTGCCTGTGTGATATATGAGGCGTTTTTGGTGTTGCGGCTGTGGCATGACATGTGTCTCAAGTGCCACAAGTGTAATAGTGAGTCATATGCACTGACAAGCGTGCATTATGTGTTCTGTTGCTTGCTGAAAGCTGTCTGGCGAGTCTGCACATTGTTCTCTTATTTGAAGTAGCTACTCACTTGATGCTCAAGGCTATCTGTAGCATTTACCTACCCTTTTTCTTTCTTTTTTTTCCTTTTTTACCCTTTGTGACAAGATGTTGCAATACTTAGGGGGGTTCAGCACCCACACAAACAGAGACACATGGTCAAAGCAATGCTTTCGGCAACATAGCAGCTATAGAACTTGCACCGAGCGAGAAGCCCTCACAAAGAAGTCAAAGCTAGCATGGCGCTGTTCTGTGCAATACTTGTACCAGAGTATAGCTCCAGGCATGCGGCCTACAAGGCAGAAACGGCAGCATGCCTGTGCAGGCGCAGTCAGAGTCACCAAGACAGGTCCTACACAGGGACAGCCTCGACAACACACAGCGGCCCGCGTGTGCGCACGATGCTGCGCAGCTTGAAGCCCGCGCCGGATAGCAGCGCCTCCCACTCCACACGCGTGCGCTCCCGGCCGAACTCTTGCTCAGTCTGGCGTGCGCAGACGCGCATTAGCATGTCTTGCTTGCGAGTAAGATTTGCCTCGAGCTTGAGGCGCGCTGTGTGCGCCACTGTCGCGCGCTGCCCCTCATATGGGCACGGCCTCCACCACGCACAGAGCGCCGCGCGTGCGCGTGATGCCACGCAGCTTGAAGCCTGTGCTTGACAGCAGGGTCTCCCACTCCGCGCGCGTGCGCTCGCGGCCGCTCGCCAGCATAGTCTAGCGTGCACACAGATGCGCACGTGTCACTCAGTATTCAAGCAATAGACTCTGTGCCACGCGCTCATCTACTGGCAAGCCTGCTTTACATGTTCCCGCCCTGCCTGCAGCAGCCATACATGTGTGCACAATACACCGGCAGGTGACACTCCTTTGCACCACACATCCGACGAAGGTCCTGGTGAAACATGCAGACATATTGGGCACGACATGCCCACACACAACACATCAAGCAAGCAGCCTGGCTGCTTGTGTAGGGCAGTTTGCAGCCTGTTGCATGTGCAGTACATGCCATCAAAACCACCTGAGCAGTCGCAGGCCTTGCGCCCAGGGCGCACCATGACCATGAGGTCTGCCATGATGTTTGTCATGCAGGTGCCGTCAAACTCGCGCGGGATGCAGAACTGAGCGGACCCGCACAGGCACGTCAGCGAACTGCCGTGTTTGCGTGCTGCCAGAGTGCTGACGCTCGCAGGGGTGGACAAAAGCAGGTAGCAAAACCAGGCAGATCACGACATATCAGCAGGTCGCCCTAGGCTGACAAGCTGACAACCTCTGACAAGGCAGCTACAGCAAACCATTTCACCAGTCACTTGGGGGACCCTGGTGCGAATGCACTGAAGAGTGCCACACCACTGTCATCATAGGACAGCTCATGCAGGTGTGCCCCGGCAGGGCTGCATAGCCAAGCTCCTGCGCTCAGAGAGAGCACAGCAGTTTTGTCTGCCACATATCAGGAAGGGGCAGACTCTGACCCTCTGTCAAAGCTGTCTAGCAGGTCGTTATGTCATCGGTCTGCCCTGGTGACTCTGCCTGTGTGGCACAAGCATTCCGGGTAGGAAGACGGGGCATGTTCACCTCGCACAGGCAGAGCGTGACGGGCATGCTGCCCATGGCCGCGCGCATGGCGGCCAGGATGCGCGCCGCATCGACGTCGTTCCAGTCGTGCAGGATGTGGCGCAGGACCCAGGCGTCGCCCGCCTTCGGCTGAGGCATCGTCTCTGCGGCAGGCCGCACAGACTCAGCGACTCCCAGTGCATGGCCAAGGCGCTCGCATGCGCTCTGACACACCATGACGTCGCACCGGCATGGTCCTGGTCTGAACCACGTGGTCAATGCAACACCCTGGTGTTTCTGGTGTGCCGGGCGGCAGACAGGCAGGCGCTGCCAGCGCACCGCTCCTGAAGAAGTCACCGGCCACGAAGGCGGTGCGGCTGCGCAGGTCGGCCTTGTCGGCCTCCTTGCTCCAGACCTGGCGGGACCTGGCGATGACCTGGCCGTACCCGCATGCCACCTCGGCATCAGCCCCCGCACGAACCGCCCACGCCCCCAGGCGCGATCCATGCACCCCGGCAGGTGACCGCGCGCGCGGCAAGCTGACAGGCGCAGCATGCCGGCATCCAGGGACGGGGCAGCCCAGCCGACGAGAACACACACAGGTCTCCCGGCTTGTGCGGCCCTCCAGGCGCGCGCCGAGCGGCACGCAGCATCACGGCACGTGACACCAGGCAGCGCGCATGCGGCCGCCCGCGCGCGCCTGCGGCTGGTCGAAGAGCACGCCCTCCGCGCGCGGCGCGTGCTGCATGAGGCGCGCCAGGAACGAGCCGTATGCGCCTGCGATGTCCACGAAGCGCGAAAAGCGCGACCAGTCGAAGTCCGCGACCACCGCCTTGATGCCTGCAGCGCGCCAGCGGGCCAGCAGATGCGGTGAGCTCTTCGGCTCTCTTGTGCGGCTCTCTTATGCTGTGTGCGGCTCTCTTATGCGACAGCTGAAGAGCTTTGGCACACGAGGGCCAGCACTGGCAGCCAGCTGGCGGCGCCAGTGGAGCGCGGCGCAAGCCTGGCCGGGTGCACGGCACACCACACCCCACACTGTTTCATCAAGCATGCATGTCGGAGTCTGCAGGGTTGGGGACTGGTAAACCATGCGCCATGCTGCTAGGCATACTACCTCGGCAGCATGCCGCCGCCTGGCACGTTTGTGACGTGCACTGTCTGTCTGTGCGCGGGGTGCGGCGCACCGAAAGTGTCGTCGGTGGCGACCATGGCGCGCGAGAAGTCTGCCTCGCGCTCGGGGTCCGCCTGCCGGCCACAGACCCTGTCAAGCGGTCACATGGCTCAGCGCTGACCCACAGTGCATGCACTTCCTCCGCGGCACCTGACAATCTTGTGGTACAAACGGCCCGAAGGCTGCTGCTCACAGCATCATACCTGCCTGTGTGCAGCAGGGCCGACCGGTACGCCCGAGTGCCCCGCACAGGGCCACAGGCCGCCACAGGGCCGACTCGACCGGGCGCCCGCGCACCTTGAGCAGCTCCCACAGGGACTGGCCCTCGTGCGTCATTCTGAAGGTGTTTTTACCCGTCCTGATGGCCGGCTCGAGCGCGGCGAGCGTTGGGTACCCATCGTCCACTGTCCATTGGATCTGCGCCACCAATCCAGCCCCCATCAGCACGTTGCCTCGGGAACACAGCGCACGTTGCTTGACCAGCACGACCAGTGCACGTCGCTGCCGCCCACGCACCATCGGCCAGGCATTGTTGGGATGGTCGTCGCGCAGCACGTCGCCAAGCGCGGCGTTTGCAAAGCGCGGCGGCTGGCCGCGCGCGCCCGGCGCTGCGGTCAGCAGCTTCATGTTGACGGCCGCGCGCATCACGCGGTACAGCGTGTCCACATGCAGGCCTGCGCGCAGGGACGCGGGTGAGTGCGTGGAGCGCAGACCACATGCTACATGCATATTAACTGGTGCATCTGTGGGTGGCGGAGCGCGGCGGCTGCCGCCGCATGACGTGCACTACGGTCAGCGGCGCTGCTCATGGCCATGCGCGGCACGTAGTACAGCGTGGGTGTGGGACCCTGGCATGGTGCGCTCATGATCAAGTGTACAGCATGGATCTGGTACTTGCATGCACCCGGCGCAGGGACAGACTGCATATATGCTTTGCGCGCTTTAGCTTGAGGCTCCTGAGGACCAACAAATGTTTTGACGCTTCCGTAGAGGGAGCCAAAGCGTGTGCTTGCCACTGTGGCCGGCAGAAGCATGTGATACAAGTGACAGATCGACTTGCTCACAGAGCTTCCCAGACGGCTGAATGATCCAGATGGCTCGGTGTGGTGACAAAAGCAAAGCAAGGGGCCCTCCACGGCCGACGCAGCCAGCGGGTTTTCTTCGCAAACGTCTGCACCCAAGGCCGCGGGCGGGCGGCGGGCACACCGAGCTCCTTGGCGAGCTGGTCGGCGGACTTGGGCCCGTGCGCGAGCGCGTCGAACACGCCGACCTTCTTCAGGCTGTACAGGACCTGCGCAGCGCTGAGCGCACTGAGTGCAGGCTGTACAGGACCTGCGCAGCATCGAGCGCACTGAGTGCAGGCTGTACAGGACCTGCGCAGCGCCGAGCGCACTGAGTGCAGGGCCGGCCTGAAGTGCGGCTGAGCATCGGCAGCCAGCGAGAGCACGCTCAGTGCTCGCAAGAGCGCGGAGAGACTTGGGGAAGCAGCAAGCGCTCGACATACGCAATTTTCAAGACTGCTTGTGACTGGGTCAACTGCGTGGCAAGTGTAGGCACACGCAGCGCGCCTGTGCAGTCATGAAGCCCACGGAAATCTCAAAGGCGCGCAAGGGCGGGGGAGTGAGGTAGTTGTGAAGCCACTGGCACCAGCTGCGCAAGTGCATTGATATGGTGTAGACAAGCCAGGAGCTGGGCGCGGAGTAGTCCCTGCATTCAGCAGAGACCCAGTACAGTGCTTTCAAGTAGCGACACAAAAGGCGCCGTCGCACAGATGTTCGCATGGCGATGCCCAAGCAGACACCAAAGCACAATCGGTACACATCGGTCGTGAGCAGCCCTGTGAGACGCACCTCATCTTGGTGACGTGAGGCAGATCAATTGAACCAGTATGCGTTGCAAAGTGGCGAGTCCAATGCGACGCTCGAGATGCTTGCTCAGGGCCGAAGCTTGGCGCAGGTTGCCTGACGGATGTGTGTGTGTTGATACACATTAATAATGCTTGTGCCCTGATGTCAGTTGTACTCGGGGGGAAACGTACGAGCAGGCTTCCGCCCACTTTCGAGAACCGACCGTTTACTAATCCCTGCCCTAGGCCAGAGTCTGCCCACCTCAACACGTCGACTCTGCCCTCTCCGCTTCGCTAGAAGCGGGTGCTTAGACCAGACACGCAGCTGGAGAACAGCTCTTTAGGAGCGCGGCGCACAGACAATCTTTCCTCACCTACTTCTCTCTGCTGCTCTGCAGGTATGCCGCCCTGGGCGAGCCTGCGCTTGCGCTTTGCGACGAGCAAGCGCTGCTGCGTGCTTGCAGTGGGCGCCGCGCACCCTCTCGCCCCGAACATGACCCGCTCCGCCCCGATCGGCAGGGGCTGCTTTGTGACAGTGCCTGTCAGCTGCGCGCTTGCTGCACAGGCAGCTGGCTCCACACGCTGCCGCCCCTGGAGCTGACGCGCTTTTGCCGCTTGCAGGCGCCAGGTGTGCCGCGGCCCTCGGCCTGAGCCGCGGCGCGGCGCGGACACGCGCGCCTGCAGCGGGGGGCAGCGGCGAGCGGCGCACCGCGCGGGTGCCTGTAGCGCGCGCGATGTTCGCCGCGGGGCTGCCCGCGCAGGTCGGGCTCGCGCTGACGAGCGCGGGCGTGGCAGGCGCCGGCGACACACTGGGCAGCTTGGCGCGGTGCGCCCCCCGTCACTCTCATGCCACACGGCTGTGCAGCAGGACCGGGTGACGCGCGCCAGCACAGCACGCCGCTTTTGAAAAGAGGCCCCTCGCCCCTTGCCTATGACAACCCCACCACAACGCTTGTGGGGTGTGGATGTCAGGAAGCGTCCGCCGCAGTGCGGTGCAACAAGCTGCTTGCTTGCAAGCTAGTCCGCGAACCAGCTAGCGCCACGCAGTGGAGGAGCGCAGTGCACGCGCCCCGCTGTGGGCTGTCGGCCTTCCTGAGCTCGCAGCCACCGGTTCGCTGCTGCAGAGCAGTAGCTGCAAGTGTGCGCCTCTCTACGTCCGACGCACGAGCGAACGCGTGCAGGCCTGCGGCCGGCCGGCGCGGCAAGCGGCCGTGCGTCGCGGGCGCGCCGGCCGCGCTGGGTGCGGCAGTGGCGTGCGCGGGCGCAGTGCTCGACCTGGGCATCGTGGAGGCGGTGCTGGCTGCCGCCGTGTCCGGCAGCGCCTGCCCTCCCAGGCGCGAGCGCGGGGATGGTCGCAGTGCGGGGCGGGAGCGCTGCACACTGCAGCGTGCCTGCTTTGTTTACGTTGGACTTGATGGAGGAGAAGCAAGTGTGGGCATGTATGTAATGACTGTGTGGCAGTGCTGGGCGGGGCTGCTTAGACAAACTGTGTCCTTGTAGCAAACTACTCAGGCGCTGGAGTCGTATCAGTGCAGCCTATTGAAGCATAGTCAAGTGCTGCCCAGTGTCAGTAAGGGGCCAATGTCGGGCAGTGGCGACGGAAGCAGTGATAGCGGTCTTTGCATTCGTGCCCTGGCGGAGTGCCATGTTGCCAAACGAGGCGGCAACAAAGTACGTGTGATGGTGTGCGCAGGACGTCGAACGCGACGGGCTCGCGGCGCTCGGTGGCGCCGGCCTACTGCCTGGCGAGCAGCAAGACGCGGCGCAAGCGCGGCCGGCCGGCGGGCGATGGCGCGGGCGGCGGCGGCGGCGACGACGGCGGCGGCGGCGCTGGGGATGGCTGGGACGGCGAGGGCGCGAGCTGGGGCGACGGTCGCGCGGACGGCATCTGGCTCTGGCAGGCGCTCTGCCTGTGCAGCCTGCTGCAGGCGCGCCTCACCCCCTTGTGGGCCGCGTGCATGTGCCCAGCTCTGCATGGGTGCCGTGGTCTCTTTGAGTGCGAGGAGGTCCTATAGGGAGCAGACGGGAGGAGCTACAGCTGGGGCAGCGGGCGGCAAGTTTGCCCCAGGCCATGGCATGCGCTGGCCAGGGCGTGTTGTCGCCACGGCGCCATGGTAAAGCTCGTCTTCATCATGGTTTATGCGAGCTACGGCTTGCGAGCATGCCGCTTGTGAGCACCGTCTGCAGGCGGGCACCTGAAGCGCCCAACGTGCCACCTGATGTGGGGTCGGGGGCGGCGCAGGCGGCGCACTACCTGCTGCACGGCGGCGAGGAGCGGGGGCAGCCGAGCAGCGCGTTTGCGTGCCTGGCGAGCAGCCTGTACGCGCGGCCCGGCAGCGGCCTGCAGCCGCGCGCGTCCGTCGCATGAGACCCTTTGCTGACAGGCCAAACCCCATTTGCCCTACCTGTTGAGCGGCTGCCTGCAGCTGCGCGGTGTGTTGCTGTGCGAGCCTGGGGGACCACAACGGTCTTATTTCATCACAGATCAGTGCATGTTGCGAGAAGTCTTGCCGCATGTGGGGGTGGCTGCTGCGACTTGCAGAGTGAGGCGAGTGGCAGCGCGGAAGAGCAGAGCAGCGCGTTTGCGTGCCAGTGAGCAGTTGACAGTGGAATTTGGTGGGACCTGGCAGCTGCAGTCACGCAGGAAACTGGGGCAGTACGCCTCGTGAGGCGTGCGAGCAGCGTATGTCGCGAGGTGCCGCTTTCACAGCATGCTTGGCAATACAGCTACTGTATGTATATCTAGTGTAAAGGTTGCTTAGCAGCTGTCCTTGGCGAGAGGAGACGTCGCTCTTGTGTGCCACGGGTTACCTTTCAGTTTCCGCTCGGCGAGGTTGTATCTGCTGGGATAAGAGGCTGGTTGCCATGAGGCGTGCATGTACTTGTAATGACTGCAATAGCGCAGCGGTCCCATGCCGTATAGCTCAGGACATGGTTTTAGCGCTAAGCCAGTTGTGAGTGACCATGGGAAGGCCCCTTGTGCGGGCTGCCCAGCTGGATGGAAGCCTGTGGGTGTCTAATTGCAGCGTGTGAGAAGCTCTGTCTGGTTCAACCTCATATGTCTTGCTGCGTGAGCTCAGCATGCAGGTGAGCCTGTGCACTTCAGCGGCATGATGCTGTCCGCGTGCTAAATAGACCTTTCTCTGCCTCATCACTGGGCACGCCGGCCTGGCACCCACGCTCACTTCCACAATGGCTGGGCGCTTTGCAGCGCGCTGCCGCCAGCTGATAGCGGCGCACGCAGCGACGGCCTGCCCACCCACTGCTGCGCACAGCTACCAGCAGCTTGCGCGCATCTCCGGCTGGAGAGCAGGGCAGTCCGTGGTGCACGCAGAGAGCGGGTGTGCAAACGATTTTTCTTAACACAGTCGCTCACAGTTCAAACGTATCTGACGCCTGGGTGGTGCCTTGGCTTTGCGAGCACGTCATGCGCTCGGCCCTCACACACACGGCGCAGTGCCGTGCAGAGGACGCCCAGCGTCTGGCGGCCGCTCGCGTTCTGCGCGGCCGGGTCTGCGGCTGCCTTCTGGCTGGCAGCGTCCGCGGCCGATGAGCGGGAACAGACGGGCTCCCCCATACCCAGCCTGCGGAGCAAGCTGGGCCTGGGGCATGCGGCGACGCGCGCGCCGGCGTGGACCGAGGACCTGCCCCTCGGCGTTCGGCAAGTCGCGCAGCAGGTGTATAGGAGCTGGATGGGGCTCTCGCCGAGCCACCGGGCGGTCATGAACATAATCGGCGTGAACGCTGGCGTGTACCTCCTGTGGCGCTTGCCGCTGATGAAGGTGCCGCCCGCTGCCGCCCGCCTGCCCCGCTCCCCGGCAGCTCCCCCAACCCGGCGCCGGGACGTCCTCGCGCCGCAGTCTCCTGCTGGCCTGCCGCGCGTGCCTGCCGCGCCTCGTGTGCGCGCCACAGCCCTTGCGCTCGCATGTTGGCGCCGTGCCTTGTGAGGCGCGCGGCGGGCCCCCCGCCGTGCGCCGTCCCACTGCAGCGCGCGCCGGCGCACCGGCACAGCATCCGCTCTGCCTTGGCGCCGCGCTGTCGGCCGGCGCCGTCGCGGGGTTTTCATGACCCTGCGCGCGCAGGGCTTCTGCAACCGGTACCTGGTCCAGGCGCTGCCGCCGCAGCGCACGCGCGCGATCACGATGCTGACCAGCAACTTCAGCCACTCCGGCCTGCTGCACCTGGGCATCAACATGCTCGCCTTCTCCGGCTTTGGCGGCGCGGTCTGCCAGGCGCGCCCGCGCGCGGCGCCGGGCTGCCGCGGCCCGGCCCTGAGGGCCGCCTGAGCTCGGGCGTGCGCGGCTTCCTCACGGGCGTGTGGACAGAACTTGTGAATTGTTCAAGGGATGTGCACAAGGTGGTGAGGGCCTGATGTGTTCAAACAAATGTACACGAGGTGCTCAGGGGCGGCGCATGCGCAGGTGCTGGGGCCGGACCAGTTCATGGCGTTCTTCATAACAGCCGGGCTGGCATCGTCTGCGGTGCGCGCCCTGGCCTCCCAAGGGTCTGTGCCCCAGGGAAGGCTGTGTCGGGCTCGTGCTGCCGCTCTCACACAGAATAAATGCGCAGCACACTCCACACACCACTCAAATGGGGGGATACGTGCTGTTTGCACACCAAATAAATTGCACGTGGGCAGGGAAACATGACATGCGTCTCTTTGAGCGCACGTGTCGCAGTGTCCCAGCACCAGTGTCCTCCGTGGGGTGCAAGGAGCCGTGACTGTGGGGCCAGGTGTCGCTGGTGGGGCGGCTGCGGCCGGGCGCTCGCGGCGGCGGCAGCCTGGGCGCGTCGGGCGCCGTGTACGCCTGCTTCGCCGCGTACGGCGTGCTGCACCCCGACCAGAAGGCCGCACTCATCTTCCTGCCCAATGTGCGCCCACCGGCGGCCCTCCTGGGGTTGTTGCATGTGCTGTGATGATGGTGGAAGCGCCCCTCCGGCTGCTGTCCAGGTCTGCTGTGGTGTGGACATGTCCTCGGTGCAATTGTGTGCGCGGGCGCGTGCGCCGCTGGGCGCCCTGCGGGGCGCAGCCTCATGGGGGGTCGTAAGGTCCGGCCAGGAGCAGATTCACATAGGCTGGGCATGCCGCATCCGACCACATGTCTAACATTCACCGTGCGTGTGGGATTGTATTGTATTGATAGTGCTGCTCAGGTATGTACTGGCTTGTCCCTCGCTCCTGGTAAAACAACAATGCTGCGCGCTGCTCAAGGGGCTCAGCAGCGCTGTGCCTGGCGTGGCTGAGGACAGAGCTCCGGCACTGATTGCGAGGCGGTGCCGCGCGGCAGATGCCGATCGCGATGGGCACGCTGCTGCCGTGCATGATGGGCCTGGACGCGCTGGGCGCGTTCCTGCGCTGGCGCACGCTCGACCACCTGGGCCACCTTGGGGGCGCGCTGTTCGGCGTCGTATACGCATTCGTCGGCATCGGCGCATGGGAGCGCTGGCGCGCGGCGCGCGCGCCGCGCCTGCAGAAGGGCTGAGCTGGCGCGCCGCCTGTGGGGGCACATGCACGGCCGCCTCGCATGCGCTGGCGCGTGCTCGCTCTCTTGGATCGTGCGGGCGGCATGCTGCTTGACGTAACTGACGCTGTGTACGCATGCTGCTGCGCATAAGCATGCTTCGAATGTGCTGCCCGCTGTATTTCGTGTCAGCAGCAAGATGTGCGCGTGCTATGCACGACTTTGTATTCAGATGTGTGGTTGATGTGTACTCTCACCTATTCTGTCATGCTGGCGCCTGAATTGAGTCTCTGCCTGCAAGTCAGCAGGCAGGCAGCTGCACTGGTGCTTGCGGTGTGGTCGGGTCCGCCCGTGCCACTCTGCTGTGTGGCGATCCTGCATACAAATTGTAACACAGAAAGGCCGACAGTCGGAGCGCAAAGCGCAGTCGTCCAGCGTTCTCGTATGCCCATTCCAGCCAAACATTCAAGACCGGCAGTGCTGGACAGGCAGGATGGCCCTTGTAGCACGCTCTCTGGCAGTCGTCACGTTCCTAATGTGCTTTGTTGCGCACATCCTAGGCCAATGAGAGGCCCCAAGCGCCCATGGATCAAGGTCGGCGTCTGATCTGGCCAGGCAAGCGGCATGCATTCAAGCGCTCAAGGCATGGCTCCAGCGCGCATGCATGTACCCGCATTGCCAGAAACGAAGCAACAGGCCATCCCCTATTGCCAGTACCATCATACGAGCAGCCGCGGCTCGCCATGCAGAGGCACACCATAGAAGTGACGTGACTGTACATGAGATGGCGTGCCCGGCTGCTGGGTGCTGGCGCTACTGGCTCAAGCAATGCTCCCTGGCCATGCGCCGCAGGCAGCAGGTGGCTCAAACAAGCAGCTTCACGCCTGCAATCGGCCATGCGTGTGCAACGTCCAAGCGCGGAGCACAAAACAGACCCAGATGACCCAAGGAAAGCAAGCTGAGTCGCGAAACAGCGCAGGTCTTCAGGCATACTTCATGTTCACATGCGGCAAAACTTCGCTACGTTCGGCCCGTGGGAGGTCACAGCCAGACGCCCTTCGTCTGCGCATCGCCGGCGGCGGGCGCGGCCGCAGCCTCCGGCGCGGCCGCGGCCTCCGCCACGGGCTCCGCCCCATTAGGCACCGCGCTGTCGGCGCCGTCCACAGCGCCGTTGACGCTGAGGAAGCGCACGCTGACCTCCCAGTCCCGCTCGCCCTGGGCGCGCGCTCCGCATGTCGCAGTCAAGCGCGCCTGCAGGACCGCCTTTGCGATCGCTCGCTTCACTGGGGGTGCAGCGTCCAGACGACACTGTGCCTTGCACATTGCAGAGGCCGCCACAGCCACACGCCGTGCGAGCGGTGCGAGCTGCGCGCGCTCTTGGAGCACAGCTGTGAGCTGGTGCGGAACTCGCTGTTATGTGCGAGGGCGCTGCGGAGGGTAAGCAAGCCTTCGCTCGTGCATGCGCAGCCCTGGCCTTCCGGTCGCTTCCGCCTCGCGCAGCGCCTGCCTGGGCGCTGCCAGCCGGGCTGCGTCGCGCACCAGCGTGGCCTGAAACACAGTTGGGCGCTCCGAGGACGCTGCGCATGCCACCAGCTCGTCGGCAGCTCGCATCTCCCGCACCTGCGCCGGCATGTATGGTCAACACCTGGGAGGCATGCCCAAGGCCGCGGGCAGGGGTGGCATCGCAGTGTGCGAGTGTGCACGTGACGACATGCAGATGGGCATGCGCATGCCCAGTCATGGCAGGAAAGCAGCCGTTGCCTCAGGAGACCCCCGGCTCCTGCACACTGCACGGAGGAAAGGCCAATCTCGGGCCTATCAGCCTCTTGAGGGCTAAGTGCGGCCCAGGCGTGCAGCCACACCCAGACCTGCCCAGGCAGGAGCTCACGC
>JAABUO010002682.1_pt1 | contig 21533 bp, 24 predicted proteins | sample 5559291 | NCBI WGS metagenome assembly JAABUO01 (sample SAMN10711878, study PRJNA513372) | rock metagenome | isolation source: Antarctica rocks | place: Antarctica: Victoria Land, Finger Mt sud
CGGACCGCCCGCGGCTTTCGGAGCCAGGCGAACTACCAGCGCCGTATTCTGCTCGCCAACGCGGCAGCCGCCGCGTGACCAACCCCCCGGGACCACCAGCTTCACGCTTCACCGCGAAGAGCCCTTTACGGGGTCGCCGGATGCTTCGGGTCGGCGTGAAGCAGGGGAACCGGTCGGCGTGCAGCGCGATGCGGTTCTGCGCTTGGTCGAGGCCCCAGGAAGTTCGCGGCTGCTACGTCGAGCCGCCCGCTACTGGGCCAGCAGCAGGTGCGGCCTCGGCCGGGAGGTCGCCAGGCCTCGGGTGCAGCACCAGTACGGGGCGGTCCGCGTGGCGGACCACCTTCTCCGACACGCTGCCCAACAGCGCGTGCTTGATACCGCTGAGCCCGCGAGCTCCAAGAACGATGACTGCCGCGTTGTACTCCCGGGCCAGCTCGATGATGACCTCCCACGTCGGGCCGACGGCCTCGACGGCGAGGGGACGGGCCTCGAACCCGGCTTGTGTTGCTCGATCGGCCGCCTGCCGAGCCAGCTCGTCGGCGTCGTGCGACATCTGGTCATTCCATTCCGGGGGGATCGCCACAGTCTGGAATCCCGACAGGGCCCCAATCGCAGCGCTGGGTGGCAGCCAGACGTGCAGCGCGATCGCTTGCCGCCCGGAAAGCAGAGCTGCGGCTGCCGTGACGGCGGCCGCCGCGTCGGGCGACCCGTCGTCGCAGAGCAACACCGGTCCGGACTGCTGACCTTCTGGGTAGGAGCGTGCCGGCGTCGAAGCCACGCTCTCACCTTCCGCGCTCACGGCCGACCCGGGTGTGGGGGGAAAGTGCAGACTAGGCATGGTGTCCCTCTCGTCGGCTGAGGTGGCTGGTGCAGGACGGTGGCTGGGTCGATGCCACGCGGGACTGGGCGGACAGTGTAGGGCGAGGCGGCGCATCAGCTCCGTGCGTCGACGGCTGTGACGATTCGTTCGATGACGGCCGTGACCGCCGCGATTTCATCGCGACGAATGTGATTGATGCCCAGCTTGCGAACCCCCTCAAGGTGACTCGGCCACGCTTGCCGCAACCGCTCCAGACCGTCGTCGGTCAAAGCAGCGAGGTTGGCGCGGCGATCATGCGTGCTGACACTGCGCCCAACCAGGCCCGCGTTCTCCAGCTCCTGGACGACGCGGGTCATCCGGCTCGGCGAGAGCGCCGACCGGTCTGCCAGGTCGCTCATGCGCAACTGACGGTCGGGCGCCTCCGACAGTTGCGACAACACGATGTAGCTGGTGAGGCTGAGACCTGTCGTGGCAGCGAGGTCCTCGTCGATCGCGCGAGGCAGCACGACCATCATCCGGGCGATCGCTCGCCAGAGGCGCTCCTGCGCCGAGCTGAGCGGGCGGGTAGTCGCTTTGGTCACGATGCGGGCAGCCCGGCTCAGAGCTGGGAGAAGCGGATGGCGGCCACGGCCACGGGCAGCACCAGCAGCACGACCGCGGGCGGGAGCGCCTTCGGCTCGTGGCGCAGCAGGTGGACCCGCAGGGCGCCGATCATCACGAGTCCACACCCGATGGCGGCGATGGGGGTCAGAACCGGCGCGATGTTGAACAGCCACGGCAGGATGACGCCAAGACCGCCGAGGACCTCGAGAGTGGAGATGGCCTTGTCTTGCGAGCTGTCGCGTGACCGCCACACTGTCAAGGAGCTCGAGACCGCCGCCGGCACGGCAACCGAGGTCACCTGGTCTGACACCCTGTACCGCCTGTACGGACTAGACCCGCAGGAGTTCGCGGGTGACTACGCCGCGGCACTGGCCTGCATCCACCCTGACGATCGAGCCGAGGTCGACGCCGCGACAACAGCCTCGCTCACCACTGGAGCACCGCTGTTCGTGCGTTACCGGTAAACCGCTTCGACGACGGCGAACTGCGCTGGTTCGACGCCCGCGGCGAGGCGCTCTACGACGCCGGCCAGGTCATCCGCCTCACCGGGGCAGTTGCCGACGTGACCGACCAGGTCCGTGCTGAAGTTGAGGCCAAGGCCGCCCGGGACGAAGCACTGGAGGCATCCCGGCACAAGTCGTCGTTCCTGGCCACGATGAGCCACGAGATCCGCACCCCAATGAACGCCGTCATCGGTCTGACCGGGCTGCTGCTCGACACCGACCTTGACGACCAGCAGCGCGAGTTCGTTGAAACGGTCCGCGACAGCGGGGATGCCCTGCTGTACATCATCAACGACATCCTCGACTTCTCCAAGATCGAGTCTGGTGGGTTGGAGCTCGAGTACGAGCCCTTCGACTTGTGGGAATGCGTTGAAAGCTCCCTGGAGTTGCTGGCCGGCGCCGCCTCCGCCAAGGGCCTGGATCTGGTCAGCTACGTCGGAGACAGTCCCCGCCGGGTGATGGGTGATGCCAGCAGGCTGAGACAGGTACTGGTCAACCTGCTCAGCAACGCGGTCAAGTTCACCCCAGCTGGGGACGTGCTTCTCGAGGTCGAGCCGCAGCCGGCGACGCCGGCAGGAGTACCCCTTCGAGTGACAGTCACCGACAGCGGGATCGGCATCCCTGATGACCGGCTGCCCATGCTGTTCGACGCCTTCAGCCAGGTCGACGCCTCGACCACACGCGTCTACGGAGGTACCGGACTCGGCCTGACGATCAGCCAGCGGCTGGTGGAGGCGATGGGCGGCCAGATTCACGTGACGAGCGAGGTCGGTGCCGGCTCGGTCTTCTCCTTCTCGCTCCTGCTCGGCAGCTGCGACGAGACCAGCCAGGCCACCATCGACCGGCCAGGTGCGCACTTGGACGGCAGGACCGCGCTGGTCGTCGACGACAACGCCACCAACCTGCGGATCTTGCGCCTGCAACTCGAAGGCTGGGGAGTGAGCTGTGCCTGCTTCGCCAAGCCGGGCGATGCACTGACCCGAGCCGCCGCCAGAGATCGCTTCGACGTTGCCGTGATCGACGTGAACATGCCGGAGATGAACGGCCAGCAACTGGCGTCGGAGCTCAGGGAACTTCCGGGATGCGTAGCGCTGCCCATCGTGCTGCTCTCCAGCATGGGCGCCCCGATCGAGCGTCGGGGCGGCGCCGACTTTGCCGCGATCCTTACCAAGCCCGTCAAGAGCCTCGCGCTGCGGGAGGCACTGGCTGCCAGCCTGGCGCCCGCTGGAGACGATGCGACGTCGGCGCCGTCGGCGCCGTCGCCGGCTGCGCAACGTCGAGCGGACGACGCACCCGGCCCGACACCGCGACTGAGAATCCTGCTTGCCGAAGACAACCTGGTCAACCAGAGGGTCGGCAGGCTCCTGCTGGACAAGCTCGGCCATCACGTCGACGTCGTCGGAAACGGGGCCGAAGCCGTACGGGCACTGCATGAGCTGGCCTACGACGTGGTGCTCATGGACGTCCACATGCCCGAGATGGACGGGCTGGAGGCGACCCGACGCATCCGGGCGGAGCTGCCCCAGCAGCGCCAACCCCGCATCGTGGCGATGACAGCCAGCGCGCTGCTGGAAGACCGCGATGCCTGCCATGGCGCAGGAATGGACGGCTACTTGGCGAAACCGGTGCGAGCAGCTGAGCTTGCCGCCGTACTCCGCTGACGGTTGCCCCCTCGCTGCCTTCGTGCGGGATGATGGGTCAGTGACGGAACGAAACGTCCTTGGTGGCGAGCTGGAACCGTGTGGCACAGACCCGCTGACCGGATTCTTCCGCGACGGCTGCTGCAGCACCGGACCGGAGGACGTCGGGAGCCACACCATCTGCGCCGTCGTCACGGCCGAGTTCCTGGAGCACCAGCGCAGCATCGGGAACGACCTGTCTACGCCTATGCCCGCGTACGGCTTCCCCGGGCTGGTGCCGGGCGACCGCTGGTGTGTCACGGCCGTGAACTGGGACAGAGCTCACCGCGAGGGCCTCGCGGCGCCGGTCGTGCTGGCATCCACCAACGAGGCGGTGCTGAGGCTCGTGCCACTCGAGACGCTGCAGCAGTATGCCGTTGACGTCCCGGCGGACCCGAGCCGACTGGAGCCTTAGGTCCCGCAGAGGGTCCGGTAAGCGCCGAAGTCACTTGGCGCGGGGGCGGCGTAGCGCTCGAGGCCGGCGCGCTGTTGGTAGGGCTCGGCCACTGCATCCAGGAGCCGTTCGAGCGGCTCCACGTCGCCCTCGGTTGCGGCGGTGAGGGCCTGCTCGACGAGGTGGTTGCGGGGGATGTAGACGGGGTTGACCTCGTCCATCAGGTCGGCGTCCGGACCCAAGGCACGCCAGCGCTCGAGCCACGCGTCGATCGCCGCAAGGTCGAGGATCGGGCTGCGTGCCGGCTCAGCGTCGCCGCGGGCGGCCGCGCCCAGCCCACGAAAGAACGATGTGTAGTCGACGCGGCTCTTCATGAGCAGGCTGAGCAGGTCGTTGACCAGAATAGAGGTCACCGCGTCGTCGGGGTAGCCCGGAAGGCCGAGCTTCGCCTGCATGCCGGCGAGCCAGGCGGCGCTGTACTGCTCGCGGAACCCACCGAGTGAGTCCACGGCCAGTGACCGCCTGCTCCTGGTCGTCATGGATGAGGGGGAGCAGCGCCTCGGCGAGCCGAGCAAGGTTCCACTCCGCCATGACCGGCTGGTTGCCGTAGGCGTAGCGCCCGCCCGTGTCGATCGAGCTGTAGACGGTGGCCGGGTCGAAGACCTCCATGAAGGCGCACGGCCCGTAGTCGATGGTCTCGCCGGAAATCGTCATGTTGTCGGTGTTCATGACCCCGTGGACGAACCCGACGAGCATCCACTGGGCGACCAGCAACGCCTGGGCTCCGACGACCGCCTCGAACAGGGCGAGGTAGGGCTGCTCGGCGTCTGCGGCGCGAGGGTGGTGGCGGGCGATCGCGTGGTCGGCGAGGCGCCGCACGAGGTTGACGTCGCCCGTGGCCCGGGCGAACTGGAAGCTGCCCACGCGCAGGTGGCTGCTGGCAACCCGCGTGAGCACGGCGCCCGGCAGCAGTGTCTCGCGGCGCACCCGGCGACCCGTCGCCACGACGGCAAGGGAGCGGGTGGTGGGGATGCCCAGGGCGTGCATCGCCTGACTGACCACGTACTCGCGCAGCATCGGACCGACCGCGGCCAGGCCGTCGCCCCCACGCGCGAAGGGCGTGTCCGGAGCCCTTGAGGTGGATGTCGCGCAGGTGGCCGCCCGCGTCGGCGACCTCACCGAGCAGGAGTGCGCGCCCGTCACCGAGGCGCGGGGCGTAGCCGCCGAACTGGTGCCCGGCGTAGACCTGCGCAACGGGTGTCGCACCGCTGGGCACCAGGTTGCCTACCAGCAGCCGAAGGCCGTCGGCGCTCCGGAGCCAGGCCGGGTCGAGGCTGAGTTCGGCGGCCAGTGGCTCGTTGAGCACGAGCAGCCGCGGGTCGTGAGCCTCCTCAGCCCGCCAGGGAACAGCTAGCTCTGCAAGCTCCCGGGCGAACCGGCCCTCGAGCGTGAACGCCGGTGCCGGTGCGACGCTCACGCCGCCGAGCGTACGTGGCTCAGCGTGATCAATTAGCGGCTGCCTGCACCGGCTGCTCGCGCGTTGCGTGAGCGGAAGGCGGCTACGTTGACCCGGTTCCCGCACGAGGTGCTGCAGTAGCGCCGCGAGCGGTTCTTGGACAGGTCGACGAGGAGGTCCCCGCACTCTTCTGCGTCGCAGACACGCAGCCGGCTCAGCTCGTGCTGTCGCACGACGTCGACAAAGGCCATCGCCGCCTCGACGGCCATCCGATCGGCGAGCGGCGCACCGGCCGGCGTCGCGTGCAGGTGATAGCCCCAGTGGTCATGCGCCACCAGCTGCGGGAGTGCCGCAGCGTCCCGCAGCATGCGGTTCACCCGCTCGGCGATGCGCTCCTCGTCGGACAGCCACAGCTCGCGCAGCCGCGGTCGTAAGGCCCGAACCTCGTCGAGCTCGGCCCGGTCGCCGCGGCGCGAACCGGTCCAGCCCCACTGCTCCAGGAAGGTCACGAGCGCTTCGACGTCGCCGAGCTGGTCGCCTTCGGGCTGGTCGGTGTTGACGAGGGCGGCGGCGGCGGCGAGCGCCTGCTCGGTGTCATGGGCAAAAACCACCTTGACTCCTTACGAAGAGCCCCCTAGCTTGCTTGGTAAGCAGTGTATGAGCGTTTGGTCCTGGAGGTGTCAGCATGAGTGAGCGGTTCCCGGGTGGCGCCGGACGCCGGGGAATCGGCTTGGCAGTGCTGTCAGCGGCGACCTTTGGCACGTCCGGCGCCCTTGGCACGAGCCTGCTCCGAGTCGGCTGGACGCCGGCCGCAGCGGTCACAGTGCGGGTCGTGATCGCCGCGCTGGTGCTGACCGTGCCCGCGCTGCTGATGCTGCGCGGCCGCCTCGGACAGTTGCGCCGGGGAGCCCGCACCATCGCCGCATACGGAGTCGCGGCGGTCGCCGGAGCACAGTTGTGCTACTTCAACGCCGTTGTGCACCTGTCCGTTGCCGTGGCGCTGCTGCTGGAGTACTCGGCGGCGCTGCTCGTCGTGGGCTGGCTCTGGCTCCGGCACGGCCACCGGCCGCATCGTCTGACTGTGGTCGGGGCAGCGGTCGCAGTCGCGGGGCTCGTCCTGGTGCTCGACCTGGTCGGCAACACCAACCTCGATCTTGTTGGTGTCCTGTGGGGGCTCGGTGCCGCAGTCGGGCTGGCGACTTTCTTCGTGCTGTCGGCGAAGACGCACGACGCGCTACCACCGCTGATCGTCGCCTGGGGCGGCCTCGGCGTAGGCGGCGCCGTCCTCGCGGCCGCGGGAGGCCTCGGCCTGCTCCCACTGGCCGCACCGCGCACCGACGTCACACTGCTCAGCACCACAATGAGCTGGCTGGTGCCGGTGCTCGGGCTCTCGCTTGTCGCCGCCGTCGTCGCCTACGTCGCCGGGATCGTCGGCGTGCGGCTACTCGGGGCGAAGCTCGCCGCCTTCGTCGGCCTGACCGAGGTTCTCTTCGCCGCGCTGTTCGCGTGGCTCCTGCTCGGCCAGGTACTCACCCCGGGACAACTAGCCGGCGGCGTACTGGTGCTCGCGGGCATCGCCCTGGTCCGGCTCGACGAGCTGCGGACGCCGTAGCCGGCGGCGCTGGTGCCATCCCAGCCCCAGTGCGTCCTCGCAGCCGAGACGTTCCTCGGCTAAGGCAAGGTCATCTGCGCCGCTGGTGGATCACTCAGACGGGTGGAAGTAGTGGCCTTGGTCGAGGTCCTCGAGGAGCCCGGGGTGGGTGGGCTGCCACCCCAGCAGCTCGCGGGTCCCCGCGCTCGAGGCTGGACTGTCAAGGGCGAGGAAGCCGGCCAGCCAGGTGAAGTGCGGGCCCGCGTCCTCGGGAGAGAGGGAAGCCACCGGCACGTCGAGATGGCGCCCGATCAGCTCGGCGACCTCGCGGATCGGGACGCCCTCGTCAGCGACCGCGTGCAGCGTCGACCCCGGCGGAGCGTTCTCCAGCCCCAGCCGGAAGAGGGGGGCGGCATCGAGCCGGGGCACGGCGGGCCAGCGGTTGGACCCGTCGCCGATGTAGGCGGACAGGCCCTTGGCGCGAGCAATGGTGACCAAGGTTGCCAGGAAGCCGTTGTCGCCCTCGCCGTGCACGGTCGGGGGGAGTCGTACGACGGACGAACGGATGCCGCGGGAGGCGAGGGAGAGCGTCAGCTGCGCATTGCCCAAACGAGTCTCGGGCCCGCCAGCCGGCGACGTCGCGGCGGGGCCGGGGCTGCTCCCATCCCGTTCGGTCGCCACCTGGCCCGGTGCTAGCCCGAGCAACCCGGAGGCGATGGTGAACGGTCGGTTCGAACCTGCGAGCGCATCGCCGAGCGCATCGATCGCCCGGCGGTCGGCATCGACAGCCCCCTGGAAGTCGCCTGAGAAGGCGATGTCGTGCTTGAAGGCGAGGTGGACGACCCCGTCAGATGCCTCCGCCCCGGCGTGCAGAGTGTCGAGGTCGTCGAGAGTGCCGCGTTGCACCTCCGCGCCAAGGGCCGTGAGTGCCGCGGCTGAGTCATCTGAGCGGGCGAGCCCGACGACCTGATGTCCGGCGCCGATGAACTCGGGAACGACGGCGGAGCCGATCCAGCCGCTGGCGCCGGTGACGAAAACGCGCATGAGAACCTCCGAGGTAGCTGTGGTTGCGGGCACGTGAAATCCGCACCGCCGCACGCCTTAGAGCCGCTTCTCGCCCCAGAATGAGGCGATCGGGTTGGCATTGAAGTTGCTGATGTCGCCGTAGCCCGCCTCGCGGTACATCCGTTCAGCGGACGGCTGCCGGGGCCCAGTGTCAAGTCGCGCGACCAGGTATCCACGAGCGCGCGCCTCCGCTTCCAGGCGGGCCAGCATCACCCGGGCCACTCCGCGTCGTCGGGCCTGCGGAACCACGTACATCCGCTTGATCTCGACCGCATCCTCGCCGAGCGGCTTGAGCCCTCCGCAGCAGACCGGGGTGGTGCCATCGAAGCCGACGAGGAACAGCTCGAAGTCCGAGGGAAGCGCCGACGGCATCTGCGGTGAGTCTGGGTGCAGACCGCTGTTGAGCTCGGTCAACGTCGCCCGCATCGCCTCAAGGAGTGACGCAGCCGGCTCCTGGTCGGCGGGAACGGCGCGAAAGGTCACCATGCGATCAGTTGGCACAGCCCGGTCGACGGACGTGGCGCCTCATGTGGCTGCAACGCCCGCGGGGTCCTCGGCGGCGTTGCGCAGCGCATCGCTCGTGCGTCGGATGTGCCGCGCGAGCACGTCCGCTGCCGCCTGCTGGTCGCGGGCGAGGACCGCGTCGAGCAACTGGCGGTGTTCGGCGTCGACATCGCGGTCGTAGTCGTGGCCGAGTGGACGCGACCACCACCGGTAAAGGGATGCGGCGTCACGCAGGGACATCGCCACCTCGAACAGCCGGCCGTTGCCGCATCCGCGCAGCGTGTTCTGGTGAAACAGCTCGTGCGCCGCGAACCAGGTGCCGTTCAGGTCGCCGTCAGCCCTGATCTTCGGCGTGTTGGACATCTGGTGATGCGCTGCGACGACCGATGACTCCCAGCCGATGTCACCGCGCTCGATCGCCTGGCGGATGACCAGGGTCTCGAGCTGGGTTCGTGCCTCGGTCAGCTCGTCGAGGTCCTTGAGCGTCAGCGGCGTCACCCGGTAGCCCTGCTGTGGCACGGTGACGGCCAGGCCTTGCTCGGCCAGGCGAGTCAGCGCCTCGCGCACCACGGACTGGCTCACCGAGAACCGCTCGGCTAGCTCCACCAACCGCAGCCGCTGCCCGGGTACCAGCAGACCGCGCAGCACGTCGTCGCGCAGTTGCGCGTGTACCGAGGACGAGCGGGTCTCTGTACCGCTGAGTGCCACGGTGCAACTCTACCCATACACGAGTATCCGAAAGATTCACGAGATTTACTTGCGTTCCCGCTACTGTCGGCAGCATGATGTGAACTGCACCACCAAGCCGACCGCACCAGCCACCCCGGGGAGCGACCAGATGCGCTTTGCCAATCTCGACGGCCGTGCGGTCCTATCCACGCCCGAGGGGTACGCCGACGTCGCGGCCGCGAGCGGGGGTCGTTTCGGTCCGGACCCGAGCGAGGCCTTGAACCAGTGGCCCGCGCTGACCGACTGGGCCGCCGAGCAGGACTCGTCGGTGCTGCGGTCCTACGTCGCCGGGTCCGGCAGCAATGGTCAACGTCATGACGCCGTGCCCGTCGGCCCTCCGGTGCCCCATCCGAGGCAGGTCTTCGGCATCGGGTTGAACTACCGCGACCACGTGGCGGAGTCCGGTTTCACCGTGCCCACGGCTCCCGCCGTGTTCACCAAGTTTCCGAGCTGCCTGGCCGGCGCGCACGACAGCGTCACGCTCCCGCCGGGGTCGGTCGATTGGGAGGTTGAGCTGGTCGTCGTCATCGGTCGCCGGTGTGACTGGGTCAGCGAGGACGCGGCGTGGTCCCACGTCGCAGGCGTCACGGTGGGACAGGACCTATCCGAGCGGGAGATGCAGCGGGCCGGCCCTGCCCCACAGTTCTCTCTCGCGAAGTCGTTCCGCGGCTTCGCGCCGCTCGGTCCCGAGCTCGTCACTGTCGACGAGCTGCCCGACCCGGATGACCTGGCCCTCGGCTGCGAGCTCGAGAGCGGACAGAGCTTGCAGAGCGGCCGGACCAGCGATTTGGTCTTCTCGGTCCCGGAGCTGATCGCCCGGCTGTCAGCCGTCTGCCCACTGCTGCCCGGTGACCTCATCTTCACCGGGACGCCGGCGGGCGTCGGTGCCGGCCGAACGCCGCCGCAGTTCCTTCGTCCCGGCGACGTACTGGTCAGCTGGATCGAGGGCGTCGGCAGCATGCGTAACCCGATGGTCGAGTCGCCGGCAGTCGCCAGCCAGCGAGCATCCGCGCACACCACACGCTGAACCAGCTGTAGAGAGGACAACGCCGTGCCCCTGCACCGCCTCACCCAGATCGTCATGGGCGTCCCGAACGTCGAGCAGACCGCCGGCTACTACGCCGAGTTCGGCCTGACTCCCCGGCTTGGCGAAGAGGTGAGCGTCTGGGGAGTTGCCTCACCGGCTCCGACCGGGGACCACACGCTGTCCACGGTCGATGGCGGCGAGCAGCTTCGCCTCGTCCACTCCGACCGTCGCAGGCTGCTGCAGCTGGGCGTCGGTGCCGACGACCCGGACGACCTCGACCGGGTTGCCGCCTCGCTGACCGCGCTCGGCGTCGCCGTCGAACGCACCGACACCAGCGTGTCTGCGGTCGACCCCGGTACGGAGGTGGTCGTCAACGTGGAGATCGCCGACCGGTACGCCCCGGACCCGACCCCCTCGCCGGCGTACAACACCCCGGGCGTCAACGCTCGAACCGGCGAGCGAGCCCCGGCCATCCTGCGCGAGGAGCCGGTACGCCCCCGCAAGTTGGGCCACGTCGTGCTCGGCTCCACCGACCAGGAGTTCTCGCAGCGGTTCTTCCAGCAGGGCATCGGGTTCAAGGTGAGCGACACCGTGCCTCAGCTCGCCGCGTTCATGCGCTGCTCCACCGACCATCACAACGTCCTGGTGCAGCAGGCGCCCGTGGCTTTCCTGCATCACACGTCGTGGCAGGTCGATGACGTCGACGAGATCGGCCGAGGCGCGTCGAGCATGCTCGAGGCCGACCCCTCACGGCACACCTGGGGGCTGGGCCGGCACTTCATCGGCTCGAACTTCTTCTGGTACCTCAAGGACCCGGCCGGCAACTTCTCGGAGTACTACTCAGACCTGGACTGCATCATTGACGACGCACTCTGGCAGCCGGGGGTGTGGGAAGGCGCCAAGTCGCTGTGGGCGTGGGGAACGCCGCCACCGCCGTCGTTCCTCGCACCGGACGACCTCGGCGCTTTGATGGCCGGCGCGCACGAGGCCCGCTCATGACCGCCGCTCCGGGCACGACAGATGTCCCCGGGCTGGTGGCCGATCCGGTGGCGGGCAGCCACTCCGACGTGCTCATCGTCGGCGCCGGCCCGGTCGGGCTCGTGTCTGCCCTGCTGCTCGGCCGCCGGGGCCGGCGGGTCACCGTGCTGGAGCGCTGGCCCGAGCCCTATGCGCAGCCGCGCGCGGTCCACTTCGACGACGAGGTCGCCCGGCTGCTGGCCGACGCCGGCCTCGGCGAGCGGATCCCCCAGATCACCGAACCGGCCGACGTGTACGAGTGGCGCAACGCTGAGCAGCAGACCCTGCTGCGCTTCGACTACGCCGGTGCCGGACCATCGGGGTGGCCCCTCGCGTCGATGATGCACCAGCCCGGGCTCGAGGACGCTCTGCGGGAAGCGGCAGCCGCCACCGACGGGGTCAGCGTGCTCAGCGGCCACGAGGCCGTGCAGCTGAGGCAAAGTGCCGACCAGGTCGAGGTCATCGCCCGAGACAGCGTCGGCGAGCAGCACAGCTTCACCGCAGCGTGGGTGATCGGCTGCGATGGCGCCAACAGCTTCATCCGTGCGCACATGCCAATCGAGATGACCGACCTGGGCTTCTTCTACGACTGGCTGATCGTCGACGTCGTCCCGAACGAGGTACGCGACTGGGACCCGACCAACCTGCAGGTCTGCGACCCGCAGCGCCCAACGACTGTGGTGTCCGGCGGCCCTGGACGCCGGCGGTGGGAGTTCATGCGGATGCCCGGTGAGGCGGCTGACGACCTCAACCGCAAGGAGACAGCCTGGCAGCGCCTCGCCCCCTGGGGGATGACGCCGGACACCTGCACGCTGGAGCGGCACGCGATCTACACCTTCCAGGCCCGCTGGGCCGACCAGTGGCGCTCCGGCCGGCTGCTGCTCGCCGGTGACAGCGCCCACCTCATGCCGCCGTTCGCCGGCCAGGGCATGTGCTCGGGTATCCGCGACGCCGCGAACCTGAGTTGGAAGATCGACCTCGTCCTGCGCGGCCTGGCAAGCGACGAGCTGCTCGACAGCTACACCTCTGAGCGCAGCGCACACGTCCAGCACGCGATCGGCATGTCGGTTGAGCTCGGCAAGGTCATCTGCGTCACCGACCCGGAGGTCGCCGGGCAGCGCGACGCCTTCATGATCAGCCAGGACGCCGACCCAGCCCGGATCCTGCCGCCGCTGCCGCCCTCGACGCTCACCGACGGGGTGGTCCACCGCACTCCCACCGGTGAGCCCGCGCCCGGTTCTGGGGTGCTCATCCCGCAAGCACGCGTCACCTACCGGGGCCGGACCGGCCTATTGGACGAGGTCGTCGGCTCCCAGTTCGTGCTCGCCTGCACCGAGGACGCGCACGCCGCCCTCGACGATGACGACCGGGCGTTCCTCACCGCCATCGGCGCGCACGTGCTGCATCTGCTCCCGGCCGGCAGCGAGCCGGAGCCGGGCGCCGACGCAGGCGACACAGCCGTCGACGTCGACGGTGTCTACCTCGCCCACCTCGCCGCCGACTCCCAGGTCGCGGCGCTGGTCCGTCCCGACCACTACCTGTTCGGCACGGCAGCGAGCACGGGCGAACTGCCCGAGCTGGTCGCCGACCTTCGCCGCCAACTCGGCGCCTCGCAGCCCGGCCGGGTCGATTCCGCCGCCCCTGCGAGGTCGCAGGCGTGACCGTTCAGGCGGATGGCGCCCCGCCGGCTGCGAGGCAGCCAGGGCCCATTTGGCGCCCCAATTCCCGGGCGACGGCGGACTCGTCGATCGCCCGGTTCGGCCGCTACGTCAGTGGGCGGACGGGCGTGGAGTTTGCTGGGTACACCGACCTGTGGTCGTGGTCGGTCGAGCACCTCGAGGAGTTCTGGGCCGCCGTCTGGGAGTTCTTCGACATCCAGTCCGACGGCACTCACGCCACCGTGCTGGCTGATGCCAGCATGCCCGGCGCGTCGTGGTTCCCCGGCGCTCTGCTCAACTACGCGGAGCACGCCCTACGTGCCGGCATCGAAGACACAGCGGCCGACGCAGCGGTTCACACGGTCGCGGTGACCGCCCTCAGCGAGGACGGGAGCATCACCCGGACGACCTGGGCGCAGCTGCGCGCTCAGGTTGGTGCGCTGACCCAGTGGCTCCGGGACGCGGGAGTGCAGCGCGGCGACCGGGTCGTCGGGTACCTGCCGAACACCACGCCGACGCTTGTCGCGTTCCTGGCCACCGCGAGCATCGGCGCGATCTGGTCGGCGTGCGCGCAGGACTACTCCGCAGGCGGAGCTGCCGCCCGATTCGCGCAGCTCGACCCCGTGGTCCTGTTTGCCGCCGACGGGTACCACTGGAACGGCGTGGCGCACGACCGGCGAGACGAGGTCACGGCGCTGCAGCAAGCGCTGCCGACGCTGCGTGCCACGGTCCACGTCCCCAACCTCAACGTGACCGGGGAGGGCGATCCCACCGCGCACGACAGCGACGCCGGCGGTACCAGCAGCACCTGGCAGCAGGCGACGGCCACGCCCGCCCAGCCGCGGTTCGACCGGGTCGAGTTCGATGCGCCCTTGTGGGTTCTGTTCTCCTCCGGCACAACGGGCCTGCCCAAGGGCATCGTGCACGGCCACGGCGGCGTCGTGCTCGAGCACCACAAGATGCTGGGCCTGCAGATGGACGTCGGCCCGGACAGACCGCTGTTCTGGTACACGACAACCAACTGGATGATGTGGAACCTGGTCGCCGCGGGCCTGCTCGTCGGCGCACCCGTCGTGCTCTACGACGGAAGCCCCGCCTACCCGGATCCGCTGCGACTGTGGCAGATCGCCGCTGAGCACCGCGTCGACACGTTGGGCGTCAGCCCCGGCTACCTGCTCGCCAGCGCCAAGGCGGATGCCGCCCCGGGCCGCGACTTCGACCTGCGCTCGCTACGCACGCTCGGCGTAACCGGCGCACCGCTGTCAGCCCCGTCCTACCAATGGGTGCACGATCGGGTCGGACCCTGGGTGCAGGTGGCGTCCAGCACCGGCGGCACCGACGTGGCCAGCGGCTTCGCCGGCAGCACGCCCACGACCGAGGTCTGGGCCGGGGAGATCTCCGCGCCGATGCTCGGCGTCGCCCTCGCAGCCTGGGACCAGGACGGCCAGCCGGTCATCGGCGAGGTCGGCGAGCTCGTTGTCACCAGGCCGATGCCCACGATGCCGCTGCACTTCTGGAACGATCCGGACGGCACGCGCTACCGGGAGGCGTACTTCTCCACCTACCCCGGCGTGTGGCGGCACGGCGACTGGATGACTGTCACCGAGCGGGGCAGCGTCATCGTCTCCGGACGCTCCGACTCCACCCTCAACCGCCACGGCGTCCGGCTGGGCAGCTCGGACATCTACGACGTGGTCGACAAGCACCCACAGATCAGCGACACGCTGGTGATCGGAGCCGAACTCGGCGATGGCGCCTACTGGCTGGTGCTGTTCCTCGTCCTCGCCAACGGCAGCGAACTCACCGACGAGCTGATTGCAACGATCAAGACGGCCATCTCCACGCAGGCCTCACCGCGCCACGTCCCCGACGACATCATCGCGGTCCCTGCTCTCCCGCACACCCGCACCGGCAAGAAGCTCGAGATCCCCGTCAAACGGCTGATCCAGGGCCACCGGCTGGAGCAGGTCGCCAGCCGCGATGCCGTCGACGACTTCGACGCGTTGGCCCAGTTCCGCGCCCATGCCCGGGGCCCTACCACCGCCACTGCCCGCTAGCAAGCCCGCGTCCACCTGAAGGGAAGCCGAACCGATGCCGACGATCCCCAGCTACCCGCACGACATCTTCACCGACGAGGTGCTGCTCGATCCGCACCAGCACTACCGCGCCCTGCGTGAGCACGGGCCGGTGGTCTGGCTCGAGGCCCACCAGATGTTCGTGCTGCCCCGCTACGCCGACGTCCGTGCCGCTCTCGCCGACGCCGAGACGTTCTGCTCCGGGCAAGGCGTCGGCCTGAACGACGTGGTCAACGGCATCGGTGCCGGCGGAAGCACGCTGATGACCGACGGCGAGCAGCACGAGCACCAGCGCGGGATCATCGGGCAGGGCCTGACCCCCCGGGCGCTGCGCTCCATGCGAGCCACCGTGGAGAAGCTCGCCAACGACCGGGTCGCGCAGCTGGTCGAGCGCGGCAGCTTCGACGCTGTCGCTGACCTGGCCCGAGCTCTCCCGCTGAGCGTGGTACCCGACCTCGTCGGCTGGCCGGCCGGCGGCCGTGAGCACCTGCTGGAGTGGGCCGGGGCGACCTTCGACCTGCTCGGTCCGCTCAACGCGCGTGCCGCACAGGCCGGCCCGCAGGTGCAGGAGATGCTGGGGTTCGCGGCCACGACCGCCGCCGAGGGAAGCTTCATCCCCGGCAGCCTGGGCGCTGAGATGCTCGCCGGGGCCCAGCGAGGCGAGCTGCAGCCCGCCATCGTTCCGCTGCTTGTCGTCGACTACATCGGTCCGTCCCTGGACACCACGATCAGCGCCATCGGCAGCGCCGTCCAGCTCCTTGCCACTCACCCCGAGCAGTGGGACAAGCTCAAGGCCGACCCCTCGCTCATCCCGAACGCTTTCAACGAGATCGTCCGGCTGGAATCGCCGATCCGAGGGTTCAGCCGGGTCACGACTGTCGCCACCCGGGTCGACGGGTACGACCTGGAGGCCGGCGCACGGGTGATCGTCCTGTACGCCTCGGCCAACCGCGACGAGCGGGTCTTCGACCGCCCCGCCGAGTTCGACGTCGCCCGCCCGAATGCCGCGGAGCACGTCGGCTTCGGCTACGGCACCCACGGCTGCGCCGGCCAGGGTCTCGCCCGCCTGGAGTCGCAGGCGGTGCTGCAGGCGATGGTCACGCAGGTGGACAGGATCGAGCTCGGCGAGCCGGTCCGGGGGCTGAACAACCTGATCAACGCCTGGGCGAGCCTGCCGGTCACCGTGCATCCCACCCGGCAACCTGCGATGGCCGGCGCATGACCGGCCGCACCCAGGCGCTGGTCGCACACCCCGAGCAAGCACAGGGAGGCAAGCTGATGCGCGTCATCGTCGACGAAGCCCGCTGTGAGGGGCACGGTCTCTGCCAGGACAGTGCTCCGGACGTTTTCGAGCTCAACGACGATGGGGTGGCTGTCGTCCTGGTCGACCCGGTCCCCATGGCCTTGAGCCGGCAGGCCGAGGCAGGAGTGCGGGTCTGCCCCGTCGCGGCACTGAGCACGGCCGAGTCGTGAGTACGGCCGGCGGATGAGCGCGCAGCCCCTGTCCATCGTCGTCGTCGGCGGGTCGATCGCCGCGCTGACCGCTGCCGCGACGCTGCGCGTGGCTGGGCACGAGGGCCCGATCACCCTCGTCTCGGAGGAGGCGCACCAGCCGTACTTCCGCGTTCCACTGTCGAAGGGCGTGCTGGCCGGTGTCGAACCGCTGGAACGGGCGCTGCTGCCCGCGCCCGGTGACGACATCGACTTCCGGCCGAGCAGCCGCGCCGAACGCCTGGACACCGGTCGACGGCTCGTCCATCTTGCTGGCGGCGAGCAGCTCGGCTACGACGCGCTGATCATCGCTACCGGTGCCCGCGCCCGTCGCCTCGCCATCAGCGACCCTGCGGAGGAGCTGGTGCTGCGCACTCTCGATGACTCTGTCGCCCTCGCCGAACGGCTCGCCCTCGCCGGCAGCGTCATCGTCATCGGGGGCGGGTTCCTCGGCATGGAGATCGCCTCCACCTGCCGGACGCTCGGCAAGACGGTGACAGTGATCGACCGGGACCCGCCGCTGGTGCGCCTGCTCGGCGGATGGCTGGCGGCCCTGCTTACCGACGCGGCTCGCGACCACGGCATCCGGATCGTGCACGCCCCCAACGGCGTCTCACTGGGTGCGGACGGGGTGAACTACTCGGGCGGCACGCTCACCGCTGACCTCATCATCTCCGCTGTCGGCGACCAGCCCAACATCGAGTGGCTGCAGGGCTCCGGCCTTGAACTCGGCGGCGGTGTCGTCATCGACGAGAACTGCCGGGCCGCCTCGGACATCTTCGCGGTCGGGGACGTTGCCGTCCCCCGCATCGACGGCGTCCTGAAAGCCCGCACACCGCACTGGACCAACGCCGTCGAGCAGGGGCGTGCCGCGGCCCGCGCGCTGCTGGACCCGCTCACCAGCACGGGCTACCGGCATGACCCGTACTTCTGGACCGAGCAGTGCGGGCTCGACGTCAAGATCAGCGGCGAGCTTCCGCTGGCCGACACTCCGACGGTCGTGACCGGCTCACTGGCCGACCGGTCCGCCCTCGTGCAATGGCACGACGAGCGCGGATTCACCGCCGCGGCTGCCATCAACCACCGGATGCCGATCGTCGCCCTGAAGAAGCTCGGCCACCGTGCCCGGCCCCTTGCAGTCGTCTGATAGTCGCGAACCAGGCCGGTGCGCCGTCGTCGTGGTACCTCGTCTGAACGCGGTCCGGTTCGATGGCGGCGACAGTCCATCCATTGCTGGGGTTGAACGCCGCTCGCAGCTACTCCTGACTCACGGGGTGCGGGCCGGTATCAGTGCCGTCGTCACTGCAGCACAACACGTACAGAGTCCCATCGTGCTCGGTGACCGACGCCACGCTCGACGCGTATCCAGCTCGCTCGTCGTTGTCGCAGGCGTGGAACAGTCCGCAGTCCAGCACCGTCTGAAAGCTGCGCCCCAGACGCTGCAGCTGTAACGCGTCAGCCGCAGCGAACTCGACCTCGATGCCGCGGTCGTCGGCCTTGGCGCGGGCGATCGCCAGTGCTGTCTGCGCCACGTCAACGCCCAGAACCGTCAGTCCCAGCGAGGCGACGTGCAAAGCGTTCTCGCCGGTCCCGCAGCCAACATCGAGCACCGCCCCGGCGAATCCGCCTTCAGCTGCCAGCCGCACTACTGCTGGCTGCGGCCGGCCAAGATCCCAAGGCGCAGGGCCGTCGTGGTACGACGCATCCCAGGGCAGTCCCGTCAGCCGTTCGTGACTGGTCGGGCGCCGACCGCTGAACGGACCATCAGCGAGGTCTGATCGCTCCGACAAGCTCGTCTCCTGCCTGAATCTGACCGGCCGTGCGCACTGGCTAACGAAAGCGACGCACGTATCGGCGCTGCCATGGCGTCTCGACCGATCTCGGGTTGTAGTGCTGCCGGACGTAGCTCACTGCCCTTTCGGCTGCGACGCCGTCGAGGATCGCCAGGCAGGCAAGAGCTGTCCCGGTCCGGCCCCGGCCGCCGCTGCAGGCCACCTCGACGCGTTCGGACGCGGCCCGCCGCCACAGCTCGAGCAGCGCGTCCCGGGCATCCGAGCGGTCGACGGGCAGCCACCAGTCCGGCCAGCGCACCCACCGGGACTGCCAGGCGACCGGAGGAGGCGCCATGCCCTGCAGGTACAGGCCGAACTGGGGGGCGAGCCCTTCGGGGGCAGGATGACGCAGGCCCCGCCCGCGTACCGAGCGACCGGACGGTAGCTGTAGGACCCCGGCGTGCGTCCGGTCCCACGCCAGACCGTGAATGCCTACCGCTCCGTCGGCGGCGGGTCCGATGGTCGGAGCACGACTGGGTCCGCCTGCTCCCTGGTGCCCTTCCCTCTGGTCATCTGCTCGGTGCTGACCTGCTCGTGCTCGGTGACTGTCTCGCTCTCGAGCCGGACCGGCTCGACGGGAACCGTTTCCTTGTGCACGACGGGCTCCTCGGCGTGCAGGGTCACCTCGTACGTGTCCTCCTTGATCGGCTCGCCGGCCATGGCCTGGGCCCGGTTGGCGTCAGTGATCGGCTCACGCTCGACAACCGGCTCCTCGTGGGTCACCGGCACCGTCTGGGTCACGGTTTCGGTGACGACGTGCTTGCCGAGCTGGGCCTGACCGGTTTCGACCTGCTGGGTACCGACCTGCGGCGTCTGTACGGGCGCGGGCGCTGTGTTGACGGGTGGGGGGCTAACCCGCGCCGGGGTGGCTGGGGGGGTGATGGCCGGCGGGGCGCTCACCTGTGCAGCGCCTGAGCCCCGGCGCTTCAGCGCGATCGCAGCCAGCAGGCCGGTACCGCCAGCAGCCGCAAGCACGAGCGGTGAGCGGCTCCGGCCGGAGGCGATCGTCGTCACCCGGGACAGCGTGCCCTGAGCCTGGTGGGCGGGTCGGGCCAGCTCCCCGTTCGCCGAGTGCACGATCCAGGCCGAGCCGGTCAGGGCAGGGATCATGAACTGCAGCACGTTGAGCTGCCGCTGGGCGCTCGCCTGCTCGGGCGCTGTCCCGGCGCTCGGCTGTGTGGCACCCATGACCGGCTGGTCGCCGCCCTTGGCCATCCGCCGACCGAGCACCTGCTGGTAGACGGTGCCGGCCAGCGCACCGCCGGTCAGCGCGGTCTTGATCGCCGAACCCCTTGCGAAGCCCTGCTGGGTCTTGAGACGGCCCTTGTCTTCCTTGACGAGTACCGCGCCGCTGGCCAGGTGAGCGGCGACGCTGCTCATGAGTACGGGGCTGAAGCGGCTCCAGCCCGCGTTGGCGGCGCGGGACCGCTGCCGCGGGTCGGGCAGCTGTGCAGCAGCGCCGTTCAGCGCGACGGCGCCTGCCAGCTCCCCACCGAACCAGCTGGACAGGGACAGGTCGTGCACGATGCGGGCGACCAGGATGCGGTCCACGGATGCCTCCTTGCGTCGGAGAAGAACGAAACGGTGCGGCGACACCGATGGTCCTGCCCACTGCGGCGCACTCCGCATCCCAGGAGCACGTCTTGCGTGCCAGCGATCTCGCCCGAGTTGCGGCGCCGAGCCGTGAGGGCTCAGCCGACGCACGCGGGGGAAGAGGTGTTGCATGCCTCGTGTCCCCCGGCTCGCCCCCGTCGCCCCCGACGAGCGCACGCGCGAGCAGCAGGCCCTCGTCGAGCGAGTCGGCAGCGACAAGCACATCTTCACGACCTTGATCCGCCATCCCGAGCTGTTCGAGCACTTCGCCCGCTTCGCAGGGCGGCTGCTGCGTGACTCAGCCCTCCCGGCGACTGCGCGCGAGATCCTGATCCTGCGAACCGCCTTTCGATGCAGGGCCGGCTACGAGTGGGAGCAGCACGTCGTCATTGCCGGGTCGGTCGGGCTGGACCGCAAGGTGGTCGCCCAGCTGGACCAGGATGTCCCCGTCCTCGACGAGCCTGGCGATGCCCTGCTCGCTCGCGCTGCCGACGAGCTGGCTCTGCAGCGCTACTTGGAGCAGGACACCTGGGATGCGCTCGCCGCGACCTACGACGATCAGCAGATGATCGAGATCTGCATGCTGGTCGGCAACTACGCCATGATCGCGGGAGTTCTCAAATCCCTGCAGGTCCAGCTGGAGGACGGGCAGGCCGAACCGTCCTGGGCTCAGTAGCCGGCACCGGGAGCCGGACAGTGAGGCCCGGGTCAAGACCGCGACTTGACCCGCCGAGTTGTCACCGGATGGCAACAACTCGGGGGACGAGTAGCAGTTGGCCGGCTGACGCCGGGTCTTGTGACACCTTTCTGCTGGAGGACATTTATGCTTCTGCCTCGCCACGTCACCCCGACCAAGCTGATCGCCGCGATCGCCCTCGGTGTGGCAGCCACAGGTGGCACCGCCGCGGCCGCGATGCAGACCGCCGCGGCCCACGCGCCCCATCCGGTTGCTCAAGCGGGCGCGAAGTCAGCAGCCGCCAGGACGCCGGTTCCCCCCCGCAACCACGGCGCAGCAGTGTCGGGGGCTGCCAAGTCACCTGCGGCACCAGGGGCGTCGCACGGCTCTGCTGTCAGCACTGCCGCACGAAGCTCAGTAGGCAAGCCAGCCGCTGCCTCCGGCAACAAGCCGGCCGCAGGGCGTCCACAGCTGGCGCCCCCGGCAAAGGCCAAGGCACCGGACCCGACCGAGACTGAGCCACCGGACTCGATCGAGACCCCAGACCCCGTCGAGACCCCAGACCCCGTCGAGACCCCAGACCCCGTCGAGACCGAGACTCCGGAGCCGGCCGAGACCGAGTCACCTGACGTCGCGAAGACCAAAGCACCGCACGTCGGCGCGCCGGGTGCCGCCCGTAGCGCGCACGCCAAAGCGGCTCTTCAAAGTTGAGGGGGAATCGGCCCCTTGGCACTGATCGTCCGGCGTGGTTGCCGGGTGCAGTGGAACCGTACCCGGCGGCGTTGGTTGTCCAGGTTGCGAAACCCGAAGGCGATACGGG
>JAABUO010002683.1_pt1 | contig 21533 bp, 28 predicted proteins | sample 5559291 | NCBI WGS metagenome assembly JAABUO01 (sample SAMN10711878, study PRJNA513372) | rock metagenome | isolation source: Antarctica rocks | place: Antarctica: Victoria Land, Finger Mt sud
CAGGAGGGACCAGAGCTGCTTCCTTGGCTGCCTGCTTCTCAGCATGCTGCCTTGCTAGCCCCACCTTGATGTTCTGCAGGTATCTGGGAACCTTGCCATATTCGTCCTTTGTCAGCCATCTGTGCAGGAGCAAAAGCTGGGCTTGTGATGCGTCGTGGTCCCACAACATCTCAAGTGTTTGCTGTGCGAGTGGAAAGGAGATATGCATGTGCTTGTCCAGCATGCTGGCATTTGACAACAAATTTTGCCATTACAGCCTTTTTGCAGATGTGAGCAGGCAGTTGCAGCAACCCATCCAGTGCATCAGCTGCATGACGCCACCAATTAGATCTCATGACATGCCGAGTCAAGCATCTCTTGTCAGCTGACAGCCAAGTGCGCATTTCTAGCACTGTACATGCTGGAACAAGAGGGGCAGATGCCGAGAGTAAACCCGGCACATACCTCTCTCTCTGTCTTGCCTCTTCTTCCCTCTTGCGCCGCACGGCTGCGCTGGCAGCCTGCTTCTCAGTGCTGTCTATGATGTTCTCTGTCACAAAATCCCTCCCAGAAGATGTGGACGGCCTATACATTATCAGTATGTTTGTTGCTGTTAAGACTGTTATCATGAAACATGTGTCTTCCTTTAGGGTCAGATTTGTACAGTCCTGAGTAGCTCCTTGTACTGGGTCCTGTTTTGGCACACTTGCAAGTCAGGATCTCAGCAGACGCCTCCACATGCTAGCACAAAACCCATGAGGCACAGAGTAAAGAAGCTATCCGTGCCAAATTTTGAGGCATAGGTCAGTCAATGCATGGCCTATTGCATCGCACAGGGACTTGGCTAGCCCGGCTGGGGGGTCTACTTGTTTGCGTCACCCTGCGATAAGGGTCTGCTGGCTTTACTAATTGCCAAATCCAACAAGCCAACAAGCATGGGACAAAAGCAACCCAACAGACACCTGTTGTGGCAGCTATGGCAGCGAAAGTGCAGCAGTGCAATGGACAGCAGCATCACAATGGAGCATTTTTGGAGATTTGGGCTGTTTGCCTGATTGCAGTGCAGCCCCGAGATCATGTAGACAAACTTTCCCTCAAACAACAAAAACAGAGCTTGCGTGCATGGCCATTTTGCTGAGGTCAGATACATGTGGGCAATGAGACTGCTTGTCAAAGCGTTTGCCTTGACAAAATTGTCACGCAGGTCTGGATCAGGCGAAAGTCCTTGAGATGGCAAGTGGCTGCTAAAACACAGTGTGTACACTGCGACTGTAAAAGAGGTGTACAACAAGGGCACTCTGCCAACAGCTTGGTGCCAGATTGTTTGTTTGCAACTAGCAGGCTGCCGTGCCTAACAAGCTGGCATTGAAGGCTACTCATGCAGAGAACAACACCTGGAAACTGCGTTGTATCATGTGCACGGAAAGGCAACACTGTAATGGCGACTGCAAAAAGCAATGGCTGATACTCTGTACAAAAGCAAGGTTTGCAGTCCTTGCCTTGATGCCATGGGCGTCTTGACGACTGGTCTGCTGATTGCCCGTGTCTTGTGTGCTTCCTGTTGTTGAATGCTCTGCTTGGTCTCCTTGTTGTGCAGGCTCATCTGCTTGATGGCTTGTCTGTTGAGTCTGGCGTGATCTGTGGGTGTCAGTCCTTGCCTGTAGCAGCAGGGGTGCTGGCCTCAGGACGGCGTGCAACGCTTGTTTGTTCACTGACACTATGCTCACCTTCTTTGTGAATCTCTGTAGCCCTGAACTGGGTTGAATATACTTTGCAACTGAGAGCTGTTTTGATGTGAGGACAGGTGACCAGGAAGAAAAGGTCTGACTGGTCTGGATGACACAGGAACAGGCTGAGTCCTGTTTCCGATGCTGAGCTTACCTCCCCGATCCACCAGATGGTATATGCTTTCGACAGACACGTCATGCGCTTGACCTGGCACCATCGGTGCACAACAGCTTCTAGTTGTGAGGTGTGACAGTCCAGAAGTAGGTAAAGCAACCTCAGCAGAATAGATCAAGTAACTTTACATGGCTGTGAGCCAGATATGTGAGGTTCTGCCCATTGGCTTCAACGACAAAGACTCGCACTCTGACTGCACAGTGCTTGTCCTCAACGCTGCAGCCAGACGGTGCCAAAACCGTCGCTGTCGCAAGAAGCTTAGCCAACTGTGATCTCGATTAAGGACATCTCGAATCAAGTTCGCGGCATGTTTCCGGCAGCAGGGTGCAGTGCAGAGCTTGCTTGTTTGCTGCAATTCAAATCGTGCTTCGTGGATGTGCATGGAAAGTTACGCCGTCATGCGAGCAAGGAAATGGCGTCCCCAGCATCGGATTCCCGTCTCATGCGTTTTCGAATATCGAGCTTCGGATCGAGCTCTCTACCGTGGCAACTCGTCACAGGCTCCATGTGAAAGTCGATCAGAAGCTTCATATCGAGCATATGCAGTCCGCCTGGGCAGACTGTTGGCATCTCGCTAACGCTTGTCAAGTACAGTCAGCACTGCATTCAGCCATCATCTGTACACAATGCCTCACAAGAGCTTCGCCGTAGTGGCCATGGCCGTTCTGGTAAGGTGGACTTGCTGCTGAAGCGGGTCCCTGAATTGCTGTGACGCTGCCGTTTACGCAATGCTTCTCCTGCATAAAAGATGCTTCACACGTTGCACCTGCAAAGTACATCTTCATCGTTCGCGATTTGCTGTCCAGCCCCGTAGTGTCGTGCGGAGATGCTTCAAGTGGTTGCGTTTGAACAGAACCACTAGTAGTAGTACAAGCGTCGTAGTACAAATGTCCGGATTTTCGACGTCACTAATCTCGCCACCAAGTCCTGTTTGCTGCAGGTTTTGGCAATGATCGAAGCGCGTGACGTATCGGAGACTCTCTACCCAGGAAGATCTCTCCTTGTTAACGAAACTATGCCAGGCTTCCAGTCTCATGGTGAGTCACTGCAGTGAGCTTGCATTCCATGTGCAGTGTTTGGTCAGTCATGCAAATCACTTCACTAGCACAGGTCACCTACCCTAATTTGCAACTCAATCACCTCAGCAAGCACATTTACTGTAAACGGTCCTGACCCGTCTGGACCACATCATATGTCTACTCATGTGTAAGCAGTGTGATTGAGGTCAATTTCAGGTTGTACAAGTCAGTGCTTTACAGCGTGTCTTTGTTTTGATTGCCAATTTTAAAAAGTCAAACTGCCAGGCTACACCAAAATTTGATGCCAAAAACAATCAAAAGCTTAAACTTGTGCTACATGGGTGACTCCAACAACTGTAGAACAGGGAGTCTACCAAGTCTACATAGCATCAGGAAGCTCTGCAAAACGTGACATGTCTGCGTAGTGCCAGGTAGCTCACACTGTTGTGATCATCATGCATCGACACTGGAAAGAGCGCAGCTACGCTCTGTTGAACAGGTCAACATTCACAAGACCCCTGGCAATATCACTTGGCAGTAATAGTGACCGTGGAATATTGTAACAACATTGAGTCTGGTTTACAAATTCAATATTTGCATGAACTTGCAAGTGTGTGGTTTGCCTAACATGCCTCATTGTTGTCAGAACTAGTTTTGAGAGCTATTTTCTCATAGCCACTTGGTTAGCAACATGTATTACAGTGTCTCAAGACTGAGTCTGCAAATTTGCTCAAACACTGTTGTAAATTGTAGGGGTGCAAGCCGGCCACAACAACAATGTGGTCACGGGTGGTAACCAGACTGCACTTACCACAGGCAAGAACGTTAGTCAAGTCAACTATGGATAGGCTAGAAGGCCGGTCAAATCAACCATTAATCTCATGATCAGCAGGTAATACAGAGTGTGCAAACATGGTTTTAAACTTTGATAAGAATTGTGTCTTATTTATTTGCCTAGCACAGCCCAGTTGTAATTATTACATATTGTTGAATGTTATTCAAGATTGAATATTGTGTTGTTATCTGAATGTCCTTGTGCCGGCCACAGGCTGGCAATGGAAGATTGCATGTGTTGCTGGTCAATCTGTGTAACGAATCGGACCGAAAACAACCTGATCAAGTGATGAGACCAGGCCAGGTGTTTCCTAGTCCAATTCTCTGGATGGTGTACCAATGTAACGCCACTACGTTACAGTCATCCCCCCTCGCGAGGAACTTCGTCCCCGATTTTTTTTAGTAAGGTACCACGCGCCAGTACACGTGCAACTCAACTCGGAGCTCGGAGCAATCCCGCAACGGGGGGCGCTGGGTAGTGGCTCGTGGGGGCCAATTTGATAATTGTCGGCGAATCACACGTGTCGACAATTGTCGGACAATTGTCGGGCTCTGAGAGCGAAGCACACGGAGATCTCATGCGAAATCGCTGCCGTAGGGTTTGCGAAATTGCTGGCAGCCTTGTGGATGCTCGACAATTGTCAGGATGCGTACAATTTTTCAAAAGTGCGCTGAGCGGCTCAGCCTGCCGCACCGTGTTTTCCGTCCTGATGCTCGAGCTGACTCTTTGCTGTAGCTGAGCGCACGATGGCAGTGTAGCAAGACGCTGAGTCGAATGGATCAAAAGCTGTTCGGAGTAGAACCGGACAACGACGGGCTGCCGTCGGTAAGTCTTGCAGCACCAGACGCCATCTCGTTTGCAATTTGAAAGAGTGCTGTAACAGCCCCGTTTCATCTGCAGAACCTCTTCAACGCGGAGCAGGTTGCTGACGATGACCCAGCGATGCAGTTTACAGTAGAACAGATATCGGTTATGCGACAGCCCGGCCTACATACTTCGAATCAGACCGATGCACCTGCTCCTGCATTGTACAGCCGCGGCGCCGTGCGAGACTTTCGCACCAAGGGTTCCAAGGCAATGTACTGGAACTTTGTGGATCAGTATGCACACCTACCCCAGCTGCGTGAGTACGTGCGGTGCATCTGTTGCAACGCCAAGCCTAACAAAGACGGCAACAGCAGGCCCCGCAGAGTTTATGGCCTGCATAGTAGCAAGTTGGTGTCTGCCCAGAAGTATAGGCACCCCAACTGCCCAGCAGCTGGTGGAAAAGATGTGACCTATGATGCCAAGCATCCAGATGTCATGGCCCGGCTACCTGCATTTCTAGCAGCCCAGCTCTCAATCACGTTCACTCACAGCGGTGCTATGGATGATGAAATGCTGCAGCACATTCACCATGATGTCATGAAGGGTCTCAGCTTTCAGGCAGCATGTGATCGTGCAGCCAGCTTTCTGCGGCGCAACCACAACCAGGCTGAGCTGGACCGCAACCAGCAGCAGTCTCCAGTGGTGGCTGTGGCACCTGCTTCAGCAGCTGCTGCTTATGTGCCCCAGCAGCAATCCCCAGTGATGGCTGTGGCACCTGCTGCAGCAGCTGCTACTTCTGCACCTCAGCAGCAGTCTCCAGTGGTGGCTGCAATACCTGCTGCAGCAGCTGCTACCTCTGCATTGCAGCAGCAGTACTCAGTGGTTCCTGCAACACCTGGTGCAGAAGCAGTAGTTGCTGCTGCTTCCAATGCGCCACAAGAGCAGTCTGGCACAGGTCAGCAACACCTGCTTGCCACTCGCAAGGCCAAGGCCAAAGCAGCCCCAAAACCACTGTCTGCAGCCAGCAAGTTCCTTGCAGCCGCTTCTGCATCATTGCATCAGCCAGCGCGGAGAGTGCCGGCAAGCTTGACAGTTTCGCTCACAGGTGATCTCTGTCAAGTAACCTTGCAAATCACAAAGTGTATCTGGTGGATTCTTTGACTGATTGAAGAGTCTTCATGACAAATGCAGGCCAGCACAGCATGCTGGGAAGTCAGCAACTGGACCCCTTCAGCAATGCATGTCAGATCTGTATTCCTTTGTCATTGCACAATTGTCTGGTTGAAAATGATTGTATAAGATGCAGCAGGTCACAGCTTGTGCATTGTTACTTTTTGCAATCAACAACCAGCCAAGGTGCATTGCAGGGGCGGCAACAGGCCGCGCTGCACAGTCACCCAGGGCAAATCCCAGACCATTTTTGGTCCCAATGGCACCTGCAAGTGCTTCACCAGGATTGGTTGTCACATGAAAATCTATTGCTGCTGCTGCCATACTGCATCACTGTGTCCCACTTTCAAGTTGTTTAGAGCTAGCAGTGACAGTATACTTTCTGACAGGAAGCTTAACCCCTGCTGTAAGTAGTAAGATTGTGACAGTCTGTGCTGGTGTGTCCAATACCGGCAGCTGATCTAATGACCTGTCTATATGCTGCAGGCAGGAAGCGAAAGAGTGCAGCTGGACCTCTGATGGTCCTGCCAGCTGCTCAAAGGCCAAAGCACATGACAGCAACTGCCCCACCACAATCAGCTGAGGCACAGGTTCCACCACCTTGTGGTACAGGGTCACCTTCAGGAGCCTCACCAGGTCTAATTATTGCACAAAATGCCTTGCTATCGGCAAATTGCCAGTGTTGTAGGCCCCATCACATGTGATTTTGCTACATATTGCTTCCAGTATGTGGCTGATGCTGAGTTCTGCATAACTAAAACAGGGTTGTTGCCAGCACAGCAGTCATTGGCAGGCAGGCCATGCTGGATGTTGGAAATGAAATGGTGATCATGGGTCACATGTCCTGTTTGCATGATTCAGGCAATCCTGCTGCTGTACGTGTTTAGGTGTCAATGCGATCAAGAGGAGAGGAGCAAGAAGGCAGGACAAGCCTGTTGATGTAGGTGTTGAGCCTCAGACTGAAGCAGATAGACAACTTTACTTTGAGTTGAGGAGAGAGTATCATGCGAACGATGGTTCTCCTCTGTTCTCCCAGATAGCTGACATGATGAATGCTCGCTATGCTGCTCAGGTATAGTGTCAGCATGAAGCTGTCATTGTGGGATGAAGTTTGCACCCTGTGTATGTTATACAATGCTGAACTGATCCTGTTGCATGACAGGTACTCAGCCATGGCACGACAGACTTATTGCCAGAGCAGATGCTAAACCCCACCAATCCTTCTAGGCTGAAGAATTTTGATGCAAGACTTGCAGCAGAAGCTGAGCGTCGTGCTGGACAAACGTTGACAGCAGCCATGGAGTATGAGGTGGCAGAGGCTCACCGTGTGCGAGCTAGGCAGGTAGCTGCCGCCAAAAGGGCTGAGTGCAAACAAAGGCTGGATAACAAGCGTAGTAGTCATCCTGTGATTGCCCCTGTTGCGCCTAGGGAGTACAAACCCAACAATCGTGGAGGCAAAAATACACAACCACGTTGCACCATGTGTGGCGAACTGAAGAAGGGCACTCATCCAAGAAGTGGATGCCCTTTTTTTGCGCCTTAGTGTAGCTGTGCATAGTTGTGATGATGCCAGAGTGTGTTTCATGGTGCCACCTCGACATCAGTCTACAGTCTTGATGCCAGCACTGGATTTTTTTGGATTCGTGTAAGCACTGAGCTGAAAGCTAGACGGAGCTTTTGCCGGCGCTGTACTGCTTCGTTTTGTGCAGCAGAGGTACTGTTGTGCGCATCCTTCAGCAGCCTATGGATGCATGTCAATCTTTCACGCTGGAGCGCCAGACTTATGGCTCATATGCTGCTTGCACTCAGGCTTGCCTATGCACTGAGCTGAAAAGCTAGACAGAGCTGTTGCCGGCGCTGTACTGCTTTGTTTTGTGCAGCAGAGGTACTGTTGTGCTCATCATTCAGCACACTATGGAGGCATGCCAATCTGTCACGTTGAATCGCTGGAGCGCCAGACTTATGGCTCATTTGCTGCTTGCACTCAGGCTTGCAATGTGCACTGAGCTGAAAAGCTAAACAGAGCTGTTGCCGGCGCTGTACTGCTTTGTTTTATGCAGCAGAGGCAGTGTTTTGCGCATCTTTCAGCAGCCTATGAATGCATGTCAATCTTTCACGCTGAATCGCTGAAGCGCCAGACTTATGGCTCATATGCTGCTTGCACTCAGGCTTGCATATGCACTGAAGTGAGCTGAAAAGTCAAGGATCACGGTATTACCGTGACGGTAATCATGTTATTTTTCATGTCCTGCAGTTTTCAGCATCAGCGCAACGAAAGTGCAAAACTGCCTTAAGAATCTGCTGCCTGTCATATTGAATTCCAAAAAAAATCTGCTCGCTCCGCTCGCAGATTTTTCCTGCGTGCTTCGCACGCAGGGGTGCACGCTTCGCGTGCCAGGGCCCATAAAAGCAGCTAAAAGCCCGGGGGGAAGTGAGAAGATGGAGGTAGTGGGACTTGAATGGGTCGTTAGCATTAGCACCCGGGCTCCGAAACCACTGTAACGAATCGGACCGAAAACAACCTGATCAAGTGATGAGACCAGGCCCCTGGCCAAGGTGTTTCCCAATCCAATTCTCTGGATTTTTTACCAATGTTACGCCACTACGTTACAATCTGCCTGAAGTCTAAATTCTTATTTTGTTCATCTGCTCAGCTTCAGTTATGTCTACTAATGAGCTTCAACATGTTGGCTGGCTGAAGCAAAATACATTTGAACACCATCCAATCAGACTATTTTGTCTTGCAAATCCCTGGTCAGGATGTGGACGAAAGAAAACAAGAAGATTGTATGCCACTAACAGGACAGCGCCAACCGGTGAACATAACCCCGGGCAATAGTGTGTTCTACCTGTTTGATCAACTGGCAAGGTTGACCGGGGTTCATATTATGTCACGGATTCGAACACCTAGGCAGAAGTCAAAGTTTGCAAACCTTGGTGCTTTCCAATTCGGCAGTCAATCTCAGTTTGCTTGCCAATGGCAAGCTAGCATACATGGTGTGTTGGAGCAATATGTTGTAGAATGGAGCTTAAGTTCAAGCTTGTTGTTGTTGCAACAAATGGTGACCGTATAGGCAAGTGATGGAGCCCATGGGCGTATATGGCCATATGGAATCGATGCATGTTCATTGAACTCCTTAGATGTTATAAACACACATGTGTGTACATGTTGTACAATAGTTGTAACAGCTGTGTGTAGACTATGTGTTGCCGTTGAATGAAATTTTCTGATCGGGCACTGTCAGGTCCTTGTGAAAGAATGCTTTCATGCCTCCGATCACCTAGATAGGGCAGACAGGCTGTGTCTAGTGTGCAAGTCATTGGATTATGTGGAGGACAAGCAGCACTTTGTTTTTGATTGCCCAGCGCACAGCCATATCAGGTCACAGCATTTGGACCTCCTGCAGCACTGTTGTACTATTGCAGACTTTATAACTCTGTGTGAACCAAATACATCTCGTGACTTCCTTAGGGAATGCTTTGCATGCATGCACATATGTAGGAAGCAAATCTTGTCTGTGGGGTCCTAGTTGCCCCCCAGGACATTAAACATATTGATTGATTGCTTGATCAAGCTGCCGATTGGTCTGCAGATACATGTATTTGCCTAATTGCGATGATGTGCACTTGAGATGATGTGCAGTTGAGATGATGTGCAATTGAAAGGGAGAGAGAGATTACAACGTTTTAGCCAGCCAGCAAGTCTGATCACATATAGAAGAAGACAAATGTCAAATCTGAAAGACATCAAGACAGTCTAGAACAAACTTGAAAACTTGCATGTGATCCTGCTGTGCAAAAAAGGATCTCATGGTGTTGGTGTCTGTGAAACACAGAGGAGCATATTGCTGCCTAACTGCCTGGAGAGCTGGACGCTCAAAAATCATGTGCAGTTCATCTGCAACAGCCACACTACCACAAAGCTTGCAGACCCTACTGGCTCTGGCAACATGCGCATGTTGGCCCCCAGCATGCTGGCCCCCAGCAAAACGGCCGAGAACAATTGGTAATTGATGAGCTCATTGGCTCTCGAGAGCCAAGTCTAAATTGTAGAAACCGCTGCATGCGCCTACCAGGAACAGGCAGCTGACAATACCGCCTATGCTGGCTAAAAGGTCTAAACCAATGGTGGTATGTGCATGCAACAACCCCAACAGAAGGGGCTGCCCTAGGATTTGCAAGGGGGGCTTGGCTACTTTAGTGCTCCTTTGCACGTGATCCGCATCCACCCGCACGAGCAATCACGCCAAGGCCGATCGAGCACATGAAGTTTGATCAGAAGCTTCATATCGAGCTGCATATGTAGCCGCAATGCATAGCAGTCAGGATAAGATGGCTGTAGAGGGCACCCGTTTCAGGAAGCCCGTCTCTTCCGCACCAGGCAGCATCCCGGTCACGCTTGCCAATTGCAGTCAGCGACCACTTGTACACAATGACTTCCAAGAGCTTCGCGGTGTTGGTCATGGCCGTCATGGTAAGCTGGACTCAATGCTGAAGCAACCTCCTGACCTGCACGTCAGTGTCTTGCATAACTGCTTTTTTCGAAAAGCTTCTCTTGCGGATGCTTCACACTCACTACCTGGACGCACCACCTGGATGCTTCACATGCACCACCTGCAAAGTACCATCTTCGTGGTTCACTATTTGGTTGACGGTTACAATTTGGTGGACGGTACTACAGTGTTGGTCGCAGAAGCATGTCACGAGTATCCTTCCTGTCCGAGTTGTCGATGTCACTGCCTGTTCTCGACGCTAAGTCCTGTTTGCTGCAGGTCTTTGCAGCGATTGAAGCCCGTGACGTGTCGGAGAGGACGCACTCAGGACGTTCACTCTTGGCCAGTTCTGCCGCTGCTGCTGCTGCTGGTTCTGCTGCTTCTTCTGCCGCTGCTGCTGGTGGTGCTTCTTCTGCTGCTGCTGCTGCTGGTGGTTCTGCTGCAGCTGCTGCAGCTGCTGGTGGTGCTTCTTCTGCTGCTGCTGCTGCTGCTGGTTCTGCTGCTGCTGCTGCTGCTGCCAGCAGCAGTGGAACCACACCAACCACACCAACCACACCCACCACACCAACTACACCCACCACACCCACTACACCCACTGTACCCACTACACCCAGCCAGGCTAATGGTGAGTTAGCGTGGTGAACTTGACTCCATGAGCAGCTTTTGATAAACGCTGCAAGGTGGCTTCTCATATATGCGTCCCTTGTCTTGTAGTTGCACGCTTTGTATTGCATTTACGGAGACAAGCGCACTCAGTGCAAATGATTGTGATTGCTGAAAGGTGCATGTCACTCATATTGTCGTGTACAAGCAATCTGATCGGTTTTTGTGTTCATCACTGCTTGGCAGCCTAGCTTTGTTGTGAATGCTAGCTTCCACAGCTCTATCAGACTATGGCATTGGCCAGAAGCAATGCCTGTGTTGCAGGAGTGGATGAGTTCAACAATGATAATTTGGACTTCGGTGGTAACCAGGCAGCAATCAACTTTGACAATGATGCTAATCAGATCAATGAAATGGGTAGACGGCTTCTCGCTGCACCTGGCTTTCAATTTAATGGTAAGTCATTTTGGAGAACTTGCAGTCCATGACCAGTCTCGCCTTGGATTGCACATCTGGTGCAGCTCACTGATTGTGTATGGGTCACGTACCATTATTTTGCATATTGTGCAGTTGGATCACCACAAGCACATGAATGCAGATGATGTGATTGCTGTGTGGTCCATTCACATGTCTACTTATGTACAAGCAATCTGATCCAGCATTCATTTGCAAATTGACTCAATTTTAACAGCCTTGCTTGGCTTGACTGTCAGTCTCCACAGCTCAACTTGCCAATGGCAAGAAACGGACTGAATCCAAGGCATGTTGCAATTTGATGTCTCCGAAAACTGTTCAGGAACTGAGTTAAACTGTGTGCAACGCTGATTTATGGTCATGTTGCAGATTTTGATGGTTTCAACAATGACAACCTTGATGTTGGAGGAAATCAGTTTGCCGTGGACGCAGACAACACCGCCGATCAAATCAACTTAGCTTCTGGCCTGGGCGGCACACAGGTTAACGGTGAGCTGTGAAACTGATGTGGCAAAGGATAAGTCAGGTGGGGCCTGGTTGTCGTAACTTGCAACTTGGCTAGTGTATTGTCTGCCTGAGTTAACCTCACCGATGTCACCACCAGTGCACTTGACAGCTGAGTTCGCACAGCCATCTTTGCCATTAGCATGTTTGTCCCAGTAGTGGGTGTTGCAAACAATGCTGTGTGTTGCAGGGGTGGATGCTTTCGACAACGACAATGTGGATGAGGGAGGTAACCAGGTGGCATTCGACTTCGGCAATGATGCTAGTCAGATCAATGCTGAAGGTCGTAGAAGGCTTCTCACTACATTTGGCTCTCAGTCTAATGGTGAGTCATGTCTTAACTTGCACTCTTAGAGCAGCCTTGCTTTGAATTGCAGAATGCTGCAATTATGCAGTCTGCTGCCTGTGTATCATAGTATGGGTCACCTACCGTAAACATGCTTATTGTGCAAATGAATCACCTCAACAAGCACATGAATGCAGATGGTGTGATTGCCTTGTGGTCCATGTCACATGTCTTCTCTTGCACAAGCAATCTCATTTGGCATTCATTTGCAAATAGACTCAATGTACAAGAGCCTTTGCTTGACTGTCAGGTTCCAAGACTCAACTTGCCATTGTCTTCACTGTCAGTTTCCACAGCTCAACTTGCCAATGACAAGAACTGGACTGAAGCTCAAAGGCATGCTGCAAATAGATGACTCCAATGACTGCTGAGCACTAAGTATGCATTTTTTAATTGTCGCCTGATGATTTTCAACATGTTTTGTTGCAGACAACAAGGCTAATTAGATCAATACTGGTCGCTAGTCAAATCAAAGGTGAATCTCAGGTAAGTCAAAGCTCCACCAAGCTCTGTTGTGTATTCACCGCTGTGGTGTGCGGCACAAATGTACTGGTGATAAGCTGTTTCATGGCGTTTAGTTCTGAAGAGTAATTGACAACTGTTGCAATTGCCATGCATAATTGGCAGTTTGTGTTCGGTTTGTACAATATTGCCTTGTTCTGCCACAGCTTGCCCACTGAATGTTCTTTGGCTGTGCACAGGTCAACAATGGGGAGGTTGCATTTGGTGCCGGTCAAAGTCTGGCTGATGAGTTGGTTGGAACATGTACAGTTGACGCGTGTACGGCAATGGTATGCAACAATGCATGTTTTGACAGTAAATTGAGTCATTTCAGTATCGTTGACGTAAATAAAAGGACAAGTTGATCAGCCAATGGCAGCTTGCAACAGAATGTTGTGGTTGCGATAGATGTGTTGCGCATTGTGTTGATTCTGAAGTATTCTTTACATAATTGATTTGAAGTATTCTTGACGTAGTTGTAAATACAAAGATTTGATGAAACCACTCAATCTCTGCAGCTGGAGCATGAATACTTTGTTCTAGTTGAGAATAGTCTGCATGGGTCACGTAGTTGTAAACACAAAGATTGATGAAGCCTCACAAACTCTGCAGCTGGAGCATAAATACTTTGTTCTAGTTGAGAATAGTCTGCATGGGTCACAGGTTGATGCCTAACGTGTTGATCCTGCACGATGCCTGGTAGCCATCCTTAGATAAGCCATCCTGAGTACATAGCCATCTCCATATATGTCTGAGAGCGGTCTTGGCCAAAACCCATTTTCTGGGTGTACTTGAAGACGCGTACGCTGTTCGAACAGCCCCATCTTCACTGACCGTCTCAGAAGGGCTGCGGTTGCTGCTGCTGCGGTTGTTGCTGCTGCCCTGCAGGGCTGCTGCTGCACTGCAGCAGCCTGCTGCTGGGCATCATGAGGAATGCGGCAAAGGTCAAGCCACAAATTCAGCATGTCATCAGTAGAAAGGCTTGTGGGGCCCTTGCTTCCACATGGCAAAGTGGGGACACACACATGCTTGCTGTGTGATGCTGTCAATTGTCACAACTCCATAGCTTGGCTGTCTGCAGCGCTGATTACCACTGACAGGTAATTACTTATAAGGTCTCCCAACCCAAATGCCGCATCGTTGCGTTTTCAGTCTCCTTGTCAGAGCGTAATATGTAACAAAAGCTCAAGGTTCCTCAGAATGCTGGTTGTCCTTGTCTACCATCCGGACTGTAAAGATCATGTGCACCTGAACAAGTCAGTGAGAACAATGTCAAGGTATGAACTGCACATGCACATGCATATGCTTCCATGCCTACCAACATCATACTCTTGGATGCAATGCAAATGTGACTGGAGCATGCACTGCAACTGAAGCTGTCACATGCAGACTTCAATTTGGCAGCTAGCACAGGCATTTGCTGACAGCTAGACAGGTAACACCCGCCAAGAGAGAGAGAGAGAGAGAGAATTTTACATCTTCAGTCAACCAACTAGGTTGTACAGATGAGCCAAGCAACGCGTAGGCAAACAGCACTTTAACGCCAGCAACCCGTTTCGTATTCTTGTAAGAAACATGTAGCTTCTTCAGAAGCTTGATCAACTTACATGGGCTCATGACTGGGCTCATGACGAGCTCACGTTGTTCCACGGACAATTTGTCGGCTGATCATGGCCCAATCATACCAGTTATCGAGAGCACGACCTGCGCTGCGACACGGGTCGTTGTCGCCTTTCTTCTTGCTGATCACGGTGCTGTCCAGCTTGAAGGGGGTTGCACCAGCACGCATCGTGACGGCCCTATCGCCGTTCGAAGGCGTGCAAATAGCTGTCCCTTTCAACGTGAAAATATCGCCAGCTGGCAACTCTAGCTTGAGCATCTCCGCTGATCAGCAAGTTCTCAACGCTATCAACAGCTCGGTCAGCGACAAGGTGTTGTACATTGGAACAGACCAAAGTTTTGAAACTCAGCAGCCAATATCAGCAACCATTTTCCTGCCAGCAGGCAGCTTACAGCAAATCTCGATTCTGTCGTCAACCAACCTTGTTGCTGTGGACGATGGCTTTTCTGTGCAAACCCTCTCTGCCAAGGTGGCAGGCACAAGTACTCTGTACTTTAAGAATCTGGTGGCACAGCAGCTATCAGTAACATCCACAGGGTGCGAATTACCTTTGACTGTAGTGGGCTGCAGTGTAAACAGGCTACTGACAAACTGTACAGTGGCGTCTTGAAGAGTCTTGCATATTGCTGATCATGTTGACACACATCATGCAGGACCTCTTCTATCTTTATGTCAGGAAGCCTAGGCGCAGTGACACTGCAAGGCTCTGGTGTCAGCAACTTTTACCTACAGGGACAAGCTAAATCAGTGAATCTAGATCTCAGCAGTGTCTCACATGCTGCAAGTGCCATCAGCACAGGTATCGTCCATTTCTGGCACTGCACCTATGCTATCTGCACTCTGGCTTACTTGTGTACACTCAAAATCAGATTCTTGAAGTTGGTGCTTGGCCTGTGCTGCCTCTCCCTGTTAATTCTGCAGCATCTGTGCTCGTGACGTTTGATGTGCAAGACTTGCAGCACAAATGACCAGGTGTTGGCTTTTGCTACGCAGGCAATCTACAGATCAGTGGTAGTGTGGCTTTCCCCAGTCGTGTCTCATACACAGCTGGGACTTGCAACCTTTCACAGGCAAATGATCAGGTAAAACTTCATTGAACAGCTGCACAGCATGTGCTGATCAACAAAAGTCGGCTGCTGGACCTGTGTATACAGCATTTGGGCAACATTCAGTGTATTCATCCTACCCTGGGTGGTGCGTCTGTTCTACATTTGAGTTGACAGCTAGCTGAAAGGTGCAAATGCATCATACATCACCAGCACTGACCTGAAAGTTACTGTTCACAAGCTGTAGTCACTCATCATGTGATAATGATCTGCCTGTGCTTACATAGGCAGCAGGCAAACGTAGGCGCCTTCATCAGTCTGGCTTTCTTGACCAAATTCTGGGCAGCTCGTGTCAACAAGTATCGGCCGTAAACATACCAACACCTGACCTGAGCTTCACCTGCGGCATCAATGTCTCAGGCAAGTCCACTGACCAGACATTCTTTGACAGGGCTTTACTGTATGCAAACTCTGTAGATACACCACATGCCAAAGAGCACTCACTGCTTGTGAGATGCAAGATATTGTTGGTTTGTTGTGTGCTTGCTGCAAACAGTGCAGTGTGATCATTGTTGAGAAAGGCTTGACTGAGGATATAGGTCTTTAAGCGTATGTATGTCTTCAAGCGTATGTATGTCTTCATGCGTATGTATGTCTTCATGCGTATGTATGTCTTCAAGCATGTGCATGTCTTCAAGCATAGTACACTGGTTGCCCCCACAGAGATGCTTTGTGTTGCAGAGATGCTTGAGAATGTGACTTGATCTTTTGGCATGCTGTTGCTTTGTGAGCAGTATGCCTGAAATTATGCCTGCCTGAGCGAGCATTATGCTTGCCTGACTCGATCCTGCACGTCAACCTGCAGAATTAGGTTTTGCAAACAGCAACAATGGTATCATTTCTGTAGGTGATGGGGGCAATGGAGGCAGTGGATATGACTCCAACAACAATGTGCAAATTGGCACAAATGGCAAAAATGTGCAAATCAACGATAACAACAACAGCAATGAAGTGAACGGCAACGGTGGAATCAGCATACAATCCCTTCCATGTCAGTCATCCGCTGCACACAACATGTTCTGATGTACACAGGAGTCAACATTCCAAGTTTTGATGTACCATAGGCGTCTGCCCGTTTTTGCAAATGATTGTATCAATGTTGCTGTTTGCTGCAAAGAGTCTGATGGATTGTTGTCAAGGCTGTTTCACACGTTGCTACACAGTCGCAAGTTAAGACTCTGTGTTTTGTTTGGAATCATGCAAAGTTATCTTGTAGGCATGTTTCGGTCTCAAGGAGCCGCATGCATTCAATTGTTGTGCGTTGGTAGAGCTGATATGCCTGGGAAGTTACAGCTGCGCTTGCTTCAGCACTCACTGTTGTCAGTACCCATTCAGTCAGTCTGATTGGGATGTAAGTTACATGTGAATTGATGAGTTGACACCAAATCGGTATCTGCTGTCCTAAATTACAGCTGCAACAGCACAGACATCAGCTGAGCAAGATATCAAGCTTGCGTTTTTGAAACACGGCAGATGCGACACAATGCCATCCATTTCGTACAATAATGCTATGAAATGCATCAAATGCTGAACAGGCATGAAGGCAAGTGACTGCATAGCAGCATTGTTGGGTCAACTTTGGATTTTGACTGAGTCCATGAATGGCTGCAACAACTGCAGAATTGCATATCATGGTGCTATACCATAAGCACATCTGGAACCACTGCAGTCCTCAAACAACACAACAAGATACTTGTTGTTGAAGTGTCTTGGACTCTGTGCTGAGGTCCAGTTCCAAGCCCTGCCTGGTCACTGCCAGCGATAGCAGACCAGCCAGTGCCCAAGTGCCCAAAAGGCTCCTTCCGTCAGTGCTAAGACCAGCTGCGCTGCAAGCTTGGGCTGGTTGGTGTGTAGCATGGCAAGCCCAGCTATGGGCAGCACATGCTGCGAGTTTGGCTTGCCTTGCTTCTGTAGCCCACCATAGAGCAGCGGTCAGACTGTATTCATCCACACACAGCTTGACGAACACTGCCAATCAGCCAGAGTGCTGTAGTCTGCAGGAGATGCAGATTGGATGCGATGTAATTGTGCCATGATGCAGGATTATGCCGCTGGCCAGTAACATACTGCACAGCCGCACTTCGGTGATGCTGTTTGAGTAGCCTTCACTGAGTGTGACCACTCACAGATGGTGATGCAACTGAGTTCACTTTGACTGAGAGTGTGACAGACGTGCATTGAACTGTCATGAAACATTCCGCAGCAGACAGGCAGTACTTGTGTGCTGACGTGACCTTGAGGATCTTCCACCGGCCCTGTGACAATGCAGCCCCAATTCAGAAGTCCAGAAAAGCAACGAGGGCGTTAACATTGGCTGCCAAAATGTCTGGGGTATGGAGGATTAGTTTCTCAGCAAGCTGCATGCATGCGCTTGCACTTGCTTGACAGATATTGATGGTCAGATGTGGTTCTCATAGACATGGACACAGTGCATATGTGCGGCCTCTTGAGATGCACAGACACCAGCAAACAATCAGCTGCTGCTGATGTCTGACGTCACTAAATTTAGATCCTCTAGCAGCATTTCCAATGGACAGCTGTACTGATGATGATTCAGCTGCCAAGTGATGAAAGGGATGCCAACTGGGCAAGTCACAAGAAGCAAGACTTGCACTACTTGCAGCGATGCAGAAGAAGGGCAATACATGCCAGGTTTGCCTTCAAGACGTAATGATGGACATTCAAGCCATTCCCGTGTTCCCAGTCATGTCAATGAAGCTTGCGCTCATGCCTTGCTGCCTGCAGCTGGCTGCAGCAAGTGTAAAGAGCTTGTAGGAGGTGCCAGTAGGCATACCTACATCAGCAGAGTGGATAGCTGTTACAGTTGGCTCAAACAGACATGTTAATGGGTCATATCAATGGTAAGCTTTACAGCTCCAATTGAAGCTTGAAAATTGTCGTTGCAGGCATTATTTAGGCAGACAGGAAGCGCCACGTCAGCAGAAGTGCGCTGTTGACTAGCGTCCAGCCGCAGCCGTGTGCGTTTGATGCAGGGGTTGCTGCGGTGAGGAGAAGTAGAGCGGGAGCATCTGGCATGCCCAGCTGAGATTGGCTTTCACTGGTGAGTCTCTCAGCAGCCTCATGCATGCTTGACGTGGCTGGGGCAAATGCTATAACTGGAAAAGATACAACACGTCTGTACCTGGCAAGTCCAGACAGCCAAATTGGCCACAATCATGGTTGTTTGTATTGTGCCACAAAAAAAAGCTTGCATGTGCAACTCACTGCAGTCAATGCACCCTGCGCTAGCTGCAGAGTGTGATACTGCCAGGATGGTGTTGGCCCTGCGCAGGTTCTGCCAAGTTCCCAACAAAGAGCTTTCTGGAAGGATGCAGATGTTCACACCTGGGAGCAAACTCCTCAACAGCACACCACCCCAGACAAACGCACCAGTAAAGAGCATCTATCAGGTCTAGGCACAAGCAGCAACCGTAATATGACTTACCTTGAAGGTGCCTTTCTGACAGTGCAGTTCCAATATCATGTTGAAGCTGATGGCTTTTTCCGTGCTGCACCTGCCTCGTCAACACAGCCTCTATGTCGACTTGTAATTTTATTTGTCTCTGCAAGCTTGTCTCAATGACCTTGACGTGTGTATGATGTAAACTTGCGTAATGTGCAGTTCAGTCTGCTGTTTTGGGCATCAGGCAAGTGTGATCTGCTAATACAGTCATTGTGCACTTAGTGTGTGTCATATAGATACATTGTTGGGATCTCAAAAAGCCTGCAAGCATTGATTTTGCTGTTTAGTGTAGATGCATGCATGCTACATATGTGATCCAGAGCAATATTTGTTGTGCTGTGAATGTAAGCAATGCATGTGTAAAGCTCATGCTGGTGTGAGTCCAGACATGCATCATTTGCTGTGCAGCCTCGAGGCTCACTCCTAAGCTGATTGGTATGCTTCAGTGCTCAAAGTGTCTTCGTAGATCATTCAGCACTGGGCGGCATACAAGGCGTTGCAGGTTCTCAGAAGACTGAGTCTGTCTGTGCCTGTAAGCTTGTACGAGTCTCACTCCAGATCCAGCTTACTGAGTTGGGTTCTGCTTCGACAGCATGTGCACATGCTTGAGGGGTGTGCCTGCTCACTAATGAGGGGCGTCTGTCACAAGGCTGCGCATGCAGTGGGCCGTGGTCAATATGTGATAATGTGAGACCTGCTTGATGCTCATATTTTCTGCTGCTGCCAATATATTTCATTGTTGAGTCTTACACAAGACTGCATGCAGGACGTGGGGACGACAGTCAGCCGGCAAACTCTGGCTGCAACGCCTGGACAGCAACAAGTTATTCATTTGGCCTCTTGCACTCCTGCCCGGCCTGCCCCTGAAGTGGCAAACCTGCAAGTGGCAAATCTTCAAACTGTTATTGGGACAGCAGAGCAAGTGAAACTGGTGACTGTTGTGACATTGAAGGTGTGTGCTCATGGTTCAAAGTTGCATGCTGCCCAAATCAGCAGGTGCTCTGAAGTTGGTTGCGCCATCCCCATCAGGAAGCACATGTCCTCTGAAGAGGGATGACACTTGGGGAAAGGCTGCACATGCCAGTTTTTTTCTCGGACAGCAGCAAAAAGGTCCGCAGCTCATGCAAAAGTCGCAAAGATGGGGAGGGAACCCGTGGGGGCCGAGGCCGTGGCTTAATTTGACGAAACGTCAAATGAGTATCAGCGCTATTGCGACGTTCTGAGTCCTAAAACAAACAGCATTGTATGCTTGATTTCATCGCCGCTCCTTACGGTGACAGTGGCTATGATATACATGGTCGCGGTCATGAGGCAGCCGCTCTATGCAACACGACGGCGTCCTCCAGACCAGGCTTCAAATATATTTTATTTTCAAGAGCACTTTTACAAAGCAGGTTAAATCTGGTGCCAGACAGTGTACACAGTGAATGCATAGCCAGAGCCGCTCTGCAGCAGCTTGATGCAAGGAATGATATCATCGATGTAAAATATAGATTGCAACTAATGCACAGCAAACATGCATCCCGTCATTTGATAGTCACATGCATATACACCCTCCAGCAAGTCTTTCAAGCTAGCACAAGCCTCTTCAAGCCTCTGTTCCTTCTCATCAGCTTGCTTCACCCTTCCACCTGAAGGGGTTTAGCACCATCGTTGGAAGTAATTGCTGCTGCCGCTGCTCACATGCACATACAATTTAGCTGACACATGGCCTTTCCAGACAAACGGCTGCCAAGGTACAACCAAGTAAACCAGTTTCAAACCCGTCATGGATTATGCATCAGTAAACCCCTTCCATCAGTCAAAGGCTAGGCAAGCATAATGATGCAGTCATTAGCATGACTTACAGGATATCACAGCAAAATGGAGCTTTACGTCAACATTTGGGAAGCTTACACACTGTGACAGACCAATGACATCGTTTTAGCATCAATTTGTCTTTTCTACACAGTTGTTCAGGAGACCCAAAGCTGCGTACGTGACTCCTCATGATGGTTACAGCTATATCAAATACTGCATTGGTGTCTTCAGCTGTCGCCTCACCAGAACCAGGCCTCATCATTTGTCCGAACTGAAATGGAGACCAGCAACACACTGACATGAAGGTGACAGATTTTGTGACTCATCCATGCTGCCCTGAGTCATGGATCCAGAGCACCTTCCTGCCAAAGTATCGCAAAGCCTCTAATCCACACATTCTGCACAACGCGTTCGTGAGTCAGCAGCTGCCTGGTGACGGGCGAGGTGGTATAGGTCTGCAGCCATTGCTCTAGGGCAGCACGCTCATAGGTGTGACCATCTGCTGCAATCACTGGGTCCTCAAGTCTTACCTACAACAGTATTTAACGCTTTTGGTTAGATGAAGTCGATTATTATTCTTAATCACTGGGTTCACAGGAGTACTGATTCAGGAGCAGAAAACACCAGCTCGCAAGCATGATGTGATCAGAACATGACAAGTATGCATTACCATTCCCGCAGAAAACCAAATGTGTGCTATGACTGACATGCACAATGCAAAGGGGACTTGAAGGAAGGAATCTGTGTGATGCCAGCATGACACAGTACTCAGCAACTGCTGCTGTGAACACTTTATAACTTGTGAATATGCAGCAAGCAGATGAACACAGATGCATGTTGCAAGCAACTGTCTTGATGCACAGATCTGGAGTGATGCATCCATATGCACACTTGCTGTGGGTGGGGGGCA
>JAABUO010002684.1_pt1 | contig 21522 bp, 30 predicted proteins | sample 5559291 | NCBI WGS metagenome assembly JAABUO01 (sample SAMN10711878, study PRJNA513372) | rock metagenome | isolation source: Antarctica rocks | place: Antarctica: Victoria Land, Finger Mt sud
TGTTCACAGAAGCTTGCTAATGCATCAAGCTGCTTTTGAAGTCCTGATGCACTCTCAGACATCAGAATGAGGTCATCAGCATACAAAAGCAGCGGCACCATAACTCCCATGAGTGTAGCTGCATCAGTGTCAGCAGTTTCAAGCAAATGTTTCTCCAGCCCATCAACATACAAACCAAACAGAGTTGGACCCATGAGACCCCCATGAGACATCTGAAGATGGCAGAAATGCCTTGTGATGACCGCACTGCTGCGCTGTCGTGTGCATACAGAGACTTGATGATGTCCAGGATTCTGCCATGAACACCAAGTTCCTCCAGCACCTGCCACAGCACAGCACGAGGTACAGTATCGAACTCCACAAACTTGATCGCTGAGTAGTCACGTGAGTTGCAGATGACTAAACTGGACTTCAAAAGATAATGGCTGACATAATGTCCTACCACCTCCGAGCCGGGCCCAGATCGCTGGCTCATATTGCATCGCCCAATGCGCCGCGATATACGCGTCAAGTTTTCGCTGTACATATCTGCTGCAAAGGCGTCCTAGAGCACACAAAGAGTGGCAACCGTGAAATATGCTTCCGAAAGCAGCTATTCTAGGGCCGCTGCCGGGCGTCATTGCTCTCAAGTCGGGTCCTGGTACGCTGTCACATTCCTTGATTTACTGTTTGACCTGGCCGCTTAATGCTCAGCAGTTTGGTAAAAACATGAAGCGTGCAGACTGCAGTCAGCTGATCATATTGCACGACGTGGGGCCCGACGTGGGGCCGTGCAAGTGAATGATAAGGGAGCTCGAAGGTCAGTGTCATGAGGTCAGCATACTCGAAAAGCAGCAGGCCACAGCTGCACATCTAAATGATACCTCCGTTAAAATACGCCTCGAGTGCAGTTAGTCCGGATTGCTGCTATCAGATCCCATGGAGTCAGCACAGGCCAGACCCGAAGGAAGTCAGTTACTCATTAACAATGTCCCACAGAGTGATGCAAAAGCACAGAGGAAGTCACAGCAGACCAACCTGCCACCTAAGTCAGCCGCTCCGTCACGCAAAGCAGCAGCACAATTTCTGGCCAACTGGAGAGTCTTTCCCAAGAGCTTAGTGGCTGTCGTGCTCATTTGGGTCTTCAGCTGGTTGTATCTTGGCACTGCTTGGGGGATTGAGGTACCTGACCACAGCAAGCAACCTGTTTTGTGCCGTAGTGTGTGCAAGGCATGCCTCCTTACTGGTCACACTGCAATACTCTGTCATATAAAGTGTGTCAGTCATATACGCTGACAGCCCACACATGCCTGTCCTCTGCAAGACAATTCCGGCATTGTACGAAAGCTTGTAACTTTGGCTACAAACTTCATTCCGGAGCCAGACTTAGATACCACATGATTATTGCTGCCAGCTTTGGCCGCAGAGGGAACTCTTGATGCATGCAGGGGCGAACCCACAACTTGCATGTAGCTGTGATCAATTGTGATAGAGGCTACCCAACAGCAAGCCTGCCCCAAGTCCAGGCAGCTGGACTGCCTTCATCCCCTCTTGGCACCACCCTTCTCTCCCAGTCCATCTGGGATCCTGCCAGTCAAGCATCCCAGTCCCTGCAATGGCATAACCTCACCTGCAGCAATGGTCATATTCAGGATAGCTTCCAAGGCCTGGGCACTGCCACTCCTTATGGTTGTGATACATCCGTTGAGTCGACATGCATTGCTGATCTCCTGTACCACATTAAGCATGATGATAATTACTGGGCAGCATTGTATGTGCCTGGCAATTTCAGCGCTACTTTTGTGGAAGCTTTTGGCAATGCAGGCGATGTTGGGGCAGCGTACCAACAGATGACAATTGACTACGTGTATACCCAGGTAAAGGCCTAGTAGACACGCAAACACAAGTAAGATGCGCTTGTCCTGCGTGTCTGCGTGTCAGGATTCTGTGTGTGCTGACTTGATTCCCAGTGATTGCTTTGATGCATTGCCTCGCTGCTGTTCATCAGCCAGTTGCAATGCAGGGCGCAGTAGTCTTGCTGTGCATGAAATCACAAACAGGAAAGCCTCATCAACAGACCGACAACCAACTCTCGTTGAATCGCATTTCGTTCCCAATATGCCCCAGGTCACGTCAGAAGATATTACTGGAAGTTTTGGCTGCTTAGAAACTCGACGAATCATCCAATGTGTAAGCTTGTATTCAGTACTGTTATGGACTGTCTTCATTCAGGGCCGAGGGTACACCTCAAGCGCTGCCATCACAACTGTCGTCAACGTCATCATCATCACACTTTCACAGAATCTGGCATATCAAGTCGCTGGCTCCAGCTCCCAAGCAAATGTTTCACCAGACTTCTACATCCAGCCCATCAAGATGCTGGACTTCAACCTGGCACCTGTGCATACTCTGGGCCAGAACCTGGCCACATATCTCTTGTGTGTCCTGATTTGGCTGGGTGCTACATTCATTGTGTCAAGCATGTATCCCTTTGCTACACAAACAGAAGAAGCAGTTGTAGCCAATATCTTGGCGAAAGGGGCCACAACGGGAGAGCGCAAACAGGTACTTGCATGAAACCCATGTTGTCTGCTGCTTGATGGGCCAGTGCTGCTTATCTGTCTTGCTTCAGGCTGTATAGTCATGCATATGTTTGACGTGGGGCATCTGTCTGCATGCCAATGCGCCTGAAAGAACCTCAAGGAGCACAAATGCTCTTGCCAGCAGACATGTGCAGCATGACAAATTTCACAAGCATGCGACAGTTGCGTCCACCTGTTGTTAACCTTTGCAAGGTGGCAAGATAAGAGCAACATTCCATCTGACCCCACACAGGGCGCTACTCAGGACCGCCCATACCTGACACGCGGGGAAGACACATGGTGCATGACTTGATGCATAAGTGGATACAGGGGCAGGCCATTGGCATTCTAAGGGTGCTATATGCATGCACACACACAGTATGATAGCTTGTCATCGGAGGAAGTGAGAGGAACATTTTCTCGCTTTGATGTGCAGGCCATCTACCTGGTTTTGGCAAAGGGCCTTGTGGCGTATCTCTTCACTCTGCTGCTGTGCGCGCTGCTCATTGTCACTGTTGTTGTTGAGGGAGCATCAGCAAGGGGATTCCCAGATTCCGCTCAGTTTGATGGTCACGGCGTGGGCTATGCAATTGCTTTTGGCTGGTAAGCTCGATTGTCCAAGCCAAGCAGGGCCTAGCTCATGTACTGCTCTTTACACTGTATCGTTTGTGTAAACTGTCAATGAAGCTTTCTTCATTTCTTTTTGCTTCCTTTTCCTGGATATGTTTCCCAGTTTCCCCCCCCTTCTGTTGTTGATCATTCACTCTCTACAGAGAACAGATACAAAAATCTGTCAACACAATGCATTGAATAGCATGCTGCATGGAGCCTGCTTGGTTATGTGTTCAGGCATTGCTGACAAGAAGTTAAGCTCATAAGACCCTGACTCTTTTGCTGCAAGCATGTGAACTCGCCCTTCATTGCAAAACACATTACAATTTGACTAGCTTCTCCTGGGCGTTTGCAGCAATGTCTACTTGGCAGCAGGTCCCACATAAAGCCCATTACACCTCATCACACGGAAGCCCAATATACCTCACCATATGGAAGCTCACTATACCTCATCACACAAAAGCTGAATAGACTGCACCACACAGAAGCCGCATACACCTCACACACGGAAACCCAATATGTTTCTCCAGTGGGCTCTTCTTAGGGTGAACACAAAACGGCATATGATTTTCTGTTCTGTGCTGCAGGTATCTGAGCTTGTCCTTCATTGCATTGGACTCGATATTGATCAACTTGGTTGGTCCAACAATGTTCAGCACTCTCAGTGCACTTCTTTTGATCCTTCAACTCACCAGCTCTGGCGGCATCATTGCTCATGAGCTGGAGCAGGCCTGGTTCCGTGTTGGTGTTGCCCTGCCCTTCTATTATGGCACCGATGGCTTCAAAACTATCTTCTTTGGGGCAGGGCAGGTACCACGTGTTTGGCATTGTCATGGTGTCAGCATTGCAACAACATTTTGGGTGCATCGACAATTTCTTGATCAACAATGATGTTTGCTTGTTACTTTTTGATGATCAAGCTCCCTTGTGAGTCAGCCCTCTGACACATCCATGTCCATGCCTGAGTCTAAACTTGGACATCCTCCTGCTGGTTGCTTGCCTCTCTTTGTCATCTTGTCACTACTGCAAAAGATCTGGTTGAATATGCTTGCAAGCAAAATGATGTTTGCGTGTTCATCACATTTGTGGTTGCCGCATCAACCAATTGTCGTAGGTCATCATTCTGCTACACTAGTGCCTGCATGTCATTCCTGATGTTCTCAACCCTACACTATCATTTTCACAAGTTTCACACAGTGGATCAAGCACTTCACAGATCATTCATACTACAGCTTGTGTGTGTGCATGATCAGGGCAGCATGTGGCTCAACTGGGTGGTGCTGACTGGGTGGAATGCTGGGTGTTTGCCACTGGCTTTGTTGATTGGTGCCAGCCGTTCAAAGAAGTGTGTGCTGGCCAAAGCAAAGTCAGGCTTAAATAGGCAGCAGGCAGGCACCGGGGGAACAAGCAGTGGTGCGGGTCAAGTGGAAAGCGAAGAACAGGAAGGCTTTGAAGACCTAGGCGATGTGGCCCTGATGGGGGTGTAGAACTTAACTGAAAAGAAATGACTGTTCAAGAAAGACTGATGCTGCGGTTGAACCTAAGTGCATTGCATGCAGTGAAGCGTTGCCAAAGATGCATTCATTTGCATGTGCTGTTTGTTTTTTGTTCTGTTCTGCTACATGGTAAACAGCTATAAGTGGTTCCTTGATAGATCGGATACACATTGCCAAGGATGCAATGAAAAATGGTACTGAACTTCTGCAGAGCCTGGTAACATGCCTGGCTGCCAGTGTTTTAACAGACATTACACTATTACAGGTACATTTGTTGGTACACCATATTTCATGAACTTTGATAGTATCAATGCCGTAGGTTCTTTTGCAGCTTCAGCATGACTGCTTGCAGCTTGCTTCTCGTGCAGGATGCTCAAATAGGCCTGTGTGGACTGTTATTAGAAGATGCGTCCTTGCTCATAATGCTTGAGGTCGGAGCTCAGTATGCTGCTGCATGCGATGCGGTCACTAGATTCCAATGCTGAATCTCGAACGATCCCTTCCGATCCTTATCCCCATCCCCATGTGTGTACTTGTGAAACGGTCCGGGTGCAGACAGACATGCAGCATAGTAACATAGATTATCACATTCCAACAGAATCCAGGTGTAGTCACATCAAGCAGCATTCAGTTGCAAGTCAACTTGTGTGTATCAATGCAAATTTATACAGCCTATCTGTTTCACAGCTGAAGATCAAATGTCTTGCCTTGCATGCAACAGCACAAGACTCCATGCTGCCTTGTGTAATATTATGGCAACTTTGCCTACTTACATTGACAATTGATTGCCAGACATCCTGCTAGCTTATGTGTTGCCAGGGTACAGATAGATTGCAGTGATGAACATGCTGCGTTCACATTCAAATGAAACCCACCAATTGGACAGGTCTCCCAAAACTGTGGGCACATGCTAGCTCACGCAATATGACCACAGCAGTAATTCTTAGTCAGCGCAGAGTTTATTGAACAGTGGACTTCGACACTACCAGTGGGCATAACTGCAGGAAGGGGCAAGCAAACAAGATCCTGACAGAGTGGACCCATTTCAACACAGAATGATGTCTCATCAAATTGTCGGCCGCACACAGCTGGATAGATGCAAATTTCAACCCCAGGGGAAAACCTAACCCATAGTGTAGCTGGGTTTGTCAAGGTTGATGACAGTGGACTTGTCCCTGACCATCATGGCCAATGAGTTGATGATACCCTGGCTGCCAATTCCACTGTCTCTGAACCCCTGGAATGGGAAGTGGTCTGGGCCTCTTGAGGGCGCTGCATTCACCTGTACTGTGCCTGTCTCCATGGCATCACTGATGCGGATGGCTGTGTTCACATTCGTGGTGAACAGGCACCCCTGTCAACAGCCACAGATCATGTAAGTGCTGGAGTCTGTCCCAGATGTTACACTTGAACAGGTCGTGCAGAATTCAACATCTGCCTGTCAGCACTGTAAGTGGTCTTTTGGCATAGTGCTGACAGGCTATGTTATACAGGCAATCATGTTTGTGCAATGCAGCATAAACACACCACAAGAGCAGTCTACATGCACCAGAACAGGCAATACAAAATGACATGGGAAATCAATGGGAAAGCTATGCAACACTGTGCACCCTCCTCTTCTGAGGAAGGTTCAACAGGAAGGCTGCACAAGTTCCCACACGACGGAACAGCTGACTCTGACCAAATGCGACAAATTGACAGATGTGCTGTATACCTGAAGAGCCAGGTTGTTGGAGTTGCAGTGGTCAATGGCGTCGTCAATGTTCTTGACACGGATGACAGGGATGACGGGGCCAAAGGGCTCCTCCCATGCAATGCGCATATCCTGCACACACCACCAGTCAGACTCACCACTCAGGTTTACACAAGGTGACCAGGCCATGTGGAGTGACAACGGAACTGCAGTATTGCTGAAGACACGTCACCCTGTACAGAGTTGTCTGTGGGTATGTACATAGCACAGAACTTGACCATGCTGGATGAGCAGGGTGCATCGTCAGATCACATGACAGAGGAAAGGCTTTACATGCCCGAGCGCATAAGGGTAACAACAAAAGCACTTGCAAGTACTCCAGCACGCACCCTTTGAACACTACGGCATGTTTGAACCCTATGGCACATACTGTTGACAACGCATGCACATGCGCTTGCAGTCACTCCGGCACAGCAATTGCACACAGGTGCAAAAGCAGAACCACCATTGACAACAAGAAAGCATGTAGGAGTAGGGGCGGGAGGCAGGCATGGGTAGGATGGGGCGTACAGCAGTGACATGGTCAATGAGGACAGGCCAGATGAGGTTGTTGTCCCTCTTGTACTTCTGGCACAGGGTGGCGCCCTTCTCCTCGGCATCCTTCACCAGGCCCTCAATGAAGTTGGCACTGCTCTCACTGATCACTGGGGTGATGGCACAGTCATCCTGCAGCAGCCCCAAGTATGTGAAGCATGTAAGGCAGGAACGCTGACAGCATCAAAAAGCAATTTGATGCTGTGTGGCACTGTCAGAGAGTACTTGCTGAAGTGGTTGAGCGGTTACATGGCATTTGGGGGGGGGGGGAGGGCATCTGTTGTCCTGAACTGCATGCAAGAAGGCAAGCTTGATTCTTTGTGAGGCATGTTAAGTGTTTTCTTTGATCCAGATCGGCATACCCCTGCCCGGCTTGTGATTGTGATTATAAGCAACCAACATAGTTGAGTGGCTTTATAGAAAACCCTCTGTCATTCCTGCATTACTGTCTCAAATATAACATGGCACAAACACAGCAGAGAAGCAGCCAGCTGGCATAATCCTGCAGTGTACATGCAGCATGATGTGTAACAGGTCGGGGAAGAGCATGACCTCTGGCATGCCAACAGTGAGCTCCTCCACTCCCTTGTTGACCTTCTTGACCAGCTCATCAGCGACCTCCTCCATGACCAGAACCACCTTGACTGCTGTGCACCTCTGCCCACTGTAGCTGAACCCTCCCTGCATGCAAGATGTGTTGTTACTCATCAGAACGACCTGAAATTTCAGGGACAGAAAGAAACATCAGAGAAAAAGATTGCACAGAATGCCATCAGCCATCATCCCAACCACAGGACCACACGGACATGCATGCTGCCCGTGAGGGGATCAGTTGGCTGAGCTAAAGAACAAGCACTGCCAGGTGCAACACTCTGAGCAGTACAGTGTAAGTATGTCGCAACATTTGGTGCGGCTGTCTCAAGGCGACATTGAAGACTCAAGCTTTATAAACACTGGCGCAGCGTGTACACTATCCAAACACATAACAAGATGAACTGCGCCCACAGGTATCTGCACTGCCTGTCCATAATGACATCTAAAAATGTTAATGAACCTATAGTTTGAAATTTTGAGGTGGTGCATGACACCCCATTCACCTGGGATGACCTTACGAAAATGTAAAGCTGTATCATGTACCTTAACAATATTCTTGGCTGCCAGGTCAATGTCAGCATCATGGCAGACAATGCAGGCGTCCTTGCCACCCAGCTCCATCTGGATGGGAATCATGCCAGCCTGCACCAGCACTGACTCTTTAACACATTGGGCCTCTTTGGTGTATGTGTTACAAACACAAACTGCTTGGTCAGCACATTCTGTGTTTCTGCCTCTGGAATAGCCTACAATGTCATTGTGTGTGCCTGTTGTAAGGTTGTGCTGCATTGAGGTGCTGCGTGTCCCCAGAGGATGTGTGCATGATTCATGAGTGTATGAGAGGCTGGAGGCAAAGCAACTGACCTTCTTGGAGACGCTGATGCCAGTGTCACCTCCTGTGAAGCTGATGCAATTGACAGCAGGGTGCTGAGTCAGGAAATCCCCAATCTCAGATCCCTTGCCTACAGGCAGTCCCACAACAGCTGAGCTCATGCCAACCGTTCATCCACCAATGGCAGCTAGAGCAACATGAGTAAGAGACGAGAACAAGGCAAGATGCGCGCAGCAACCTTGAACACATGTCGACAGCTATAGGCCCTTTTGACTGACATGCTCAGACACAGTAGACTCAGACCATGCCAAAACTCTGGTGGTGTGTATGGACGCTGCAATGCTCTGCCAGCCATGCAGGCTACAGCGTCATTGATGCATGTCTGACCTGTGACACACTGGACAACACCAGGTGGGAATCCAGCCTTATGGAAGGTTTGGATCATGTGGAGGGCTGAGACTGCACCCTGGCTGGGTGGCTTCACCACCACAACGTTTCCAGCCATCAGAGCAGGAGCCATTTTGGAGACGGCTAGGTTGACTGGGTAGTTGAAGGGAGGAATACACAGAACGACACCGAGAGGTACCTATATGCAAGTTGTGCGGGTGCTGACGTCGGGCCAATGTCTCCATGAAATGCATGTGCTTCCCCGTTTGCATCACAGATCTGCCGAGAAGCAAGCAAAAAGGTGCAGAGAGGCTGATTGAGGTTTTCTAACCTTCTGGCAGAGACACATCTTGCTGCGTTCCTGACCAGGGAAAGAATCTGAGTTCAATAGCTTGCCCTGGCCAAGAAATCTTACTCCCTCCTCAGCTGTGTATGAAATGAGGTCACCACTCCTGACAACCTCTGTCTTGGCGTCCTTTGCAGGCTTTGCAATTTCTTTGACCAAGGCGTTGGCCATGGGCTCAACGTTCTCCTTGAGGAGAGCATCGACCTTATGCAAGTACTCTGCTCTCTTCCACAGGGGTGTTCTGGCCCAGCTCCTGTGTACCTTCTTTGCAGCGTCGAAGACGGCGTTGACCTCGTCTTGCGTGCACACTACAGCGGCCAGAGGTGTTAGGTCAACTCGTTCATGCAGGGACGTTTAGTACGGACAGCCGTCAGAAGAGATTCCTGTGCATACCTTGCACCTGGAAATCTTTCTTCAAAGTAGAAGGGTTTATGACTGGGACAGTTCTGTTGCTGGAGGTCTCCTTCCACTCTCCGTTGCCGTAGTACTTGTACACACCGTTCTTAGCAACGATCTCATCATAAAAGCCTGTCATTCTGGCAGCGAGCACTCGACGAATCAGCTTTGCCTTTCAAAATGACATATGGGACACGATCACGTCGATAGATTGAACTGCTGCAAAGTGTTGCGAGGTTTATCCGACTGATAGAGGGTCACGATCAGTTACTGCGTTTTGGTCCAAAACGCGGTGCTCTTCTTCGTGGCCGTCACGGTCATTCCGCGCCTTGCCACGGTATACTTGTTTTCGTGAGTGAACAAGGCAACGGCGGGCATGTACGATACAGCAGCTCGGTGTCAACTTTTTCTTGCTCAGAGGATCAGCGATCAATGTCCCATCCGATAACATACGTCACAGCTCAAGAATTTTTGCTCTCCATCTTAAAGAGTATTTCTGGCGGTGGTCGTGACCCTCGTTGTCATTTGCTATACATGTTTGTTGCAGCAGCAAGCCGTGGCAGCTGCAATTTCTTGCCACCGGTTCCTGCCAGTCAGCACCGTATACAAGGCGTCCATCGGCAGGCACTTGCAGCAATCAGATAAACGTTTCATTATGGCGTAAAGAATTCCTAACACCAGCACCTATTTGAAGTCAGCATTCGTTTCGGATAATCATGCACATGGTCACAAAGCATGTGAACTTGGGTGTGCATCTATCGCACGTATCAGTACAGAGACAGTGTGGAAACAGCTGGCATGCCATATGCATGGGATGCTCCTCATTCATTCATCTTACTGCACCAGGTCTGCAATAGGATTCCTATTCATGGCCCTCATGGCTTTCCTAGCAGCAATGCGTGTGTTGATCAGCAGGCCATCACAGAAATGTGCATGCCGCAGCACATCAACTGTCCTGGACAGCAGTCTGGCAATGTCCCCGTCATCCAAGGATGAATCCTTCATGATGTCTGTCCAACTGCTGCCTGCTGCCCATGCTCATTCATTCATCTTACTGCACCAGGTCTGCAATAGGATTCCTATTCATGGCCCTCATGGCTTTCCTAGCAGCAATGCGTGTGTTGATCAGCAGGCCATCACAGAAATGTGCATGCCGCAGCACATCAACTGTCCTGGACAGCAGCCTGGCAATGTCCCCGTCATCCAAGGATGAATCCTTCATGATGTCTGTCCAACTGCTGCCTGCTGCCCATGCCTCAATTATACCTGTGCATTTGGCCAATTCACCACTTCAAGCAGTGCAGTAACTGATCCAGACCCATTGTAAGAGGCTCATGCATTGAGCCCCAACAAACATCACAATGACACATGCACATGTATGCAGGCAAACACTGCTCACATGTCTACTTTAGCTGAGACACATTTACCCAAATTGCAAGATCGAAGATTGAGCTGCATTGGCAAATGTGAATGATGCTCAAAGCAAGTTAAAGCAGGGCTGTGTCTGTGCTGCATCAAGATTCAGTGTTACCTGCAAGTCGCAAGTCAATCGACAGAGGAGCCTGAATGCCGTGCTGGACCTGTGCCTTGTACAGCTGCTCTCTGTCACCCTCCAAAGCTTGCACTGCATTGATCACCTCTGGTGTGGGCTCATAAGCAGCCCAGATCTGAGGCTTAGAGATGTTCTCGCCTGTCATGATTGCACCAAGCACACCAGCCAGCTGAGGTGGTGTCAGGTTCTGCAGCACAAACATGTTGCCCTCGGCTTGCCTGGCACGGTGTGTATTTAACCCAGACCAGCAATACTACTACAAAGCCACTCATGATTGGGAACCATGCATTGGTCTCTGTGCAATGCAATGACAGCACAAAAGAGGGCACATCATGCACAGCACAGCCCAGCGCGGCACAGAACAGCACAGCGCAGCACAGCACAGTAACAAGGCAGTAACAAGGCGTATTGACCTGCACAGCGGGATGCGTCAACACAATTGCAAGCCAAAGTTCGTTCTCCCCATGTATCTGGCGTGCAATGTGGCCAAGGGGTAGGGCCTTCAGTGTATCAGCTTCTAGGGCATTTGAGGCAACCAAGCATGCCACGAGAGCCTCAAAGCTGCGCCAGGTGGATGTCAGGCTCAGATCCAAACGCTGCCTCAGCTTCTTTGCCCTCTTTTGTAGCAACTCAGCCTGTACAGTCACATCAAGCTCCAGTCAGGCTTTATAGACCACAAACTCTTGGCTTGTTCAGTCTGTCCTGCAACAGCTCAGCACAAGCAATCACTTGGAATTTCCAGCACATTGCAGAGACCCTTGACTTGTTTGCAATGCTCTACAACATCTCCAGCGTGCACAGTCACACCAGGATACTGTTGTACTGCACAAAGCAACATACAAGGCAGAAGAGGTCTCTCTTCACGACAATGCAGTCAAGTATCAACTTTTGTGCATGTCATGCGGTATGACACATGTAGATGGCAACCTCATCTTTGCAAGCCATGTTGAGAGCAGCCATCGTGTTGTACCTCATGCAGCAGCTGCTGATGCTGGCGAGAAGCTAGGTTCATGTCCTTGCGAGCCTTCATGTGCTTGTATGCCTTCTTTGCCTGAGCATAGAATAGCCCTCTGTCAGAACCACACAATGGGATTTGCCACAGCAACATGTTTTTGGGGCTAAAAACGGTCCGCAGCTGATGCAAAATCTATGCCTATGGCGTCATGCGTTGGCTCTGCCTGTTGCTGCATATACAACAGCTCCTGGTGCCTAATTGCAACAAAACACATCGCTGATGATGATGCTTACAAGGCATGCATTTTTTTCAGGCTCTCAGAGAATCTGCAGGTCACAACAGACCCTTTCACCACATGAGCGGCGAGCAAGGATGAGTTGTTGAGCACAAAAGCCAAGTCTCAGCATTGGCACAGAATGTCACAGAGCTTAACAAGTTCCTTGCCTTGCAAATGCCTTAAACAGAGTCAGCAAGTACCTTGCCAAGTGTCAAGAGGCTGCTTGGCCAAGCGTGACAGCAGGAGTTCACCTTTTCATTTAAAGAATCAAATAGAGAACAAAACTTTGTATGAGCAACAAAAGCAGATACAGAAAAAAAGATTCAAATCAGTTCATACAGCAACCACAGGAAGCCTACCAGCCTGACTTTCTCCCTCTGTGCATCAACAGCATCTTCCAGCTCTGGGGGGCCGGCCAGGGGGCTGATAGCTGCAGCAGAGGGTACCCGAGCTGCCACTGCAGTAGTCAGCGCACTGCCTGTGCACACACAAACACAAACTTACACATACATAAACACATGACAGTAATCAGGTTGTATGTATGATTTCCGTAAGGGACCAGCAAGTATGTCGATACAGGATGTCACACAGGGAGTCACTCAAGACTGCAAACACTGAAGCCTTCAGGAAAACACGTGTTTAATGAATGAAGGATAGAATGACTGGATGAATAAATGAATTGGACTGTGCTGTGAGCTTGAGGGATGCAGACCTTGTGCAAACTGTGCTCCGCCTTCTAGAGGAACCCAGTCTTCCCATGCAATGCCTTGCGCTGCCCTCTCCACACACTGGCGGCCAAGCCCATCATTCACAGCTGCTGCGCCTTCCATCACCCCCCCTATATGTTTGCTGGTTGCCAGCACCAGCCTATGTACATGGACGATGCAACTAAGTTTGCTCGCTTGCTATGCTATCAGCAATATATTGCAGGTGTCATGGACATCACTTGCATACAGAAAAGTACTTTGCAACAGATGTCACTGTTCCAATTGGATTGCCTGATTTTTGCCAGGAGCAGGCTTGTTGAGCCAACTCCTCTGCTGTGTTGCTGTCAGTTATGAAATGTTTGGGATACTCTGTGGCTGGAAGGCTTGCACACAGCATTGCCTGAAATTGACATTCTTAAACAACTTAGGCCTTTTCAAACGGGTGACCCAACAAAATTTACAAAGGATTGCTGCAAGACAGTGATCTTGCAGTGCATGCCATGATTGCTTGCTGTCTGCAGCTTGCCTGTTGTCTGACAGCAGGCAGAGGTAGAAGCTAGGGGGTGCAGGTTGGGGGTCAGCTGGGTCCTGTGTATCCTCAGGGGGGTCTAGCCGCTTGACTACAAGAGCAGGCGCTAGGTTCAGCATGACTGTGTCTGTGCTTGTCAAGTCCAGCCCAATCACCCAAGGAAGCCCACACTTCTCCTACATTCATCCATTCATTCCTCCATGCGTTCATCAATTCATTCATCCATGCATGCAACACACGTCTTCTGCTAGGGTCAGGTATGTACAATGCTGACTTGCTCCATTTGTGACATGCTGCCTGGGCAGTCAGCATACCAACAACAGGTTGTGTTACTCTAAGCAAGACGCACGACAGGGAATGATCCTCGGACACTGACAGCATGAGCCAGAAACCGCCGGCTGCAAGCATGCTGTGCCTGCTGTGGACGACTTGATGTGGGGTCACAGCTCCAGATAGGCACAGGATTTGCTTTGTCCGAGATGCAGATGTTTTTCAGTGTCAGAAGATCCTCAAACAGCAACAGCAACAAACAGCAAATTTATCTGCAAACACACAGTTACATGGGGGCAGATGCAGTATGCTTGCCCACGGCTGTGTGATGCTGTAACGTTGCACACAAAGCGTTGCATGACTTGACACATACCAGGGTGTCAGCTGCAGTCTGCGCCCGGTGGTCAATGAAGGCTTCTGTCAGGACCTTCATATCGCGCTTATCTTGCTCCAGCTGCTCTTGCAGCTTCTTGAAATCCCGCCAGCCTGCCTCATCCACCTGCACCAACAAACCATAGATTATGGTTTATTTTTCGCCAGGTCATTATTTAGACTACTTTTGCTAGAGTTAATAACTTTTCAACGTTTTTTAATCTGTGTGATATGAAAGACCCTTAGGCTGTTGCATGAGTAGGCAGGCCTAAGGGTGTCAGCAGGCCAGCCGGAGTGGCAGATGCATCAAAAACTGGCAGCTGCATACGTACCGCAGTCTGATCACAGCAGGTCTCCTATAAGCAAGGAACAGCAGTAATCCTGCTAGTCCTGATGTCACATGAAGCTGATGGCAGTCTGTCTGTCGTATATCAGCTGAAGCAAACAACACTGGTCTCAAGCACAAGCCAAAAGCGTGTCAAGGTCAAGAACGTGCTGCCATGCATGGCAATTCTGTGGGCCGAGCATTGATAGCAACATACACAGCAAGGCTGAATGAAGCTACACAAGATTCGTCAGCTGCTAATCATTGACAGCAGTGTTGTGTGAGTCTCAGCAGCACTGCATACCAATGTGAGAGGAACAGCAGTGGCTTGCTGCATGAGATCCTGCACTCCTGTTTCGCACTTCTCAATATCTGCCAATCGCTTTTCCCGCCCCTCCCCAGCTGCACATCACTTTCGCACTCATTCACCATACTGTCTTTATTCAGGGTCAGGTAGGCGAAGCCCTCAACACTAGTGACAATCCCAGCATTGCTCAAATATGATGGCAATGATAAAACACAGTCACAAGCTCTGTAATACGTTTAGCTAACTAACCCAAGTAGCTTAAGCATGGTGATAATACAATTGTACAGAAACCATGCAGAACTCAGGAAGGCTGAGAAGTGTATGAAAGTTGAACCTGACTTAGGTATGAGTCGGCAAGTATAAGTGTATGAAGTTGAACCTTACTTAGGTATGAGTTGAAGCTACGGTCAATGAAGGCCTTGGCCTCATCCAGGCTACGGCTGTACAGCAGGTTGAGCACCATGCCATAGCCAGCAGCAAACTGGGACTGCAGCCTCTCTGGACCCTTCTTGATGATGTCCCAAGCCACCTCACCCTCCTCGTATCTGTTCTGTAGAATCACACAGTGACCTGCAATACAGTACAGTGTCAGGTACAGCTGCTTAACAGACCTGCATGAACGCGTCACATGTATGATACAACAAAATATAATATGATATAATGCAAATAATACAATGCTTCAGATATATATCCCCAGCAGCAAGTCGGGACTGCAGCCTCCCAGGACCTTTCTTAGTGATGCCCCAAGGCACATGCTGCTCCTCATGCCTGTTGTGCAGCGTCACACAATGTCCTTCAACATGGGAGAAAGCCCCAGGAAGCCAGGAAGCATGCTTGGTGGATGTACAACGATGCTGCAGCTCACAGAGTACAAAACCATGCTGTAAACTAGACGCAAAGCCTCAACAGCATGTCTGTCAAAAGTCTTCTCGTCAACACTTCATTTGACAGTTGGACTTGGATCAGCACTCGGCAGTCAACAAAATACTGTATGACTTGAAAAACTGCCACACAGAACGCAAAACGCTTCAGCACCAACGAGGTCTTGTTTGTGTTGTGTTTATACATGGCGTACGCCCATTCAATGAAGACAGCAAATGGGCATATATGATTTGCGCCGGCATGGTATCAAAATGGGCCCCCATTTTAAGTCTGCGCCGGCGTAAACACAACACACCTAGGCCCTGACAATGCTGAAGCGTTTTGCGCTTGGTTAGGCTGGAATTGCAGCCTCTTGAAGCTGTCCATCAAAATGGCGCAAGCTATCTGCGCCTGTCCACAGCTGTTCTGCTTCATCACACTGGAAGCTGCTGTGCAATGCTGGGCTGGGCTGGGCTGGGCTGGGCTTGGCTGTGCTGTGCTGTGCTGTGCTGTGCTGTGCTGTGCTGTGCTGTGCTGTGCTGTGCTTGGCTGTGCTTTGAGTAATCTGCAGTGTCAAAGCCATTGCAGCAGTGAAGATGCATCTGTACGCGTAGACTACTCAGCAATGTGTGGTGCTGACCCTTGGGTGGATACATTATGTCGTTGGAAGATGGAAAAACAGCTGAGCTCATCCATCAGCAGACACATGGCGCTATGGCACATCTCTGTGAGCATGGCAGTATGGCACCGTCACTACTGCAATCTCTTTGGTGCTTTGTTGTCCCACGCCTTTGAACAAGTAGTGCTTAGTGGATGCCGGTTGCCCACTTTCATTGTCTGTTGACTTCCCTCATGACACAGAAATTCATTTCAATTCAAATTCATTGATTGATTGATTGCTTGCTTGCTTGCTTGCTTGATTGCCTGCTTGCTTGCTTGCTTGATTGATTGATTGATTGATTGATGGACTGATTGATTGACTGACTGACTGACTGACTGACTGACTGCTTGAATGAAAAAAATTGATTGATTGGTTGGTTGATTGACTGACTGATTGAATGATTGACTGATTGATAAATTGAGTGTGAGCATGGCAGTACCTGCTGTGTCAAAGCCTCTGCGGCCGGCGCGGCCAGCCATCTGAAGCAGCTCATTATGCAGCAGGGCACTGTGGCCGGTGTCCCGGCGGCGAGACAGGGTGGAGATGACAGTGGTGCGAGCCGGCATGTTTATCCCCGCTGCCAGGGTCTCCGTCGCAAACACCACCTTCAACAAGCCCTGTTGGAAACAGCGCTCCACCAGGGCCTTCCAGGCTGGTAGGCAGCCAGCGTGATGAGATGCCAAGCCTGCTAAGAGGGGAGCTACCAGGGCCTCCTTGACTGCCTCTGGCTGCTCAGCCCTGCAGAAACAACAACACAACAGGGGTCAGCCAGGGACCTGTGACATAAGCCTGCTTGGCAGCACCAGCAGCCCAGCTACATGTACACCATTGTCAAAGCAAACAGCTGGCAAACGCACGGGCAAGACCGTGTTAAGGCGACATGGTGCTTGATTGGAGACATGAGGAGTGCAAGTATGTGTTGAACACCAGTGTAGTGCTTACTGGAGAACAGTGAGGAGTGCAAGTATGTGGTGACGTCACATGGTGCTTTCTCGAGGACAGTGAGGAGTGCAAGAATGCTTGACACCAACTTACTTGAGAACAGTGAGGAGGGCAAGTATGGCAGACTGCTCTTGAGGAGTGGTGAGCCGGGATCCAGCAGCGTAAGCCTGCTTTGCATGTGTGTCACAGGCAGCTCGGCTGAAGATGAACCAGATGGCAGGCAGGTAGTCTTTGCTCTTCATGCTCAGTATGGCTTCATTGAGAGGCGGTATGCGCTTCCACTTCTGCTCTCTCTGGTAGCTTGGCTGCAGGCGTTGGTCTTCGTCCTTCTTGGATTCCTTGCTGAATCTGCAGCACTGCCCCAAACTCAGTGCTGTCTGCCAAGCTACAGACATGTTGTGCCATGTCAACAGAAGCTGACAGCTCGCAAGCTTTTGTGGTTGCAGTTGTGATGTGACGCTTGGCTTTGCCTGGATGGGATTATGTGCAATGGCTTCATGTCAGTCCTTGTGGCGAGTGAACCACTGGAGAGAAGCTTGACTCAAGGTCAGTCACAAGCATGCTATATTAGATACTATTTAGAGTATATTACATGTTTATATGCCATATGCAGCTAAACTATAAACTATGTACTGATATAGTTCATTGGCTGCTGCCTGCTGCGCTTGCTGTTACAGCGTCAAAAAGCCCACATGTCTGCTTGATGGCGAGCTCAGGCTTTTGCCGTTTTCATAGATGTCAAACAGTCAGATAATCACATTACGCACTTTTGTGTCGTTGCCTGCATACCTGCGCTTGCGTCTTGAAAAGCGGTTGGGTGCAAACCATTCATCATCTTCTGCCTGGGCCTTGACGGGCTTGCCCAGCATTTCAGAGCTCATCTTTGTCCCCTTCTCGTTGAGCAAAGGCACCAGTTGAGTGTCGCCCTCCAAGGTGTGGCAATAGTGCCAAGTCAGAGGTACTGGCCTGAATCTGGTCATCACAGTTTCACACTGCCCATGAACCTGTACCCATAGCATCCACTGTCCTAGTATTCTCACACACACAAACCTGTTTCCTCCTCCACTGAAGCCAGCTTTGAAACCGGTTTCCACCAATGTTTCTGCCAAGTGCATTGCTCGGCGTGCTCAGGAAGCTAATCGACACCTGGATCTTGTAGAGCATATTGAATGAAGAGATGGACAACAGCCGTGACATGGTCTCCTGCTCAACATGCATCATCTTGATTTCGACAGCAGCATCCTTACAGGGATGCTCAGAACAGATTGCTCTGGACAGACAAGATTTGCCCTGCATGTACCTAGCTCATCATGAGCCAGAAACCGTAAATATGACTATTAATCATTGTTATAATCACAGCAGCATGTTGTTGTGTGAGCATATAGAATGTGCAGCCTACCTTGGTGATCCAGAAGCCCAGGTCATCTGGATTGGCAACGGTTGCAGACATAGACAGCAGCTGTATATGAGCAGGGCAGTTGATAATGATCTCCTCCCACACAGTTCCTCGACCCTCATTACCCAAGTAATGCACCTGCATGGAGATCATGAATTTGCCTCAACTTCACATGGACGCTGCTCACCACTGTAACAAGCACATCATGGGCCCAAGGAGTCTGTTGCCTCAGCGCAACAGACCGCCAGGCAATGTACACATTGTCACCCAAACTCATGTCTGAGTATGGATGCAATTGCTGTTTGTCACATGCAGACGCAAGGAAGTGGATGCAAATCTGCACACAAGCTGTTCCCTTGACAGTCAATATGTAGTGCATTTGTGCATGATGCAGTGACATGGTGCCAAATTGGGGCATACCTCATCCAGAACGATGAGTCCCACATCGCCAAGGCTGTCCCTGACACTGCTGTTATCATCAGCAGAATCTTCTTCAGTGCGGTACAAAATGTTGCGCAGGATCTCGGTGGTCATGACCATAATGGGTGAGTCTGTCTGGATGGATGCATCTCCTGTGGACAGCCCAGCACGGTCTGCACCAAAGCGCTCACGCATCTCAAACAGCTTCTGATTGCTCAGAGCCTTGAGAGGTGTGGTGTAGATGACACGCTGGCCCCTATATCAGACAGAAAGCAGCTTGACGCATGGACATCAGCAATATGATGAGTGGCAGAATTGCAGGTAATCAGGATGCAGTGATACAATAGCGTTCGACCAGAAGCTGCTCGGTCAACAGGGCTCCTCTTGCACAGAATTCAGCGGAGAATGGCATATTGACACGTGCACACACTGCTGCCTGACAGCGCACATTGTCAAAATGTGCATGTAGCCATGCAGCATGCAGTCTGGACTCTTTTCCCTGCAACAGAACACACAAGTAGAAGCTGAAAATGGTGCAATGTTATAGCGCACTACAGCAGTGCAAACCTGGCCAGAATTGCAACTGCAGCTGCTTCTGCAATGGCTGTCTTCCCTGCTCCTGTTGGCGCGCACACCAGCACAGACTTCCCCTCCAGGAAGTGTGAAACTGCCTGTTTTTGGAAGCCATCCAAGGGGAACTGGAAAGTGTCCTCGATATCCTCCAGGGTCAAGTTGCTGTTTGCAGACAATATCAGGGCTTCTATCTGAACACATGAAAGGTGAAAAGGTGAAAAGGTAATAGCATGACACGGAGAAAAGGTAAAAGCGTGACAAGGTGATAGGTATCTTTTTGTATCATCAAAGACAGGTGCATGTGCTGTGTACATGCCACAAAAGAACATGCAAATGACTGGTGTCAGCCCCCATGGTTGGGGAGCGTGCTTTGCAAGCAAGGCAACAGCTGATTACACATCCCACCAATCTGCATCTGTGCTTACCAACACGCACAGCATGCTATGTCATGCTGGTGCTTGTGCAGGACCGCTTCTTGCAAACAGCCCTAGGACGCACTGACAGACTCCAGCCTTGATCAGCATAGCAGCACACAAACAGTGTCCTTTGTTGATGCTAAATCAAGCTGAACATGCTCCATGTGACTGCTGGCTGATGATGAAACTGTTTTGATACCTAGGTATGATGCGTTGCTGTCTTCCTCACCTGATCATGAGCTTCAGCCTTACTCTTGACCACACGTGTGCTGGCTGCCTCATCTTGCATGTACCCTGTGATTGCTTCATCAAGTTGACTGGCTGGCAAATCACTTGCATCTGATGTTGAATCAGCCTCGTCGTCATCAGAGCCCAGGCCCTCTGTGTCAACCAGGACAGCGCGGATACCAGCGGCCACATCTTCAGGAGCTGTAGATGCACTTTGGCTTGCTGATAGAGCTTTGCAAATCCAGCTGGACGATACATGTCTGGCTGAATCACTATGAAGGAAGCGTGATCTGTGAGTGGATGTCTGTGACTGTGCTGGGCTCTCTGCCGTGCATTTGGCAAGCCTTGAACGTTTGCTGACACTCTTGAAGCTGTGGCGAAGGAAGTGCTGTGTGAGAGACGAATGTAATCTGAGCGTCCGCCTATGGAAATAGCAGGAGCAGCCACGGTGCTGCAACCTGGCTGACTGGAGCAGAGCAACATGCACAGCTTTGTATGGAAGTGTATGCAGCATATGCATTGGCCAGAGGTGAAATGCTAGTAGGATTTATTGCCCTGTATGCGGGTCCTTGCGTCTAGTTGCCCTAGCTTACAACGCACGTGAGCCTCTCTGTATTTTTGACACTCAGGCACGATCAGAGCGCATTTGGTAACATCCTTGCCTTCTTTCTGCACAAAGGACTCTCAAAACTGAAGCTGACCCTCGGTGCAGGATGCTGCAAAAGTTACTGGTCAGTGATCACTCCACACCTCGCACCTGCATACAGTCGCTGTTTCTCAAGCACTTCACCAGATCCTCGAGACTGCCCTGGCAGGACTTTGACATTTGGACGCAGCGTCCCTAGGCCAACAGGCTTCTGCTCCGCTTCTGAGACGCGATCTGCAGGTGTGAGTCGAGCTTGTCGTTGACCACGCTCTTGACCTAATCGTAACCTATCGATGGTCCAAAATTGCTCTCAGCCAGGCTCTGAGCCCGGAGAGCAGAGTCGAAGCTGTGCTCAGCCTGTATGTTTGCAAGGCACTCAAGGCGATAGGCGGCATACGGACGAGGCGGGCCCGGGAAAGAAATGTACAGCGCACTTGAGCACACAGACACAGAGATGCATGTATGTGTCACATGGTATATACATGTGTGCACAAAGAATGTCCACACAAAGAATGTTCACGTGCTCACAAATTATGTTCAACATAAAACTCAGGACTGCAATGACCATCATGAT
>JAABUO010002688.1_pt1 | contig 21507 bp, 25 predicted proteins | sample 5559291 | NCBI WGS metagenome assembly JAABUO01 (sample SAMN10711878, study PRJNA513372) | rock metagenome | isolation source: Antarctica rocks | place: Antarctica: Victoria Land, Finger Mt sud
GGTGATGTGAGCAGCAGCACAGCACAGCACAGCACAGCACAGCACAGCACAGCACAGCACAGCACAGCACAGCACAGCACAGCACAGCACAGCACAGCACAGCACAGCACAGCACAGCCCCACCCAGCTCAGCACAGTGAGTGAGCGAGCGAGCGAGCGAGCGAGTGAGTGATTGAGTGAGCGAGCGAGTGAGCGAGCGAGTGAATGAGGGAACCATTAGCGAGAGAGAGAGAAGTTGAAATGCTTTTGCTAGCCAACAAGTCTGGTCATATATAGAAGAAGACAAAGGTCAGAAACGACACAAGTGAGTGAGTGAATGAATAATGCCTGTAGTGACATACAGCCAGCAGGCAAACCGGAGCGTTTGGGATCACAGTGAGGTTTCACCCACTGCCAACAAAAAGGTTGCAGGCATACCTGATTCTGAGTCTGCCAGTCCAGCTCCTTGCGCTTGGCAATGTTGGCTTGCTGCAGCTGCTGTAGCACTGTGGATAGCAGGCCAGCAGGGTTGCTGCTGGGCTGCAGGTCCTGGGCTGATGGAATGTCATCTGAAGAGGCAGCACTGCTGAGACTGTTGGCCCTTTCTTCCAGGGCAGAGCTGAGGGGTCTGAGGCGGGAGGGGGTGCTGACTGAGGGGGTTGCAGGAATGGAGGAGTCACTGTCTATGTCAGACCTGCAGGTGTTTGGCATTGAATGATCTCAGGTTGTGCGGCACAAATGTTGTGCCTTTTGACACCAATGTATGAGTTGAGAAGAGGTGCTGCCTGTTAGACGGGGCAGAATCACTGTTAAGAGTGGATCTGCCCAGTGCCATGCTCACCCTTGTTGTCTCTGCTATCAAGCAGACAGTTCTGACAGAATGTTGAACACTTCTGGCTGATAGCAGCTCCAGCACTGATTTTGTCTTGAGTCAATGAAGGCAGCTCGCAACAGACCATTGACAAAAGCAGCCTGGATGTCAAACATGCCAGAGTTGTGCTTGTGGCTGCAATGAGATGCTGCACGGTTCCTGGCTGACATGGCTAGTAGGGAATGGACGCTGAACTATAGTTGGCAAATATCCACTGTAGATGTATATGTTATATTATGATAATGTGTATATTCAGTATTTTTGGTAGTTTACACTGGAGGCCAAAATAAGGTCAAAAACAATGTGCTCAAAAATGGCATTTTCTGGCTGTCTTATTACCCAAAGGTGGTGCTGCAATGTTCCAGTGGCATTGCAAGGTAAATCACATGCACAAGACCGTCTGCACTACATTGACATCATGTCTAAGCCTTGTCACAGCACATCTGTGGCACAGTAATTTCCCATTCAGGCCACCAACTGGCACGGCCAGATATTTTGCATTTCTGGAGTTTTCGATAATTGATCCATAGATCTTCAGGACAACCAGCTGGAACAACATTGTTAGAATCGCCTGCAACAGGGCCGGGCATGCTCCAGGCCTCATGCAAGGCCATTTTGCATGCAGTAGCCGCAAGCTGTGGCCTTGCGCAGCGTGAACAGGCCTTAAGTTTGAAATTTCGCCTTCAGTGCCTGCCGGTCAATATAATCTCGATATTATATGGATATAATTCACGAATACGGCGTTTTCTGCGAATACACTGTACAGTATGTAGTATATACGGTTGATGTATGTATTATATACAGTGTAGTTAAATCCCTATTGGCTACAATAAGCTACCAGAAGCATACCTGCAGGGGGTGGAAGGGGCTGAGGTATTTGGGGGGCTGAAAGGCGAGGGGCTGAATGCGTCCAGCCCCTCCTTGTACCCCTCTGCTGGTGGGGTGACCCTAATCTTCCTCCTTGGGGCCTACATCCATCAACTGGTGTCATCAGTGATGTCATGATGATACATGCCAACAATTCGCAACATGGGCTTAGTCAGTCGGCATCAGGTGGGTGCGACGCTTGTCAGCTCCCTCCAGACAGGCTTATTCAGAGTTCAGTGATGTCATGATAGTTTTCAAGGACATCAGGGTTGTTGCTACTGCTGCTGTTGATGCTGCCCAACCATCATCGTTGTGAGCGTTGGTCACCAGGTACATGCCCTGACCACACCTAACATCTCTCCCACAATGTAAAACGCCCAGTACTAGTCCCAAGACACTGTTGATTCCAGATCTTTACTGTGAGAAAAGAAAAGAAAAGAAAAGAAGAGAAAAGAAAAGAAAAGAAAAGAAAAGAAAAGAAAAGAAAAGAAAAGAAAAGAAAAGAAAAGAAAAGAAAAGAAAAGAAAAGAAAAGAAAAGAAAAGAAAAGAAAGGAAAAGAATAGACTACGCCTTTCGGCGTCAATTTAATGAGAAGCCAAGTATTATACCGGACTGCCCAGGATCTTTACTGTGACATGAGACACGTGATGTTTTGGCATCCCAAAGTCCTGCACCCTTCTTGCAGGTCAGGACCTAGCTGCAAGATGCAGACAGGTACCAAACGTCATGACATGTAGCATTGCACAGACAGATACACGTCATGCATGAAGATGAAGCTGTAGGTGCAGCCAACAAGTTGGTGTAGTGCGGACAGATGAAACAAGCCGAAGGCCTTACAATCTGCTTCGGTGGGCTCCTGGGTAACGTCATGGCATCTTCTGAAGAGAAGGCCCGGGGCATGGCAGGGTCTGCAAAGGGGGACCCTGGGGGAGGGCATGTCTCCAAAGGGCCCACCCCGTAGGGCTGACTGTCTGCACCTGCCCTTCGCCCTGCATGCGACACCAGGTGGTTCACAATAGCTGCTGCATTTGTGGCAGCATTTGTACATATGAGGAAGAAGCGAACAGGAATACATGTTGCTGTACATGTAGCTGATGTGAAAATGGAGCATGCACAGAACAGAACGAGGAGATGATGCCTGGAAGGCCATGTACAACAGACGCTAGACTGTTTCTGCTTCTCGTTCAGTCACAAAATATGCAATTAGGGTATGGCAAATTCACTTTCCTGACAACAACATCAACAGCGGCAGCGGCAGTAGCAGCAGCAGCAACAATTGTAAAAATGAATTGTAAATTGCAATCGTCCGACATCGTCACCTGATCATTATTGTTGTTGAAACAATACTGCAATGGGGGAGTGTAATGCTGATTGATGATAAGAACAACGTCAATGATAAAAGTGCAGCCAACATCAAATGCAACAGGGTGATCATGCCAGTGCCCTGGGCGTGGGCCTGAAGGGCCTAAAGTCATTCACTGCATGGGCAGAGGACCCCAATGGGCAGCAATCCTATGGGCAGTGACGAGACAATGGGCAGTTTGCAGCAAGCAGTGGGCAGATAGCGATGGCAGCTACCTGCGTTTTGCCAGTCATCTCCTGGGAAGGGCCTGAAAGCAGCCCCAGCTGTCACAGTTTTGCGAGCCTCCTGCAAAAGCAGCAAGCCCTCAGGTATATATTTATATGTTTGATTCATATCTATTTATTTATGCGTGGTTCAAATGCATGTTTAGATACTTATTTAATATTCATTCATATTGAATTGTAAATTAGATATTTTCACATCGATTTGACCAAGCACAGTTTCCAGGGCTGCCCATTGGATACAGAAACGCACTTTTCTGCAGACTGGGGAGCATCTGCACTGGTCAGGTGGTGCTGTAAATGTGCAGTCAGCTTGTGCCTGCACCGTAAGGATCAACATTGCTACCTCCATAAAGATCAATAGCCAGCAAGTGAGCAAAGCGCTGGTCTTTCCAGGACACCATAGAAATGCCCTGAGTAACTCCAGTTACTAAAGCCTGTATGTACCTGATATCAGGGCTTGACACATGTTTGATAAATGAATGAATCATAAAATGACAGAACGAATGAAAGCTGACTTGCTGATGCAATCTTACGGCGACGCGCATCTTGAGGTGCAGAAGCCTTCCGGCCTTCTTAGGAGAGTCCGCCCCCTGGCTATCCCCATCCAGCAGACCTGGGATCCCCAGGCTGCCCAAAGCCAGCCCCGTGGGCGGAGCTGACTCAGCACTCAACAGATTTGACTCAGCCAGTGCACGGGTGCGAGTTGGGATGAAGGCACTGTGAGCCCTGGGGACTGCTTTGTGGACCCCAAAGGGTGAAGGTGGGGCGGCCCTACTGGCCGGGATGCGGGACTCTGATGGTGATGAACTCTGCAATTGTACAAGCAATGGAGGCTGTGTTGAGCTGGATCTTGAGGTGAGGCAAGGTGGCTCCTGAGTTGAGTTGCATCAAGAAGGTCAGATGAGTAATGGCAGATGCTGTGCCAGGATGTCCAGGCTGCAAGCCAGGATGTCTGATGAGTCACAACTGGCTCCACACCCCAGACTGTAAGGTATAGAATGAAATGAAAAAACTGTGAGACTCTGAATAACAGCAAGCCCTACAGGGAAGCTCAATATATCTCATTCTTGGCTGTGTTTCAGTTACTGCTGAAAGGCGTAGTCTCTTCTGCTCAAACAGGAAGCGTGTTGTGAAGCTTGCATGTATTAGACCAATGGCTGTTATCATCTCTGTAATGATAGTGACATGACATTCATCAAATCCATAGCTTGGCTAAGACTTGTGTTCAGCACAAAAGGGTTGCACAACTTGAAGGAATCCTCAGAGACGCTTGACTTGAGTAACAGCAACACATTGCAAAATGAGAATTGCATGATTGGATTGGCTATAAGGCATGATGACAGAGCATTCCTGCTCACCTCAGAAGATGAGTCACTGGATGAGTCATCACCATCTTCATCGTCTTCTTCATCGTCACTGTTGGGTGGGCTACCCATCTCAGGCGCATCCAAATTCCTGCTGGCCGCCACTGACCATTGATCTGCTTCTTGCAGGCGGGTGGGAAACAAAGCACGCCTGGTGGGCACCACCCCCCTTTGTGATTCCCCCCTTCCACTGGGGCCAGCTTCCTGTACAGAGGCCGCAAAACAAAAAACAAATCCCTGTGCAGTTCCTCCAATCGAACATGATCAGGTTTTGTGGAAGAAACCCAAAGCAAATGCATGTTTCTATTGTTGTGGCTCAAATTGGACTTGCCCTGACAAGGCTTCAATGCAATTTTCTGTTCTTGAACAAGACTCACCTCGACACCATGCTGTTGTGTCATGACAGGAATCTGACCTTTAGGCACAGCAATAGGGCGAACCACTCTGTTGAAGACCATGCTTATGGTCTGGGACAGTTGGTGTGGATTGTCTGGTATGCACTCATCATATACCACACAACACAAGACGTTCACATGTTACAGCAGGCACAATGACTGCTGCGCAAATGCTCTGGAGACGACACACATCAACCAGCTTTTGAGCATGACATTGAATAGCGGTAGTCAACCGTATGGCCGCCCATCCATGAGTCTTATGGTTGACTAAGGCTGTTGAGCTTGGGTGTGCTACTCACCATTATGTCATGAGCCAGTAGAGGCCTGGAGGCAAAGGGATCTGATTGTACTGAGGCGCCCAACTCAGAGCTGCGAGTTGAGCTGTGTGCTGAGCTTTGATTTGAGCGCCTGCTGAGTGAGGAGCGCCTGCCCTCTGTTGGGATCCCACCAGAAGGTGGGGATTGCCCATTTGCTGCTTTGCCAATCCCAGCCAGACTGCTGTGCCTGTCTGTGATGGTCCCTGAAGTTGCTGGGGATTGGGCATTTGGCACCTTGCTGGTCCCCACTGCACTGCTATACCTGTCTGCAGCAGCTGAGATCTTGGCTGCTGCATTACTAAGATGGCTGTGTGCGCTGTTCACTGGCTGAGGCTGCAAGGGCCACTTCAGCTGAAAGGCCTGCGGCCCTGCCCCTGGTGAAAACACGCTGCCAGCATCATGCGCATCCCCCAAGCTCGAATTGACCCCTGACTCGATGCTGAAATGACTAAACGCTAGGTCAGACGACTCATGCACTGCAGCTGCCGCAGCAGCATCGCCTGGTCTGGGTCTCCTCCTGACAGGTGTCTCATGATGAGGTAATCCGGCTGCATAGTTGACTGACGCAGCTTCTGCCATGACTGCAGAGCTGCTGTCATGGCTAGCAGCAGCAGCAGCAGCAGCAGCAGCTACCCCTGTCCGTATTCCACTGGTCTTACGCTGTAAGGCCACAGCTGTGGGCTCCCGAGCCGCTGCTGGGGGCATGCCAGGGGCTCCAACCCCCACGACCCCCAAACCTTCCACCCCCGCCCTCTCACTGGCCCCGCCAGTTACTCCATCCTGCAAAACCTCAGCTCTGCTCAATCTCACATCATTCTCCTCAGGCAAATCTGATTACACTGGCACGCAGCTCCTGTTTTGCAGCCTGAAGCCCCTTAACAGGACTGATGCAGCAGACTACTCAAAATCAGGCCTACAACTGCCGCTGAAGACCACATGGGACTGAAAAGCACAGAAGATACCATCCTTGGACATATTTCTCATTATTGATCGCTGTTTCTACATTGTACAAAACCAGGTTGCTTGGGCAGTAGTGCTCAATGGCTGACTGCCTCAAGCAGGACTTCATACAGGCTACTTGGGACTGCACATACCTGACTTTTGGTGGAAGACACATGTGCAATGAATGCTTGAACGTAAATCCTCATGAGCGTCCTGTGGACAAGGCAATAGTAACAACCTGCATGGACAACAATCAGGCGTACCTGAATCCCTGCAGCTCCCCCTGGGACAGAATCAGGCCCTATTGTGACTAGTTCAGCCAAGCCGGGGAAAGTGGCGTCCCCGCCCTTGGCACGCAGGCTGCTGCTGTTGCGCATAACCCGAGAAGGCATGGCGGGAGTGTTAGTCAGCTGTGGCCTGGCGGGAGTATTGATCAGCTGTGGCTTGGCGGGAGATGACAGCAGGGTGGACTGCTTCTGGTATGGAGACACTTGGGTCCCCTTCAGAGATATCTGGGGATCTGCAGATACCTGCCAACAGCAAAAGGCAAGCTCAGACAGTCACATGGACAGTCAACCCTCAGCAGTGACAGCTCATGAGGCCCAGCATGGGGTTCAGCTTGCAGCAGCTTGAGCAGAGGGACTGCTGCTGTCATACAGCTCCCCTTAGCTGTGGATAGCTGCATCTCGCAAATCTGCAGCAGCTGGTAGTCAGCATCATCAGCCCAAGGACTACAGCACGTATGCGTCAGCAAGCCTGTGCTGGGGTTTGCTGATGGTTGGCCAGAAGTTACATTCCCTGCCTGGCACAGTATCCTTGCAATGTAGGTTTGCACTGACAGCCCCAGCGTCTGTGCAGCTGAGCTCACAAAGCATCATACATACTCAAGCAACAGACAGACATAGACCAAGGCCGAGTTGTGGATGCGAGCAACGATGCTGGCAGCATGCAGACTCTTTGCGCAGACTGCAGTGCCTGCACTTTTGATGCCGTGCACAATCAGGCTATAGTCTTCGTTCCTGCTCCTGCCATGCAGAGCGTCTACCGTGGCTCTACCTTGTTTTTCAGCTGAGCCCTCAGGCGCCAATGTATCACAGCTATGCTGGCCAAGCACCAGGAGAGACGAGCGAACATGCAGGGTAGACAGACAGACCAGCGGACCAACCAGGTACCAAGAGCAAAACCCTCTTTTGCCCTGGCTACTGAAAAGAAGTTCTTCCTAGCCCCCTTTCTGACTGATGGGTCCCAGGCTAAGCATACAAGACCCAGCATCAGATTTAAAGGCCATCAAGCACTCTGTAGAGGCAGAAACCTGCCGGCACACTGCCTGGGCTATGGCGGTACAAAGGTGGTGCATGCTGCAGGCGCCCTTAGCACGCCCTTGCTTGGCCTGATTCAGACACTCAGACAGCAAATGCTGCTTCCATGATGCTTGACAGCACCATTAGCTTCCAGATGCTGACTGAGACTCTGTCCACTTGGCTTCAGCCTCTTCCAACGCCTGATACTAGTCTCCACACTTCTCAGAGTTACACTGTAAACGGGCATTTCCCATACGGATCTGGAGCTACAAGCCCCACCCACAAACAGCACAGCCATTGTCTTGGATTTAAAGTCACATGCATGAAAATTTCAGTCCTCACCTCATGCTCAACAGCGCCGTCAGCTTTGAGCCCAGGCAGATTTGTGCTAGCAAATCGGCCTGCCAGCATTAGCCTGGAGCTGACAGACGCCCCAGAAGCAACCAGCAGCGCATGAATATCATCCCCTATCAGGTGATGCGCCACCGCCAGGGCTTCGATAGCCACCGTCACAATCCTGGGATTGTCGTCATGCAGAGCTCTCACCAGAACGTTTACGATGCGAGGGAAGTCAAACTCCGCCTCGCTGTGAGTCAGCAGGGCCTGCATGCAACATTGCATGTTTACATGGCACATCTGTGTGCAACTTGCAGACAAGTATGATGCATTCTGACTGTGGATCAGGGCTGACATGCATGCCGGCATCGAGTCTGTACTTTGAGACACTCACGAAAGTTATAGCATGCCAAGCTTGACTTGATTGACACACGCAGCAAGAGAGTCTGCTATGAGCTTATGCTTCGGCACTCTTGTTCTGGGGCGCAGGAAAGTTGAGCTTGACGAGAGTACAGGCAATACTTGGAATACTGAAGTCCACACTGCAGCTTCCCTGGTAATGACACTCATCATTCAAGTATGTCTGTCTGATGACATGCAGCATGTTGTTGCTGGCGTTGCAACCACAGCTCACAGCCTGCAAGGATGCTGCTGCAGGTGACAATGAACAGGTGTCACCTGAATGATGATGTTGATTGCAGCTTCCCTGACGCGCCAGTTGCCGTGCATGAGGGCAGGTGATAGGGCATCCAACACGACGCCAGGCTGCAACACATCCATGAGTACCGCCAGCAGCTTGCTGTTGGCCTGACGCACCGCCACCTTGTTGTCTCCTAGCTTGTCTATCAGGCCTGGCATGATATCCCTACAGAGGCCATGGCTCAGACTAGCGACGTTGGGCGGCATTTGCAAACACAGTGAGACATGTGAAGATGACAGGAGGCAGCACACTGCTGACAAGTGGCATTTGTGTTCTGACTGTAGTATAGCTTGCAGTGCTGTTGGTTGCCATGCTGAATGCCTTTCAGAGGTTTCCTTGAACAGCGTAGGTTCCTGTGCTCTGAGGCTAGTCTGTATGTTTCAGGGCATTCTGGCGCCTTATGCTGATGATGCATAAGTGCCTGCATACATGTGCATCAAGCACAGTTCCCTATGAAACAGGGAAACGCAGCTTTGATGTATGTTCCCTGCCACCATGATGATGACCAAAACCTCAGGAGTGCACAAGACAGTGAGTGATAACAGCCTGCTAAATAGTAGTGCCTTGCAGTGCAGGTTGGCAGTAAAGTACCCGAGGTATGGTCTGATGTCTGCCCTCAGCTTGAGTGCCAAGTCTGCCAATATTTGCATTGTGGACAGTGAGATCTTGAAATTGGCATCTTCACCCAGTACGGAGAGGAAGCGCAGCAGCTTGGACAGTGTTGGCAGCAATACATCCTTGTCCTGAACTCTTTGCAGGGCACTGTACAGCTTGTCAACTGCTGCTGACCTGGCCTGTGATGGCAAAATGTAAGAAGGCTCAGCATCAACCCGCAGCACTGCAGTTGATGGTGGAACTGGCTACCTCAACTTGGCGATGTGTGCTGAAATGACATGTTGCATATATACAAGGTGGCTTACTTTCCAGTTGCCTATCTCCTCTAGCTCCTTGACCACCTGGCTGGAGACAAATCCAAACTCAATCGACATCAGCAGTGTGGCAGTGGCCTCTGTACAGCCAGGGAGTGGACAACGCTGGGCTTCGAGAGGTGAGCAGTGTAACGCTCAGTCCCGCTGCTCAAACCCAAAGTCCAATGGTCGATAGGTCTTGCGCGGCTGCATCGCGAGCCAGAGCAATCCGATTTCCCAACTCAACGTCTATGATGCTCGTCGCCGATGGCGAATTACCGCAGTATGTGGCTTTTCGTTGAGGCCACGGGTCTGCTGTGGTGTCGATACAGCATACAGGGAATCGGGCAGAAAGGCTCGCGCTAAAAATTGATGTCGCAATAGAGGCAAATCAGTGCATTGACCTGGTCATCCCTGATGACCGAGAGAGTTCACGACGACTGCTGTGTACACCTTGAGCAAACAAGGCGCAATGGCTTGCCAACACACTGTGCGCACACCTGGATCAAGCAGCGATGTTTTGCAGGTCGGGACTGCCAGCTGGGCAGGAACCTCGTAATTGTGTGCTCCGCTGGAGCATTGCGAACTCTCTGGCTTTCTGCGCAAGTGGCCCTACAGTTACGGTCATATACGCATATACCGTAACAAGCTTTTTTGAGGCCAGGCCGTGGCTCGGCAACTCATAAGTTGCCTGAGCAGTCCAGGCATTGATGACCGCCAGGCAACATTCAGTTGCATACCAAACGGATTGATTCGGGTCGATGATTGGGTGCCAGACTCTTGGTTGACAGGTTCGTCACTTGTTTGCTGTTCTTTGGAAATCCCTTGCAGCCCAAAGTTGCCACGCGTTGCTGCCCAATTATCTTTACGAAAAACGCAGGCTGTCTGTAAACAAGGGATTCCATAACTTCACCGGCTCTGACAACTCATTTCGACTTTCAGGAGCCCAGCAGAGAGTGTCTATGCCCGAAATGCAGCCAGTGCCCTGGTACAAAGGCGCCAGCAAAGACGCTCATCACGCTATCACACGATCTACCACAATGAAGTATAAGCTGCAGGCCATAGATGCATACATAGACAGCAAGATGAACGTCTACTTGGATATGCGCATGAACCCGCACGACCAGTCAGGTTTCTTGCAAAGGAAGATTGAGCAATTGGCGCGCTCTCTACCTGACTCAGACGCTGACTTACTCAGAGCCCGTGGAAACTATTTCATTGAGCATATAGCTGGACTGTGCAACCAGTGGAGCCGCAAGTCAACATTCAGCACGTCTGCCTCAGCAACAGCAGCCTTCCAGGCAGATCGTGCGTTCAACTGGAGCGACGGTCTTGCCATTGTCAAACAATACCTGCTCAGAAGCACACACAAGAAACAAGGACCCCGCGCGCGCTTTGAGGCCATGCGTGAAGCTCGTCATGCAGTACAGGCTGCAATTGCTTTTCCAAAACCACCACAGTGGCAGACCGAATTGGATCAATTCATGCAGCAAGAAGCGATGCAAGGAGTCCTTGCTGATCCTGGTTACTACAGTGAAACAGCTGCAAAGGTTCTCAACACGGCGCCTCAACATAAGGTGGTGAGCCTGGCTGACAGGTATTTTTACAGCAAGATTGTCACCCCTTGGTCTGTAGCTGTCAATCAGGGACATATTGATGACAAGCTGTATGCACTACTTCCACAGTTGCGGCGCAGCCCAGAACTGCAGCAGATCGTGCAGGATCGAGCTGAGTGCTGCAAAGCTACCATGCGTTACATGCTCCGAAACCACATTGCCCAGCAGAGCCGGCATCATCACGCAGCTGAATATGCAGCAAGCTTTGTTCAGGCCGCAAACAGCAGCTCTGCATCTAGTACTGGTGCAGCAGCCACCAAGGGTGTTAGTTTTGTAGCTGTCCCTGACGGGGAGGTATGCTTTGTGAATTCACCTGATGGTGATTGCCAAATAGCTCGTAGAACTCCAGCGTGAAACTTGCCCAACTTACAGTTACATATGGTTTGAATGGTCAGCTTGTTGAACCTTTACGCTTTGACAGATTTGCATGGGATGTCATGTACATTCTTGCTTCTTGTTTCTTTGTTTTATGTGATACATGCAGCCAGAACTATGCCTGAACTTGTTTCATTGTCTGCGCCGCTTATCATTTCCAGCTGGTACCTTGAAATTTCATCAAACATCATGCATTTGTGCTTATGCTTGATTAAATTACTCTGTTGAAGTGCCGAAGAGCATGTCCTGCGAGACTCCAGAACGGTATCTGCTAGTTAACGTCTGATTGCTGTCTCAAACTCATGAGTAAACACCGACTGTGACACACAGCATGGGCTGCCAGGATTGTCAACTCAAACTCTATTCGTGTTCTTCGTGTCAATTGGGTGTCGTTATATGTATACATGTCCATTGTTACCAAAAGGTTGAAACAATTTCTATAACCAGGCGCCTCTCTTGTATTAATTTGTGTATCTAGGACAGAGTGCTGTTTTTGATACGTGCTTTGCCAAACTCTCACTTTGCAACCAAGTGAATTGGAGTCGCTGAGGCTTCAGCAAAACGCGGTAAGAGCAAGTGTAGGAGCTTAGACAACGATGAAAGCACTCAGCACCAAAAACAATTGTTAGGTCAACCTTGAAATAGGAGTCAGTGGCATTTCTGAAGTGCCGTGAGAACGCAGCAAGCAAAGTTGTGAAGCTGAAGAAAGTTGACCAGATTTTTGAGCATGCCACAGCTGAGCAGATGTACATGTTGCAACCAATTGGTACGCCATAGCAGAACCTCATGCAGGGAGCTACTCTCTGATATCAGGACTGTACATACCTGACCCTCAGGGAAGACACATATCTACTTGAACTGAATGAATGTATGGATGGATGAGTGTCCAATCTCTGAAAAGAATTGGCTGGATATTTATGCATGTCACATCTCTGCTTTATCAGATTACCAAGCAGAAATTCCCATGTACAAAAGCTGTCAGCATTCAGCGCACAAATGCTAAGAATGATTGCTTGATATCTGCTGAAACTGCTCAGCAACAACTTTCTCTTGGAACCGCAGCAGTGTTGTGCCACCTATTGAGCAGGTTTTCATCGCTGGATAGACATCAGGTTCTGAGGTAGCGCCATGCCAACTGATACAACGATTTCTGCAGCTCACCCATGAGCTGATGTCAGTCACATTTTAAAAATCTCAGCAGAGACAACAAGACAACGAACTCAAGCCTCAAAATGCAGTGACTGCAATGATGCAAATGCACACAAGTTTCTGGCCATGTGGCCAGTGTCCATGCAAAAGGGTTGCTGTATGTTGGATCTGTACGAAGCGATAGCACCAATGTGATGTGACCAATTTGCAAGCAGGGTGATTGTGATTGCTCACCCAAGCCTTCCCTGACAGACAGGTTGACCTTGATGATATCTTGCTTGCCAAGCATAAAGACATCTCCCACATAAATGTGGTTTGTGGGAACATACACACTGAACAGCTGTACATCTCCATGTACATCCTGCAATGGAAAGCAGAGAGTTGTTCAGATTGATGCGCTTGGATTTTCTGATCAACAGTCAACCTGCTGGCTATTAGTGCAGGTCATGCAGACATGCTGTGGACATTGGAGCATATGTACAGATGGCTGCTGCTGTGAGCTTGTCAAACCAAACCGCTGCTGCAGAAGTTATATTGCTTAAGAGCTTTGGCCGAGCTTGGAATGCGACAAAGTGTCTGACCTGCAGCAATGTTGAGCCAGTGATGAACCCAAATGCATATTCCCCATTGCGGGGATGCCGTATGAGGACACACTCTCGGAAGGACTGTGTCGTCTCATTTGCTGGGTTCACAGCTGCACTGACTTGCTTGGCTGCTGAATAGATGTGTTTGACAAGAGGAAGCTTCTTGATGATCCACTCTCCAACTTGTAACAGTAAGCTGCCCAGCCAAGATGAAACAAAAACACCTGGATGACACATCTCATGCACAAGCACACACGGACACAATGACTACTGACAAAGTTTGCACAGAGCAATTTATCATGAGCAATCATCCATAGGGTGACATCGTTATTTTAAGCTAAGATAAAGCTAAAGCAAAAACAGCTGAAGGACTCATGCGTTCAGGAACATGTTGGCTGGCAAGATGTATGCCGCACACGGACACACGGACACAATGACTACTGACAAAGTTTGCATAGAGCAATTATCCATGAGCAATCATCCATAGGGTGACATCGTTGTTTTAAGCTCAGGTAAAGCTAAAGCAAAAACAGCTGAAGGACTCATGCATTCAGGAACATGTTGGCTGGCAAGATGTATGCCGCCGTGCATGCATGCACGCATCAAATGACAGATCATGGCTCAAGACCTGCTGAAATACTTGTCATGGAATGCTTAAGCATAAGCAGTGTGTTGGTGTGCAGTGTAAAGATGTGTGCATTACCTGTGCAAAAGATGAAAGCCATGGAGGTAACAAAGCCAAGTCCGAAAACGTGGAACCCAAAAAGAGCTTCATAAACTGGCTGCAGCAGCACCAGTGTATGTCTTGAGGGATCCATTGTGAGTTCTTGCTTACATGCCTGGCATGCAAGCTGCTGAGACCTTGTCAAAGGCAGATAGTGTGTCATTATCTCACCGAAAAGAAGTTGTCAAAGAAGGTCAAGAACCACCAGGTGACATAAACTGTCACGACCAGAGGGAACAACACTGCACTGCAGTGAGCACAGAATTTGGTTTGCTTTGCCTGCATACTGCTGCAGCATGTCTGACTGCTGAAGCAGCTCTGCACACAAGCCTACCAGCCACTTAGAAAACGTCGTGATACCCAACTAGAGGTGACTGCTGATGCCACCTGGAAGCAACAGAGATAGTAACTATCAGGTCCAGCTGTCGCCAAATAATGCCGGCTTTGGTCAGGCAGGTCATCTATTACCGAGTTAGGTGCTGTACAAAAGAAAAGTAAACGGCTTCGAGCTGTTATTATCACCTCTTTGGACGTCGAATGTCCATGCCTTGGGGACTTCGATTTGGGACTGTCCTCCCCCGTGGTGATTTCAACCAGACTGTCTTCAGGGTTCAGGGGCTGTATCTCCTCTTCACTTTTGCCCATGCCGATTGGCCAGAAGTTTGTTGGGGACCTCTTGCGCTCAACCTTTCGTTCCAGCCTGATGAAGAAAGCTGTGATGCCGGCTCCCACGTGTCGTCTCACCGTGCTACGACATCGCTTTCACCGGGTGATCCTAGACCTAACTGTGATCGGAGCTTTTCAGTCTCGCGTAAGTCGCAGCACAAAGATAAACCGGACAACTGCGTCCGCGAACTTAGCAGTCTAGAAGCAAAGCCATGTAAATGAGCCTTTGACGGGATACGCTGTGCCGCATGCAAGTCAATTACAGGCTCAGTCCTGCCTTGGTCACTTGTTGCTGAGACCAAAATTGCCGTTCCTCTTCTTGCAAGGGTCTGTATATCTCTTGCACTCTGCATTCTGCTCTGCACTGGAGGGTCTATCAAGCCTAGTGCTGGCTAACAGATATATTTGCAAACTCTTGTGGTCTGCAGATATATTCTGATTGTCTCGCTTGCGCACGACAGGACAGACTATTTGTGGCACCGTATGACGTCCCTCAGCAGCAAGCAAGCTGTTTGTCGCACCCACACTTCGTCTGTGCTGACAATCAGACGGCCTTTGCGAACTTCTGGACACAGCTGTTCATTGCTCTCGCACACGGAACGTCACAGGTGCAGACGTGCCTCCGGCACCAGAAGTGTGCAAGTGCCTGCCGCTCGGCAAAGCGTACAGCCCTCCACATCTCAGCTGGCAGTCAAAGCATCCTCACAACAGCAGCCTTTCTTCTTGCTGAGGAGTCAGCTGGCCAACAAGCAAGTTGTCACACGGACCGATGGGCGCATATTGGGTGTTGTGGACTACTTGATAGCAGACCCTAACACCTGCATGGTGGTTGCTTTGAGCCTCAAAGAGCCACCTTCAAGTGATGCTTTGCCTGGAGATGCACCCAAGCAGATTGGGCTCATGAACTTGAAGCAGATATCAGACGTACTGCTGGTGCATGACGATCGCGTACTGCTGCAACAGCAGCTCACTGTCGGGCTTGGGTATGTCAAGATGGTTGGTACAGTTGTCAAGACAGCTGATGGCAAGGTCGTCGGCAAGGTAATGCCAGCATGACACCAGCATCATCCTGAGCCCACTCTGCAAAAGTCACAACCCCACACATTCTGCTGCCAAACCTGCTTTGGATGAACAAATCCACGTGTGATGCCATGTATTGCATCTGCACATGATGCGACACAGTAGGGCATGGGAACAGCTAGTTTGACAGGGGCTTCCGTGCTGTGTGTATGCTTAGTTGCAATGTTTGCATCTGTTGTACAGGTACGGGACTTTGAGTTCAGTCCTGATGATGGCAGAATAGCAAGTCTGGTCATTGATGCCCTAGGCATCCCTGCACTGCCAGTAAAGCTGCTGGGCTGCTCAGCAGTGAAGATTCAGCTGGTGCAGAACATCACATGGAACTGCATAACCCTCGGTCCTGGCTTAGAGGCTTACATACAAAAGCTGACCACTGGGCTCTTTGACAATGCTGTCAATGTTCTCAGGGTGAGCCAGCTCTTGGCTCTACATGTCATGTCGTCTGACATGTCACACCTCCATCTCAAGCATGCTGTATGCCAGCAAATATATATTAATGTGCTGCAAACTGCATACAAGAGCTGCATCCCGCCTCTGCATTCCAAACATGGTTTGTCAATGCAAGTGACTGCAGCAGTTGAAAGCACACACAGCCACAGTCATCAAGCATGCTGTCAAAGACACCCACCTGTGATGGTTGCTGTGAGATGGCTGCTGCTCATCAACAACCAACACAGCGTCATCTGAGATCACCTGAGAAGTTTGCATGCAGAGCTGTGCGGTCTGCTGCTGTGCCATATGCAATTTCTGACTCTGCCTGCCTTGCTATGCATGATGAGAGTTTGCTGTCAACAACCAATGCACGGCACTAGGGTGATTCATCATTTATTCTTTACACATGTGTCTTCCAGTAGGGTCGCATGCATACGTTTCTCAGTGGCTCCCTGTATGAGGTCCTGTGTTGGCATCAGAGTGACGCACCTTGCAAACAGGGCACTGTTGGCTGCAGATGGCACAGCAGTATACAGCTTTTGCAGAGCCTGATGATACTGGCTCTCGTGATGATCCAGGCTATGTACAGTGGTATCTGGATTATGGGAAAGCATATCAGCAGGCAGATCCTGGAAGGGTGAGCCATGCCTCTAGCGTGAAATCATTTCATGTCTCGCCTGCATGTTGCAAGTATGCATGCAATATGGTACATCCTGTAGTAGTACAGAATCTGCTACCAGCACTTACCTCACTGCGTTCTTTGCTGCAGAAACTGGCAGTCCCTTCAGACAGAGCAATCCAAAGCGCCCTGCAAGCCCGACAGGCGCAACAGCCGCAGGCTCTGCCCCCAGGCCGCCAGCCTAGCTACGCCTCCCAGCTTCAACCACAGCTGCAGTCACAGCAGCCAGAGCCAGTCCCACGGCCTGACCCTCAACAAGGCCAGAACCAGCAAAGGCAACAGCCCCAGGGGGGGTCATATCAGCAGCAAATGCCTTCACAGTCTGCAGGCTGGGATCAAAGGCAACAGTCACTGCCACAGCAGCAGGATCCACAGCTGGGCCAGCAGCCACCTCCAAGCTGGCAGCAGCAGCCACAGCCACCACAGCCGGCAGCCTCCCAACAGCTGCTGCAGCAGGCCCCACCTCCACGGCCGCAGTATGAGTGGCAATCACAGCTGCCACAGCAGCAGCAGCAGCAGCAGCAGTCAGGGCAGCTGCCACGACGTGACAGCAGTCGTACATCAAGGTATGCTGGTCAGGGGCCAGACCAGCAGTCACCTGCTACTGACTTCTACGCAAGCTCTCCAAGCAAGCTTGAGCAGCAGCGGCGGTCTGCATCCAGGTCTGGGGCGGCCATCACAGAGCCCAGGCCTGACCCTCGCAGGCGTAAACCAGGCACCTCGCCGTCAACACCAACTGCTTTCCAGCAAGCCCAAGCAGCAGCGGCCGCTGAGACATCCAATCAGTCTCGTGGACCTGGCGCTTCTGGTATTCAATATCCAGCGCAGCAAAGAAACAGCAGTCAGAGCTCGTATAGCGAACCGATGCAAACAGCAGGAACACTAGAGAATAGGTATGATAGCTCTGGGAACAGTGTGCAACCCCGCAATGGCAGTCAGGGTCTGCAAGGCCGGACAGTTCAGCCTGAGAATCAGCAGGAAGGTCCTCAGAATGTGGCTGCTCAAAGGCAACCACGTGCCTCAGAAAGGCAGCAGCCAGGCTCTCAAGGCAGCAGTGCTGTGCCAGCTGAGCAGTCTTTTGAAAGTTGGGCTCATTTGTCAAATACAAATTCAAGTGGGGCTGTATCTGTCACGACTGATGGCTTCCTTGATGCTGCTTAAAACTACCCAGCGATGTTGCTACCGTTCCTGCCTGCTGTCTTTTGTGTGCTTGTTGACTATTTCAGTTTGACTGGATGCTGTTTGTGACCCTACCTGGGCAGCTTTACAGCTGCATCCATGCCCTACAAGTTATATGAGTCAAAAGTTGGCTCAAACCGCGCTGTACACCCCTTCATGATACACATCTTTGGTGACTGCCTCTGCACACACATGCACCTGATTGTCTGGCTCATTCATCTAGATTTGCAGCCATGGTGACATTTCAGCAAGCGTTGTTGAATGTGTAGGAGCCTAGCCGGAATCTGCCTTGAACATAGGCAGAATGCTAGCCAATGTGCTAGCTATTAGTCGCATCCTTCAGCAATGTTTGATGTCAGCTCTATTTGATGCCAGCTCATGATGAACGCTGGCAAGAACGTTTATGTGTGCAGCTGCATACAAAATCAGTTTGCCTGCAAACATCTGCGTGGGTGTTAAGCTGCCTCATAATGCTTCAAAACATTGTCTTAACACACGCAAGGTGCCTAAAGAGTGGCAAGTGTACCATTATGATGCTTTGATGAAAACTTGCCCTCAGTGCAGATCTGTGTTTGCAAGTACACGCGCATTCCAGGACAGGTATGACACGTCACCACGTTGGCGGGGAAATCGCCACTGCACAATGAAAAACACACAGCCACACAAAAAGCTGATGCCTCCAACTACAATGTACGCAATTCCCAGAAAGTCATTCCTGCCGCCAAGCCACGAAGTCGTGCTGAGAACAACCTTCTTTTTCCCGTCAAATCTATAAGTGTTATAGCGGTTTGCGATGGCAATTGTCACTGCAGTGCCTTTTGGCAGGTCTGTGTCAATACGACCCCACAGCTTCCTGAAGTTGGACAGAGCTGCTGTGCGCATCCACACTATGAAATGCTCATCTGCATTGAGTGCTCCTGCATGAACAGCCAGCCAGCTGTAAGCTTGGCATGCCACCACACACGTTAAGTTCACATGACCTATTGCACAAGCAACCAGGTGGCACCCCAATTCAGCCTGCCAACATGGGTCATACTCAAAGCCTGTCATACTCAACTTATGGAGGCCCTGCAGCTTGCACGGCAGCAAGGCCAACATCCACTAAAAAGTTGTACTTGAAAGTGAACATGCATGAAATGCCTCCAGTCAAAGGTGTTCGTATTGCAAGTGTCAGGGAGGTGCAAGCTGCCCATGTGCACATCTGCATGATGACTGATATTTTCAAGCAGAGTCCCATGACGCAAGCGTGTTGATGATACATCTGGTGTCAACCCCCAATATACCTCTTGCGCATCACTGCTCAAATGTTTGTTGTATACCTGTGATGGTGTTACCACCTCTATACGCTGCATACTCCTGCAGGTTGAAGTACTCAGCATCCTGGGAGCCAAACTTATGCTTGATGTCGCTCTTCCAAGCAATGCCTGTCTCATCAACTGCAACTGGCGTGACTGTGCCAGCAATGTCAGCTGTCACCTGCATACAACCCACAGTCACTCAGCCGTCACCTACATCAAACCTACAGTCCCTCAAACGTCACCTGCCTACCACCCGCAGTCACTCAGCTGTCACCTGCATACAGCTCTTAGTCACTCACCTGTCACCTGCATACAGCTCTTAGTCACTCAGCTGTCACCTGCATACAGCTCTTAGTCACTCAGCTGTCACCTGCATACAACAGGCAATCACAAGGACATGGGATGGGCTGCACATGGGCATGGACAGGCAAATCTGCTGTTGCAGCTTGGCGGTGACCCTGTAGGTAAGGGATGGCACATGCGCACAGCTGATGACAAGTACAGCAGCGCATGCTTGCCAAGCACACGCTATAATACGGTCCAGACTGAATGCATTATGGGCCGGGGCTTGGCTGGAGCTTCCAGAGCGTCCACCGCAGGCAGACGCATCCAAGTGTTGCTTGATGCTGTTCTTGCAGCGTCTCACATCATGACCCGATCAAGACATCATGCGCTGTGCTTGCAGGTGGTCTGGACTTGGTATGTGTGCATTGCATGCTTACTGGTTGCTGTGTTCTTCATTGAACATAGGCATCACCCTCAACGCTGTGCAAAGAGCATGCTGTTGGCACGAAAACTTTTTTCAGGCCAGCTTGTGATGCGATCAGCATGCACATGTGACAAATATTTGCTTCAAATACTCAAGCATACTACACAAGATGTGTGTCAGCATGACATACCGCATAGGAGTCGTTGAAGTATGACCAGGCTATGAGGCCACAGGGCATTATCAGCTTTGAGGGATCAGGCTGCAGCACCTGCTCTGGATCACAATCTGATGTGGAGCTCAGATTGTCACCCGTACCCCTCAGCTGAGAATCACTCCTACTCTTCACGTACCTACAAGTACCACACAACAGCACATGGATGCATGTGGCAATGCTGCCAAAGCAAAGCTAGCTGCAGCGGTCTGCATCACATCTGCCTTAAATAGCAGTCTGGAATGAAGCTCAGATGCCTCTGAGCTGCGTATCATATCTACGGCTTCTCCCACCTGCAGGCATCGATGCAAGCACATGCTGACACTGCTACGGCAACAGCTGAGGCTATCAGCTATTACTGGGCTGACAATGTCACCAGCACTCCATTGCTGAAGCCTGTTGGTAGCTAGCCCGTCAACGGAGTCTGGTTCTAAAGTGACTGGATTGCTGAGCTTCCCAAGCTTCGCGGCCTGTTGCTGGTGATGCAAATCACACAAGATGTCCCTGAGGTCTAGCAACGCTGATTCATGCTTTAGGCATCTTCAAGATTTGTGGGAACAAAGCCGTCTTATAAAAAGTGCGTCATAAGCAGCTGCATGGTGACACCCAGCCAGGATCAGGTGCGCATGGAGCAGGTTGTACCTGAGGCTTGTGGACACTGCTCATCATATATTTGATGGTGTTAGACTATGCTGTATGCAGAAAGGTAGAGCCCGCAGCAGACACAGTCATCATGCACAATTCATTGCCAGCTTCAAGCTACTTTTGTGATGCTGTGATGAGTACTCGCCAGCAACATGCTTCCATTGATGGTAAAGTACAACATCTCAAACGTGACCCACTCATAAGTGCTGCAGGCCGAAAGATGCTGACAAACACATTGCAAGAGTTGAGGCAGCTGAGAAGGTTACCTTCTGTGATTCTGATAGTAGTTGTCAAGCTCATAGTACAGGTAGATGGGCGGCTTCATATGCCTAGGTGCTGTCAGAGTCACATCACAAGTCGTGCCAACACCTTCCAGCTGCAGCAGTGGTGTGATGTTAGATGACATTTGCAAGCAAATGCTCAGGCGTGTCATGCTTGTGACTGACCTGCACAAGATTAATGTCTCGCTGCTGATGAGTGTCGCCAGAAATGCATGTATCATCATATCGAGCAGAGACCTCAACAACCTGCAATGAGAGCTGCTTGACGCCTATTCTTAATGATAGAAAGACAGTGTCAGAAGCGTTGCGGT
>JAABUO010002689.1_pt1 | contig 21507 bp, 19 predicted proteins | sample 5559291 | NCBI WGS metagenome assembly JAABUO01 (sample SAMN10711878, study PRJNA513372) | rock metagenome | isolation source: Antarctica rocks | place: Antarctica: Victoria Land, Finger Mt sud
TCTTTAATCATAAATTGTGTTCTGTCTCGCCTATTGGGATAACAATTATAGACCGAAAATGGCAATCTCGACCGCTCATTAGTTCCCACGACGGTTTTATTGCTGGTGGATGAGGTATAGAAAACCCTAAGCAATCTTTCCAATAGAATTTCTGTGTTGTTAATTGCCTCATCGGCAGCTTCGTTGCTAAGATCTGTGGAAATCGTGATTTTTTGGGCACTTCCACTATTGATTGACGACTTCAAGGCACTTTGATACGGTTCAATCACCTCTTTCACAAAATCGGCATCTGACCATATTTGGGAGTGACCGCTTGCAAGGTTCGGGAGATGTTTGTCATCAAAGTCGTGCCATCCTCTTGTCGGCTCTTTCTGGATATATTCAGGCAGAGGCAGCTGCAGGTATTGTTGGAGCAAGGTCAAGTCCGAGATCTCCATCTATGCTAGGCCCCGAAACTAAAATTGAGAGAACTGCTTTCGGGCTTAACCCAAATCGTCAGTCAGCAATATTACCGCATTGAGGCAAATTTGAGTCAGATCTCTTCAGTCATTTGTAGGCAATAAAAACCCGCAAGATCCATTCACAATTATTTTGTGCCAAGGGACAGCGGAACTCTGTAAGAGATAGTCGTGGCACTCGGGAAGCGATTTTTGCACTGGAAACAAGTGGCGATGTCTAGAGTAATCATTAGATAACATAAGTGTAGAGAATTCTGGTTGACTTCATAAATTCGAGCAAATTTTTGCAATCCACTCCTAATGGGCTGGTCAGAATACTGCTGACACTAAGACTCGAGGTTCTTCCGATCCGAGTCATTTAAAGCAAAATTACCTCGCCTTTTTTGCCTTTGATTCATTCGTAATTTTTATGTAGGCTCGTATTATAGTCATCCAATGGAACCTGACTATCGGGCAGGAGGCAATATAAGTCAGATTTTGTCGGCAGAAAGAATGACAAGCGCACAGCCATCTGCTGGTGAGCATCAGCAATTGGAGATAAGTTCAGGGGGTGTTTAATGACATGAGACGGCGTTGTTAAATAAAATTAAAAAACAAAAAAAAAGTTCTCGAAATCATTTAACTTTATGGATTTATTAACATGATCCAAATCCGCAGCATCTTCAGACGAGTCCTTCTGCATCAGAATGAATTGCCGGCTGCTTATCGCCAAAGGATGCAGTCGACCTCTCTTCCACAGGACTCGCATCGTTTTCGACAATAATGGAAAATGCACGGCCCCGACCGCCGCTTCGGTTTTTCATAGCGGCAGCCAAAGCCCCAGAGTTAGTCGTAAGCCGTAATTCAGGAACGGGGAGTTTCCTCATATGCAAGCGCGACGCGAAATTTTTGCTCCCTGGAACATCTGCAGTGGGTGCCAAAACAAGCTCTTCTACCGTCGGAGGGCCGCAAGGCTGTCTCGATGGCGCACCTTCATTCCGTATCGACATCCTCTTGGGGGGAAATAATCCACCAGAAGAGGGCAAGCTCGAACGCATCCCGGATATATCAAAACTGCTTCTGCTCGGTGTAATTATTTCCGAGACTGCGGCGGAGCCGGAGAGAGAGGTCGCTTTCCGGTGATTGTATCGATCTGTCGAAACAGAGTGGCTCGAACGAGGAGTGTTTCGCATGGAGACATACGAGGGTGTTTGTGGCATAAACGGCGACCCCGCAGAGACGTTCGAAAGGGCAGGCGTCGGAGGGGTCTGCATCGTGGCATACGCTAGATCCGTATATGGATTATTCACGTATGCATTCGGATAGCCTCCGGCCCACATCAATTGCTGCTGCATACGCGCTTGCTGCTGCTGTAGAAACAAGTTTTGGTGCATGAGTTCGTTTTGCTTTTGCTGCATAGCCAGGTAGGAACGCATATGCCCAGGGTCGTAGGATGGCGTGTGATAGCCATGGAATTCTTTTTCATTCACCATGTGTTCTGGTGTCATCTGGCGAAAGTCGTGATGAATACGTTCGTCGTAGCTGCCCATTTTTGCTCGGGTTCGATGGTTGTTTGTGGACGGCGAATCTTCCGGTTTCGTAGTGCGCAGACCGTTCAGAAGCTGAGCCCGCTCAGACAGATTCACTGGCATCTTTGGTGTTCCCGTATTGGCCATATTGGTAGTTAGAAATTAAAGTTGTAAAAGATAGGACGTTTAGCAAATGCCTTTTTTTTTGGTGTAATAAAGAGTGGTGTAAACAATAAAGACTTGTCTGCGCTGCAGATCAAGCTAGTGATGAAGTCTTGTGACCGAAGCGCTTATTCGTGCTCAGCCGCTGCAGCGATGCGGAGTTCAGATGCTCCTCAACCCCGCAGGCCAGATAGTGAAAAGAAAACCAAGATAGCTCACCGCGATGGTGTGAAAGAGCTGTGCGGGAGTAGGGGGGGCGAGTGAGGGAGAGAGAGGTGGGTGAAGAGGAGAGGAGGAGAGAGGGAAGAGTCGGGCGAAAGGTGAGAAATGTGCACGGAATTTGGCGTGGCGAGGAGAAACGAAAAGAAGCGAATTTATGTAGGGGGAAGGTATACACCACCAACCTCCACGCTCTGCTGCAATGCCACGCTGCTGATGCTCCCATGGCTTCATGACGTGGGAATACTCTGAAATAACCAGGTCATTGGGTTCATGATGTACCCCACTCTTGAACCCTAGTACCCCAGCCCCATGCGTACCAACCTGCCTCTCCAAGAAAGCTATAGTAAGCTTGGTATCGAAACTCAAGCTCGTAAGTCCGCCAAGAATCAGGGGGACACTTCCATCAAGGCCTAGAGTTAGCCAGCGCCGCCAACTCCACATACCGCGCGCAGACCTTCATTCTCCACCTGCAGAGCTGTGATTAGCGCATCATTCGGAACGGCGGCCTCCGACTCGTAGGTCTCGCGAATGAGCTCGCTGATGCCAGCAACCCTGCGTTGCATGTCGGCTTGAGACGCCCTCAGCTCCTCTACCGTCTGCTGCTGAGCTACAAACTGGGCTGCGTACGTCCGGTGGACTTCGATCATAGCCGCGTTCCTCTCTTGCGCAAAGCTGCGTAGCCCGCTCATAACTTTCTCCATAGCGAATTCATAGCCATCCAGTAGCTGCAGCATATCTTTTTTCTCTTCTTCCAGCATCTCCACTCTCTGCTCGAGCACGTCAATCTCTCCTATCCTGTCGTCGCCCGGCTTGTCCTCCGCGCAAGACGACTCGTTTGCCTCATCCTGCCGTGCACGCCTCTTTGCCGCTGCTTCGGGATGCCGTCGTAGGAGAGAGGCATGCTTTGCTAGTTTGGAAGCAGTCTCACGATGCTGCTCGAGCTCGGTCGAGAGTTCTAGAGCCAAGGACCACAGCGCAGAAAGCTGATCGGGCGAAGACCGGTTGAGATGTTGAGCCACCATACCGCGATCGTCAAGTTGACGACGATCTCGACGCGAATGGCTGGGCCTGGATGGCTATAGCAGAGTAGAGTGGAGTGGAAATGGCTAGTAGACTTGCTGGTGCTAGGGCTGTTCACAACATGCTTGCACATGCATGCACACAATAGGGATCATCAGCATGATTGCATGGGACAATAAACAATAGGATCCGATCCCGCGATACGAGACTGGGGGATTCTAGAGCGGGCAATGCCAGTGGCTTACGGTTACTAAATTCGCGAACCAGGGAACAATAGGAAAGTTCCATTGTTCCCATTGTTCCTATTGTTCTCGAGAACAATAGAATAGGATTCGCCACCCGCCACAAAATGTCATCGCGCGCGGGAAGTCTTCTGAACGCAATTGGGTAGTGGAGAGTCTCTTTGTTCTGCCTCCCATGCAGCAACTCCTCCTGAGATTTGGGGATCAGTCCCGAGGCGGCTTTGTTTAAGAGTCAGCGCACGCGTCGGCTGTGCATTGCTCTCTTCTTTGCTACAGAGCTCTGCAGATGCACTTGTCATCCTCTACAATCAAGAACCAGCCAGTCTCTCTGCTTCTACCAGATGGCAGCAATATTACGGTACCTCTGTCCGTCTTTGACAAGTTCGGCTTGTCCAGGGCTCAGTCGAGCATTATCTACGGCGTCCAGCTGGGCATGTCTGGTATGGTATTCCTCATCCTGCTAGTCACAGCCAAGCGAGAGAAACGGAGGACTATTCTCTACTACGTTCATCTGACCTCTCTTCTCCTCCTCATGGTCAAGTCAGTCCTCTTTTGTGTCTTCGAGACTGGCCCATGGCTCCAGTACTCTGTGCAGCTCTTGGGCGACTTTGCCGCCGTCACTGATGCTGCGTATCACACTTCGGCTGCCACGAATGTCATCACGACGCTTTTGATCATTAGTATTGAGGTGTCCCTTGTCTTTCAGGTGCGTGTGGTATACTCTTCAGCGCGAAATTTCATCTATCGTACATTGATGACGGTGTCTGCCTGCATTAGCCTGGTAGTATTTGCCTTCTACATTGTCTCTCTCGTCGAAGGTATCCGGTCTGTCTACGGCAATGCCGGTTTTGACGGCTGGTCTCTCAAGGCCGCAACAGCAAGCTTCGCTGCAAGCATCTGCTTCTACTCCCTCGTCTTCACCATCAAACTCTATCTTGCCATACGTCAACGACGCAGCCTTGGCTTTGAAAAATTCGGTCCGTTGCAAGTCATATTCATCATGGGCTGTCAAACCCTCCTAATCCCAGCTGTCATGACCATTATCGACAGCAGTGCACACATCAATAGTATTGGCGCATTTGCGCAAACAATCGTGGTTGTCTCTCTGCCCATCTCTGCCCTGTGGGCCTCCACGACAAAAGATAACAATGCAGACCGTCAGAGGCAGCAGAGCGTGAGCAGCAGTACTACTGTCACCGCGCCCGCGTCTTACAACTTCAATCGTGCCTACGGTGGTCGACGTGACACGCTGGGTGGAAACAGTGCCGGTCAGCATATACCTCTCACACCGGGCGCACGCTCTGTGGCAACCGTCACGGCCTGCAAGTCGCCAACGCTACGTGACGACGTTGCGTGGACCCCGTCGGAACTTGGGATCCACATGTCACGAGACTACAAAGTGGAGGTCTCTCCAGATTCAGACTCCAACCTCGGCAAAAGATCGTGGATGTAGTGCGGCATTGAAAGTACACGAGCGGGCATAAGTAGCGTACTGATAACATTAAAATATTTTCTACGGTTTAAAAGATTGTAAACTAAATCAACTTGTACTCGAGATTCATGTCGCTCTCTGGAGCCAGGCCGAGAACTGCCCTGAAGATATTGGTCATGCAACTGCGCTGTTTGGCAAGCGAGTTGATGACTGGCGTTCCAGGAGGCACGCACGGCGCCTTTAGCATGTAGCTCAATATGGACAAGACCGGATGGAATGACTTCCATGGGCCAGAGTCAGACTGCCGCCAACTGATCCGGGTCATGAGCTCCGTGATGATGGCCAAGTCAATAATTAGCGGTGCGGCAAGAAGGCTGTCTTCACAAGTGTTGTGCATGGCAATCGTTTGCTTGCCGCCGAGGAAAATCTCGTTGTAGTACTCGTCGAGCGCTCGTTTGGAATCGCCGACATTGGGCATATACTTGATCACAATGCAATGATCTGGATGTTCGCCCTTCTCGTACAAGACTTGATTGGAAGCGACCATATCATCGACCACGGACGACTTGCTGATTTCCTTGGAACGGAATTGCTTTTGTTCAGAGAGGTTGCGTCCGTCGTTATTTCCCAAGTGATTGTAGGAAGAGATAGCTTTTGGTTTGATTCCTGCACTCACCAAGAAATCCACCAATGCAGATTTCATCTTGGTCTGGCCGCTTTTGAAATCGTCGCCACCCACAAAGACCTCGTGTTGCTCTGCGAGCTCAATGACTCCGGGCACGATCGTATTTTGTGGGGATCCATTGACAAACGGACAGCCTTCAAGAATACTGGCCACCGCGAACACGGTGGACGGAGACACCTCTCTCTGGCTGTGTTTAATGCTCTTCAATAGCGCCTCAGCGGAGCCATTGACCTCTTCAAGGATATCGCAGTAACGCTCTGTGTTGGCCGTCCAAAGCACAATCACTTTGTCCAAGCAATTAGCAGCCTTGAAGTCTCGAATATCCTTGCGGATCGTCTCCAAATGGTTCTGCTTTCGGCCTTGCAAGACGTTGTTGGCGCGGTCCTCTTGATTTGCTGCAATGAAGTCGCTGTAGTAGATGGAAGGCAGTGGCACCATCTCCTTCATTTGCTTGGATACTTGGCTCTTTAATTGAGGCTCAAGGACGGCAGCTCTGTCCATTGCATCTGCGAGATTCATGTTGTTGATATCCCATCCGCCCAATACAAAGTCGTTTGGATTCACCATGGGGAGAATATGGTTGAATGGGATATATACCTCTTGTCCAGTCGCAGCGTCTACTCCGAGCTTTAGCGTGGAGCCCATGACAACAGATCCCATGTAATTTGCCCCCTGTCTGCCCTCTCGCGTATCCCAAGAGAGATTGCTTTGGTTTGCAAGAATGCCAGCAGTTACCGTGGATCCATTGTTGCCACCCCATCCCACAAGCATCAGCCCAGTCTTTGGGACAGTGCGTTTGGTACGAAACTGGTATTCCACATTCTTGGGTTGTACCAATAAGTCTGCTCCGCGCTTCTCGACCGTCGTTGTAGCATAATTGTAGGTTGAGTAGATGTGGTCCTCGCGATACTCGACCGATGGGGATTCCACAACAACACGCCCTCGTTCCATCTTTGCCACACTCTTTACGCCATCGACTTCTGGCGTTCCATTGGTTCCATTGGTTGCATGTGGAGCCATCTTCCCTCAGAGCGCTCGTATGATATCCCCGGAACTAGGGCAACAGCGCTGGCTAGATTGGAAAGGGTGGTGGCAGGAGTTGAGAAGTGTGCCGAACGTTTTGAAGTAGGCGGGGTAGGCGACGCTACAGAGATCAAGACTTCGAAGCCCTGACGATGGAGGAGTGCTTGGTGAGTTTTTGCTTTTGTTGGGCCGAAATAAGCTTTGGTGCCTGGGCCGCGTGAGGGTTTCGATGCGGAACCTTGTTTCGACACGCGACGACGACGACGACGCGCAACCAAGAAAGAGAATTGGCCAAGTACAAGATGGACGGTGAACTATACAGCTAAGTAGAGTGCTGTGTGTATATTTTCTAATTAGCAAGGTTCTTGATTTCATAACACATGCAACGATAACCCCTTTGCCTGAACCCCTTGCAGCCCCTACTCCGGAATTCGCGAAATGGCAGCCACGACGTCAACGTAGGGCTGCCATGTTACTGGACGACGTCCCGCGTCGGACAAATAGACTCTAGATCGCACGCGCGGCCGTCCTGTCACTCTCACTCACCACCGGTCTTTGCAGACGTTCCTTTGTCTCTCACAATCATTTCAGCACGTTCTTTTTGTGTCTCTCACTCTTTACTTTATCATCATTCTTGCTCCTTCCCGACTGGGGGCGTAAGAGGGGCTTCGACTTCATCTTGCCCTCGACCTCAAACGTTTGACTGAAACATGGGCGTGTCTTCTTTCCTACCAGCAGTCAAATGCTCGTCGTGTGGCGACGAGATCAATATCTCCATGATGGGAGACCATCTCTGCCGACCTCTAGGTTCGAACGAGAGGCGGGGATCGGCAAAGAACGCATCTTCCAACCCCCGTTCACGGAGCCCGAGCAAGCGCAGCTGGGGAAAACAGCAGCAGACATACAGTCATCGCGGCCAGGTCAGCACGGCGTCAACATCCGGCTCGTCTGACTTTTCCGGCCCAACGACCCCGCGAGATGACGAGCCAATCTACGCATCACGCGGTCCTGCCTACGATGAGTACCTCGACACGATCCGGCAGACCTCTCAGAGTATGGAGAGTAAATTTCCGCACTTTCCAAAGCGGGAAGCGCATACGTCTACCGCACACTTTCGACCAAGTGTCGCTGATACGTTGAACTTCTCACGCATCCCTTCACCCGATCCTGAGAGCTACGACGATTCTTATGAAGACCGAGGGGAGCGAAATGCTCCAGTACGGGCAAAGCCTGTGAAGAGCAGCGTCCTGCAGCGCATGAACACGCTGGCTAGTGGACCCTTTGGAAGCCGCAAAGCAGCCAAGCCGAATGACATCTTGCCATCGCGGCCAGAAGTCCTGAGATCAATCGACGAAGTACATTCTCCTCCTCCGCGACCACGTCGACCCGATGAGACGGACTACAGCATTCGCTCCGATTCCCGTTCTCCAGACTATCCCTACGACCGTGACACTATCGATAATGAAGAGTATAGCTGTGGGAGCAAGCCCTACGACACCGTGACTGGGCATAGCAGACTCAAGGAGAACCAAGATCCCTCTTTTTGTCCTCGTGAGCAGAGAGAGGAACGGCCGAGAGACGCGAGGACAAAGGGTGCACAGGGAAGGCTTGGCCCGCCCTTCCATACTCACAGGGAGAGTAGTCATGAAGGAGAGAAGCGAGATGCTCTAGACGATCTATTATCAGAGATGTCTTCAAACATCGACGGACAGGAGCGGCCATCCTCGTGCAGCACCAGCACAAGTGGCAGTCTGAAGAAAGCGCCTCGCTCAAGCAAGTCGGCTCCGTGCAGAGCATGCAGGGGGAATATTCACGGCAAGGCATTGACTTCGCGCGACGGGTCCTTGAGTGGTCGTTGGCATAGAGAGTGTTTTGGCTGCCACAGCTGCTCCAAGGTCTTTGCGCCCGAGGAAACCTTTTACGTGCTCGACGATCGGCCGTTTTGTGCTCGTCATTATCATAAGCAGAATGGATCCTTGTGTAAGCGGTGCGGGCACGGGATTGAGGGGCGTGCCGTGTGCACCCCAGATGAAGACCGCTTCCATCCATATTGCTTCACATGCGTCGACTGTTACAAGCCATTGGGGAAGGAATACATTGAGATCGAAGGCAGGAGCTACTGCGCTCACGACGCGAAGCGGATGCTTACGCAGAACCGCCATACAAAGTATCAGCGGCGTCAGACCCGGCTGATGAGCTTTGGTGCACAGGGGTATGATGTCAACCATACCAATCATAGGATTTAACTAGTTTTTTATACATCTACTACACTGCATGAGCTGTACAGAATTCGTGGATGCGTGCATAGGCATCCATGAGCACATCCTTTGGATGCGAAATCACAATCCGAATGAACCCCTCACTGTCCCTCTCCGTCTGTGTCCTCTCATCTTCAATTTCGAAGCATTCACGGGGCAGGGCAAGCACAGCCTGCTCGTGCACAAGCTTCTGCACGAACTCAATGGCGGAGTGAATGTCCTTGTAGGCGCTGAAATCGATCTTGCACATGGTGTACATGGCTGCTTTGGCTTTTGTGACGGTCAGGCCGTGGGCCGAGGAGAGAGAGCTTGCCGTGAGCGATGCATTCTCCTCAAGTTGGCGCAACACGCCTGCAAAGTAGGACGGGGGCGTGTTGGCCAGAATGTCTGGGAGTGCTGCATTCATCACGGAACATGGATGCAGGTTTATTGTCGTGAGCTTGGAAAGCCCTTGGCGGACGGTGGTGAAGGCGCCAATGGGATCGTGGATGGCAATCCACCCTATCCTCCACCCCGGGCAAATGAAACGCTTCCCGATCCCGCCCACGGTGAGGATCGGCACGTCGCTGGCCAAGTCCGCCACGGGCACGAATTCTCCAGACCATGTCATGTGTGCATAGATCTCGTCCGAGATGATCGGAATGCAGTACCTCTGTGCCAGATCGATGATGGCTTGCAGATGCTGACGGGAGTAGTTGCTTCCGCATGGATTGGATGGGTTGTTGACCAAGATTGCGCGCGTCTTGCCATCAATCAAAGACTCCATATGCTCGAGATCGGCTTCCCAGTCATGCTCCGGCAGGAGCTTGTAGAAGCGGCAGTCGATGTATTTGGGCCCGGCAGAGACGACGTAGCTGGCAAAGCCAGGCGATGGGATGAGAATGTTAGAGTGCGCGTCGCATAGCACGGCCATGGAGGCCTCGATCCCGCCCGACGCACCGGGCGAGAGGATGATGTCCTCCTGGGCATAGGTGACGGCATCTGTCGACATGTACTTGGCCACTGCCGCTCGCGCCGTGTCTGGACCGACCGTAGGCTGATATCCATGACATGTAAACACGTCCGTCCATTTGTGCACGGCTGCGATGGCTTCCGCGGGCGCACGCAGATTGCCATACAAGGTCGGGTCCCCGAGGGCCAGCGGAATCATCTTCTTGTCCACCCTCGGCTTGGCGTCAATGGCGCCCAGGACGGAGTAGATGGGGTTGTTGCAGCGAAGGGCGGACTCGCTGGCTTGCACGTTCCACGACCTCCTCGGCGCTTCGCCTTTCATTTCAGAGAGTCGGCGCGACAGGGTGTTGGAGGCGCGCCGCGTCTCTACAGAATCTGGTGGTGAGCTTGCCATGGAATTCGACCGTCGTCTGGCCATCGTCACCCGTGCTTCCTGCTCCAATTAGGTATACAGTCTATGTAGTCTCGTCATTTGGAGTTGCTCGGACATGGACGTGTATGGAGCAAAGAAGGAGTTTGTGCAGGCGCAGATCCGCATCCTCGGGGGGTACGTCAGCGTGGACGAGGGCACGCGCGCGCAGTGTGACGAGCTGGGGCAGAGCGAGGTGCTGATTGCGGTGGAGAAGGTCAACATGCTCAGCCGCAAGCACCAGCGCATGACCTTCAGCGCGCAGGGGGTCGCCCACGTGGCCGAGCAGATCGCACAGCTCTACCGCCGGCCGCATCTGGGCGGGCAGGAGGCACTGGAGCTGACCGAGGCAGGCGTCCTGGAGCTGCCGGAGGAGTGGCCGGGCGCGCGCGCAGGCGAACAAGAGCTGGAGGAGTACGCGACGCTGCTGGCCCAACTGCGCGGGGCGGCTCGGGCCAAGGCCGCGCTGGAGCAGAAGCACGCGTACTACTGGTCGCTGCTGCAGCGCATGCGCCCGCTGGACACGGACGCCGTGCAGCCCAACCTGCTGACACGTGACGGCGAGATGGCGCGCCAGGTGAGCAAGACGCAGCTGCTGAGCGCCAAGCTGGCCGCCCGCATCGCCGCTCTGCCTGCTGTGCAGACCACGGTGCCCGCGCCCCGGCAGCAGGAGCAGGTGTCGGCGGAGCGTCTTGTACATCTCATGAATAGCGTGTAGTCCACTCCCATGAGTCGCCGCCATGACGCCCACGAGGAGGCCCAGCTGTGGAACAACGTGCTCATGGATCTGAGGAAGCTGCCGGATATCCAGCGGCGGGCGCAGGAGCATGCGCAGCTGTCGAATGAGCTGCAGAGCGAGCTGCGCGATGGCAATGGCGAGGATGAGGACGACGAGCCCAGCGACCTCATTGACCGGCTGCGGCAGGTCTACGAGCGGGGACTGGCGTGTGCCGAGCAGGAGGAACGGGCGCTGCAGCACTCCCTGGAGAATCTCGGGATCCTCATTGCCCTGCGCCATGCCACCGAGTCCTTCAGCAAGGGCGAGGCCGGCGTCGGGGCCGCCAGCAGCAGCACGCGCAAGAAACGCAAGCTGGAGGACCCCGCCATCGAGCCCTCCTCCTCGCCGGTGAGCAGCGCCCGCAGCAAGAGGGCCCGCTCCGCGTCCGCAGACTCGACCGCCGGCCAGATGCCACCGCCCAGCACCACCCTGCTGCCAGCTGTTGGATCCCTGGTGGCCTACCGGCTGCAGCCCAAAGCACGCAACGCAGAGTACGAGTATATACAGTGCATCGTCACCCGCATCACGGGCGAGGGGACGAAGAACGCGCGCTACGAGATCCGCGACGTGGAGCCGGACGAGAGCCATCAGAGCACCCCGACCTACCGCACGACCGCCTCCAACCTGATTGTCATTCCACCCGAGGGCGCCCCGCTGGCCCCCTTCCCCAACGGCTCGCAGGTGCTTGCCCGGTATCCGGAGACGACGACCTTCTACCGCGCCGAGGTGACGGGGACGAAGCGCAACGGGACGTGCCGGCTGCGCTTTGAGGGGGAGGAGGAAGAGGAGAAGGAGACAGAAGTCGAGCGCAGACTCGTGCTGCGCGCCCTGTAGATGTACATAGACACTCAGTCGCTCGTACGTTCGTTGGAGACGGCAAGTCCGCGCTCCACCTTGTCGACCGTGTAGGACATCTGCAAGCCCACGGGGACGAGCATCTCGTCATTCACCCGGCGAATCTCGTCGTGGTGGCGTCGTGTCTCCTGCAGCGCCTCTGCCAGTCTGGCCACAGCGTCCATGAGCGCAGAGTACACCGCGTCCCCTCTGTCTCCATCCATGATGGTGGTGGTTGGTTACTCTCCTCACCATGTCTGCGCCGCCAATTGTCCTGGACGGCGGGACGGGCTTCCTCAAGGTCGGCTGGGCAAACACCAACTTCCCCGAGCATGTTTTCCCCTCCATCGTCGGGCGCCCCATCCTGCGCGCAGAGGAGCGCAGCGGCGGCGGCGTCGACATCAAGGACATCATGGCCGGCGACGAGGCCAGTGCGGTGCGCACCATGCTGCAGATCTCGTATCCCATGGAGAACGGGATTGTCAAGAACTGGACGGACATGCAGCATCTGTGGGACTACACCTTCTTTGAGAAGCTCCAGGTGGACCCCAAGGGCCGCAAGATCCTGCTCACGGAGCCCCCCATGAACCCCACCAAGAACAGAGAGCAGATGGTGGAGGTCATGCTGGAGAGGTATGGCTTCGAGGGCGTCTACGTGGCCATCCAGGCGGTGCTCGCTCTCTACGCCCAGGGCCTGTCGTCCGGCGTGGTGGTGGATTCGGGAGACGGCGTCACGCATATCGTGCCCGTCTACGAATCCGTCGTCCTCAACCACCTGACGCGTAGGCTGGATGTAGCTGGGCGCGACGTCACTCGCCAGCTCATCAACCTGCTGCTGCGTCGCGGCTACGCATTCAATCGCACCGCCGACTTTGAGACGGTGAGGCAGATCAAGGAGAAGCTGTGCTACGTCTCCTACGATCTCGAAGCCGACCATAAACTCGCAGACGAGACCACCGTCCTCGTCGAGTCCTACACGCTGCCGGACGGACGGACCATCCGCGTGGGGTCGGAGCGGTTCGAGGCGGCGGAATGTTTATTCCAGCCGCACCTCGTGGACCGCGAGCAGCCGGGGATTGCAGAGATGCTCTTTGATACGATACAGGCAGCCGATATGGATGTTCGCTCGTCGCTCTACAGAGCGATTGTGCTCTCGGGAGGCAGCTCCATGTACCCGGGCCTGCCCTCGCGGCTGGAAAAGGAGATGAAACAGCTATGGCTCTCGAGGGTCCTACGCGGAGACAAGACGCGTCTATCGAAGTTCAGGATTCGGATTGAAGACCCGCCGCGTCGTCGGCACATGGTCTTCCTTGGTGGTGCCGTCCTTGCCAATATCATCCAAGATAATCCTTCCCTCTGGGTAACGAAGCAGGAGTGGGATGAGGTGGGTCCTCAGGCTCTGAAAAAGTTTAGCCGGTAGTCTAGATTTGAACCATAGAAGTCGAGATCCAACGGTCACCGTGGCCGCAACATTTGTCACTATTTAGATACTTCACCACCACTGGGTCTTTGAAAAGAGGTCCGATGTATTTGTACATGTGAGCTTGAACCTTTCTTAAATGTGTCTGTTCTATTGCAAATAACTCGCTTGCCAGACGAAGCCGGGTCTGCCATGGGTCGACTTTGACTGTAACGGGAGCCACTCGTGCCATTTGCGTTAAACGCATTTCGATGAGCGTGCAAACCACAGTGACAACGCGCAAGTGGAAGATCGGATACCTATCGTGATGTATCAAAGTGTCCTTCAAGTCATGCTCTACAGATGTTCCTTCGAATGAAACGCGCTCGGGCATGCACTCAAGGCCATCGTCTTCATCCAAACACATTAGCCACAAAAACGGTGCGTCATATTCAAGCTCCCGTAAAGTTACGAATGGTATTTCACCCCAGGTCTTGTGCTTCACGTCACCTAAAGGGTCTGCTGGATCTTGCTCGATCTCAAACCTCATTTCACTCGTATAATGTGTGGGAATAAAGCCGTACGAGTACAACCATTCCGCCGCACTGCGATCTCCATAGTTAATTTCCAGCTCGATGGGGTTCTTATTGTCCCATGCGGCGATGAAGTCTTCGGTAGGCAGTAGTGTGATTGCTCTGCCTTCAACAGCCCATCTAACTGTCGGCGTGGAAGAATGATTAACCATATCAAGTAAGGGCACTATATGGAGTCGGCCGTCAATCCCAATACTCCTGGATCGGACTAGAGCATCTGCATAGGTAAACGTCTGTAAGTCGGTTCCAGAGCCGCCGACGCTAAAGTCACGCCGAAGCGCTCGCAATTTGGCTTGCAGAGGATCCCAGAGTGAAGTGCCTAGTAAGAAGTCAAGCTCATTCTCTTTCCATAGGGTAGGCACGTCAAGTTCTTTGGGCAAGAGGTCTTTGTATGCTTCAAGATATGGACCGCCTTTATGTTCAAGAGCAAGTGTCAAGAGCGCGGTCAGTTCTTTCCCCGTCAAATGATCCACAAAAAGTAACTCCTCTGCGCGCGTGAGAAAACCTGGTGCGGTCTCTTCGGACAAGACGTAGTCGAGAGGGACCGAAAGACGCCAATCGCGACTTGTTGCAAATAGTCCATTGCCTTTCCCAGGCGTAGAATGGAGTACGATATTCCTTGTGTCTGAGTTGACTCCGGACCAAAATGTTAGGAGTTGGTCAATGGATCTCATGTCGATCAGATGCGATGAGTTTGTCGTTCATCTGGAGATGCCGGGACATGGATCCACGTCAGGAATACGAATTGAATGTCAAGACTTGGATCATAAAACATTCCCAAGACAAACTAGCTTCTTGTCGAATCTGCATGCAAGTCGTCCCTACAAAGGACCGTGCGAGTGCAATCTGATCCAGACCAATGACCAAACTCGGAAGTTAACGCCGCATAACTACCAACGCCCACGGTATTACGTCTGTGAATCTACTCGACCTCGGCACATATGACAGGGTCAGCCCTATTTCTCCGGGCGAAGCTTGTGAAAGAGGTGTCAGATCATGCAGCTTCCAAGACTCCAATGATGCAGCTCAATGGGGAAACTTATTTCCTAATCAAACCGGCAGCAGAGTAATGAAGGATGACGCCTTGTCTGTCGGAGCTCGGCGCAACTTTGCCATGAAGATGAGTTTTTATCCGTGTATTTGGCTAGGCAAGTTTGCCGAAAGGAGTCGAGTGTACATAGCTCAAGTTGCCTAATTCGTCTGGACTCCTATTTCATTGATCCAATTAAGCCATGCAAGGACCAAATTGAGATACTTGCGGCCTATTTGAGTTAGACCGTACGAATCTAGGCCACTTGTAGCCGAAAGCGGAGGTAAAGGGGAACCTTTTCGCTCGATTGAGTGGATCAACAGAGATGTGGGGTGCCATTTCATGCGTTTGGACGAATCCGTCGAATGTACGCCGAGCGGCAGACAATCAGGACTGCTCAACGAACTGCCAGAAAAGGTTAGAAAAGTGATGGATCAATTTACGCATTCTATTCCTGTCTATACGAACTTGTGTTTATGTTTGTGTCACCCACCGGAGAGATCTACAATGGACAGATCTCACAAAGAGACGCGTGAAAGAAGAGGTGGGAAGATCTATGACTCCATGAACCCTGGGATGTCGAAAACCTTATTTTGAGGTTCGCTTCCGAGCCCGGCCGTTACACACCACGTGAAAAAATACGCTTTTAGGGTTTGACATTCCACGTGATGTTTTCATCTCATGTACGAGAGATCGCAAATGCCCTCGGCACGAGTCGCGGAGAGTTATAATTGGCACTCATCCGTTGCGGCAGAGCAGTCACCCATCTGGCCGAGGATCTTCAGCATAAACACCATTTGGACGTGGCGGTGCTCATGCTTGAGCCTTGAACGGTCTATCACGCCGCGGCACCTGTGCATGTCGACTGGTATAAAGCACCTGCACTTTCTCCCAATGCTTCACTATCATCTTTGCATTGCGCCTGCCGAAAAACACCATGGGGAACCAGATCTTCCCTTCTTTGCTTCGACAACCTCTTGCGCTCGCCATTACTATCCTCTTGGGGTCAACATTGGTCGATGGTTTCTCTCTGTCTTCAAAATCAAACGTCATGGTATACTGGGGTCAAGGCCCCAACCAACAGAGTCTCGCTTCATATTGTGCATCAAGCTCTGTGGATGTTATCGGAGTCTCATTCCTCACGACTTTCTTTGGAAGTGGTGGCGCGCCTGAAGTCAACTTTGGAAATGCATGCGGGGGAGCGCCCTTCCCCGGAACCAATCTTCTCAGCTGTCCTCAGATCGGCGAAGACATCAAGACATGCCAGGCAAAGGGCAAGGTTATTCTTCTCTCCCTTGGAGGAGCATTCGAAAGCACGGGTTTTGAGTCGGACGCTCAAGCAAGTTCGTTTGCAGACACACTTTGGCAAGATTTTGGGGCCGGATCTTCCAAGACCCGACCTTTTGGTGATGCTATTGTCGACGGCTTTGATCTCGATATTGAAAACAACCAACCCGATCATTACCCGGCAATGATCAAGCAGCTTCGATCACATTTCTCGGGTGCTGGCAAGACATATTACATCAGCAGCGCTCCTCAGTGCCCTTTCCCAGACGCTTCGTTGCATGAAGTTCTGGACTACTACATGGACATGGTGTTTATCCAATTCTACAACAACCCGCCATGCAATGCCAACAATCCATCGGGTTTCAATTTTGAGACCTGGCAGAACTGGGTGGGGACTAGTGGGAATCCCAATGCCAAGCTATTCCTCGGAGTGCCTGGATCTTCAGCAGCAGCGGGAACGGGCTATCAACCCGCAGCTGATGTTGGGCCTGTCATTCAAAAAGCCAAATCCTACCCCAATTTTGGTGGAGTCATGATATGGGACGCAGTGCAGTCATTCACCAACATCGTCGGGGGTGTCGCGTTTGTTGATACGATGAAGAAAGACCTCACTTCAGGCGGTTCTGGTTCGTCGTCTTCCTCAACAGCTTCAAAATCCACCACGTTGACTGGCTCAACCTTAAAGTCTAGCACGTCATCGAGTTCAAAATCAAAAATTGCAAGCAAATCGTCAGCAGCCAGCAGCTTTGTGACTTCCACATCTAAGACAAGTCAACCTGCTTCCAGCTCGAGTAACACTGCTCAAAGCAGCAAGTCGTCGAGTGCAGCGACACCGTCGTCTACATCCGCAGTAGACAAAGCAAAGGCAATGAATGCGCAGTTTGCAACCATAAAGCCCACCGATCCGTGCACTTCGAACACCGATGGTTGCGTCAACAAGCAATTTGCGCAATGCGTTAATGGCGCTTGGCAGATTCTTGGGTGCGCGCAAGGTTTGGTATGTGCTGCTATTCCTGATTTGCCATCAAACAGTGTCGTCGTCATTTGCGACACGCAAGAGGATATCGACGGCAGATTGCCATAGACATATACTTCTCATCTTCCACATGCAGCCTTTTTGTATGTTGATAACCGTTTAATTTACTCTTCATCATTATCTAATCCATCTGATGTCCATCTCATTTCGTAGCCAAATACGAGCGAACGTAGCTCGACAGAGCCAGTATCCACTTCAAACATGGGCTGCCATTTTTCGCATAGGAGCTGGCGACACGAAAAGCCATGCGACTCTGCCAGATTGAAGAAAGCCATGTCTTTGTGCACCAGGTAAGGACGATGTGGAGTAAAGAAGACGAGTGCCAATGCATCCAGGTTCCGAGCCAGGCAATTCTGAATGCAACGAAGCAGCTTGGTGTGCTCGGAGTGGTTGAATATCAAATCAGCCAAGAGGATAACGTCGTAGCCGTGGTGGCACCAGGACAGAATTGAGTCAACTTTATTCCCCCAGATATATCCCTCTACGTGAATCTCTCTGTCCGCGTCAATGGCCTCCACGTTATACTCGATGTTTTGGATCAAGCCCGGGTCGGGATAGTCGGTGATTGTGATGCAAGACGCATAACGGGCTGCCACGAGAGAGGGGAGAGCAGCTCCAGCACCCAGCTCGAGCACGAATTTGTCCGCAAAGACTGCTGGAAACTCATCAATGTATCTAGCTAAACGCTTCCCTGCATTCCCTTTGATTAGAGAGCCCTACGCAGGTACACACAGAGAAGATGGCCCCACAGCTACAGTCTTAGTACGATTGGAGGATGCAAATCTCACCGGGCTCTTTCCTAGCAGGCGTAAATCATACGTTCTTTCAGCATTCGTATAGCTCGTGTACGTATACGACGGCTCCTCATCCTCACTTTGGCTGTCGCCTTTGAAAATGTTTGTCTCATTTAGATCCACTTCCATGGTCTAGTCACACATGAGCATGCACGCACAACAGTGATGATCGAAAGCGATCACCACTCTCCACTACTAGAAGAACGAAAGGCTAAGGAAGCTGCAAGGGACGAAGAGGAGGAGGAAGAAGAAGAAGAGGAGGACGAGTTCAAGGGAGACATGAGCCGACAATACCGGAATCCTCAAGCAGCCGCCCACTACGGCGTGCTGGCGAACGACCATGAAGAAGAGGGAAGGGAGAGATCCGCCACTCGACAGGCCATACAGCGAATGCGGTCGACTTCGCCGGGGTCTATGGCCAAGATGGGCAATGCCCGCTGGATCTACGCTGGGATAGCCCTGCTCCTCAGCCTAGTGAGCTTTGTCGTGCAGACAGAGAACGCGGCGTATGTGCAAAAGGAGTTAGGGTGGGTAAAGCCCTACATGATGCTCTACATGACGCATGGCTCCTGGTTCATGCTCTTTCCGCTGCAATTTGCCTTGCTGAGGCTACGCAAACGACATATAGCCACGAGCACCTTATTTCGTGCGCACATCAATTCCATCAAAGCCACGGCGCGAACAGTCGCCATTCAGAATGGCTCCACCAATACATTCACCTACTTTCTTCGCACGATGGCGCTCATTGTGGCGTCCTTGACCGTCGCTGGCTCGACGTGGTACATCGCCATCGACATGACCACCCCCAGCGACCTGACTGCCATCTACAATTCAAATGCCTTTTTTGCATATGCATTTTCGGTCCCACTTCTGGGCGAGCGACCACGGAGAGGGAAGATCCTCAGCGTGCTCATCGCAGTGGTCGGCGTGGTCATCATTGCATACGGGGATTCGCGTGGCAAAGAACTCGAAGACGTAAATGCCGCCTCTCGGTTCTGGGGAAATGTCATTATCGGTGTGGGGAGTGTCATGTATGGGCTCTACGAGGTCATCTACAAAAAGCTGGCCTGTCCGTCGGACGAGATCGGGCCGGGGAGAAGCGTCGTGTTTGCGAACACGATGGGAGCGTGCATTGGCGCCTCGACGGTCCTGGTCATGTGGTTTCCTATCCCGATTCTACACGTCACGGGGTTGGAGACTTTTGTGTGGCCGACGGGAGAGGTTGGGCGGATGATGTGGATCTCGGTCATCAGCAACATGACCTTCTCCGGCTCCTTCCTCGTTCTCATCGCGCTCACGTCGCCAGTCCTCAGCAGTGTGGCTGCACTGCTCACTATCTTCCTCGTTGCCCTCGTCGACTGGTTCTGGACGGGTGTGCCCTTGTCTCCATCTGCCATTGTGGGAGGGATCCTCATCATGGCTGCGTTTGGGATGCTCTCTTTTGCGACATGGAAGGAAGCCACCGAAGTAAAGGATGACATGAGCATCTACAGTGACGACTAGCCCAGGATGGATTCCCCATGTATACATACTATATATAGAATATTGTACATGACGCGTTTGGATGCCTTCTCGGCTCGTACAGGAGTATCGCAGCACGCAGCATGCGCATCAGAACGAGATCCTCCTCCTGCAGCCCCTTCACGACGCTGACCTAAGTCTTTGGCAGGCGAAGCTGGCCGGATGTGAAGGGACGCCGTACGCTGGCGGGGTCTGGGAGCTTGAACTGCGGATCCCGGAGCACTACCCCTTCCGGCCGCCGCATGTCCGCTTCCTCACCCGCATCGTGCACCCAAACATCCATCTCGCGTCAGGCGAGATCTGCCTGGACCTGCTGCGGGAGCACTGGTCGCCGGCGTATACGCTGCTGGGCGTCTGCATCGCCATCCGCTCCCTCCTCTCCTCGCCACACCCCGACTCCCCGCTGAATGTGGACGCAGCCCTCCTCCTGCGCACAGGCGATACGACGGCCTACAACTCGCTGGTGGCGCTCTACAGGAAGCTCTACGCGCAGGGATCATGATAATGTAGATGCGTACCCGTACATAAACATACCATGCAAAACTCCTAGCTGGCGATCCGCCTGCGCAGCGCGCGTTGCGCCTTGCGCCGCTTCTCATACTTGTGTTTGTTCATCTTCAGCTTGCGCTTCCGCTTGACGGACGTTAGCAGCATGCTTGCGCCGCTGCGCTCGATGCCTCCGCCCAGGACGATGACGCTGATGTGGGGTGATATGGATTCAAAGGCCTCCTCCTGCTCCTGCAGGGAGGCAAAGGGGCCGTTGGACATGATGGAGGAGGAGGTGGTGGTGGAGGTGGTGGAGGAAGGCGGGTGTGGCGGAGCATGTGCGCCGAGCTGAGCAAGCACTCGTGATGGGAGCGCCTTGACGTGAGGATCGCTTTCCATGCCGCTGGCGCTGTCCGTAAATACGCTTATCCGTCCCCTGCCTTGCTTGCTCCCTCCCGTCTCGTGCTCCTCGCCGGTCTCCTGCGGCTGCTGTGGCCGCTGCTCCTTGAGCATCTGCAACGGGCGATGCATAGCAAAGAAGGAGCTCAGCGCCACGTCCGACGGGTGCAGGTGGTCGGTGGACTGGACCCGCGGGAGTTGAAAGGGCGGCTTCTTGGCGGTCAGGATGGCCTTGCTGGTGCCGCTGATCCACCGTCGCATCGTGGTGTTTACCTACCTCCTCAGCCGGATGGCGAATCCAATATCGATTAAAGAATCTATCTACCTATTTCCCTACCTACGGCTGCTCTCTGCCCCGCTTTCCTCCAAAAGCGCATTCGCTTCCACGTGCTGCGTAGCATCATGGCGCCATCCAGCTGCGGCTGCGGGTCGCCGGGCTGACCCACCTCGGGGCCAGGATCGCCAAAGTCCACACAGGTGAGGCGGTGGTCGAGCCACTCGACGGGGCAGGGCGAGGCAGGGTCGGGAAGGAGTGTTGAGGAGGAGGAGTAGGCCAAAGAGGGTCGTGGGGAGACGCCGCCAGGTACGTCTGCCGTCTCTCTCTCCGCGTCGACCTCCTCCAACGCCGACATTTTGCGCTTCTTGGCCAGCAGAGACTTCCAGGCTGCTCCCACATCCGGCAGTGATCCTGCTCGCCAATGCTGCTGCTGCTGTGGCGGCCGTCGAAATTGGCAGAGGAGATCAGCCGAGCTCGACTTCTTGTGCAGAGTTGTTGGCTCCACCGTACGATCGAAGATGGTCTCGTGGCTGGACGCCGCGTCAAACTCCGCCTCCAAGTCGATCGCGTGCATATCCAGGCCGGCGGTGGGTAGGGTTGGGGGTGGAGTTGGCGCACGGTAGGATTGGCGAGGTGTCCGCTGAAACAGTCCGGCCAGCGAACGCAGACGACGATGCCTCTCCTTGCCCAAGCAGCGCTCCTC
>JAABUO010002691.1_pt1 | contig 21493 bp, 23 predicted proteins | sample 5559291 | NCBI WGS metagenome assembly JAABUO01 (sample SAMN10711878, study PRJNA513372) | rock metagenome | isolation source: Antarctica rocks | place: Antarctica: Victoria Land, Finger Mt sud
CAGGCCCGTGCGGCTATGCTGCCGCCGGGTGGTCGGGGTCCACATGGCGCTTCCAGGTCAGGCTTCAGCACCCTCCTGGAATCATCACGATCTCGACCACTCAACCCCTTTCCGGACGGGCTCTTAGCGCAGGCGTTCTACCGCGCACGTGGTTTTGAACCGATCGGAGAGGAGATGACGGCAGTAATGGCTAGCGTCTCGTTACCCACTTCGGTGTTAGTCGCTGACGTCGATGCGCTCCGAAAGGCATCGCGCCTCTCGCTTTGACCTGATCAGCAGCGGGAATCCAGCCGGTCTCCCTTTCGTTCTCTATGGGGTACACTCAAATACCCCGCTACTTGAGCCCAATCCGCTGGACGACGAAGTCCGCCCATCAAGCCGACACGGCCTCTCCCTTGCAATTGGCATACGAAGCAAAAGCGGGTCAGAGCGAAGGCAAGCCGTCCTTGGCAAAGGACGCCATGACGGACGCCCTGCGGCAAGCGTTGCGGGTCGAAGCCGTCCATCCCTCGTACCGTGTCATGTCGACGTCGACCACGCCGCCCCACCGGTAGAACACCAGAAGGAAGGCATCGGCTATCGTGAAACGATCCGGGACCGCCCATGCGCGATCATCGGCAAAGATGGCCTCGATGGCCGCGAAAGCATCGAGAAGGTTGGCCAATCCCTTCTTACGAACAGATGCGAACGACGCCGGGTCGTCCACGAAGCGGGCCGGTCTCCAGAGTTGGGCGAAGCAAACCGAATGAACCCAGCCCGACAGGTAGTTCAACCATTCGAGCGTCCGCGCCTCGCGCGCCGGGTCGACGGGCACGAGATCGAGGTCGGGCCGCAGCCTGGCAAGATAGGTCAGGATCGCCGGGACCTCGGTGAGGAGCCCCCGCTCTCCTCCGGCGCGCCCTGCGACAGGCAACAGTGCCGGCACGCGCCCTTTCGGATTGCGAACCAGCCAGTCCGGACGCAGCGTGTCGCGGTCGGCGTCGCGCGCCGTCACCCGACGCTCCTGATAGGGGAACCCGCACTCCTCCAGAACGATGCGCACGGCCAGCGAGCAGGAGCCGGCATCGTAGAAGAACTCCAAAGGCTGATCGTCGGCCATGTCATGTCCGTATGCGGCCCGATCCAGCGCGGATCAGGCGTGAGCCTCACCAACTGGCCAGAAAATCTTCAAGCGTTTTAGGCGTCGCGCTACCGGGAGGCTCGCAGGACGCCAGCCCTTCGAAGTCCGTCGCTTCGGCAAACCATTTCCGTGGGGCAGGGAACCCCCAAAGCTGCGATCGCTGCGTGTCCGAGAGGTCCCAGCGTTTGGGCTGCTGATCGCTGTCAATGAAGCTGTAGTGGCTGGTGAACGTCTCGACCCGGTGCCCGTCCGGGTCCCGGAAGTAAATGAAGAAGGCATTGCCGATTCCGTGCCGACCCGGCGCGCGATCCATCGCGCCGGCGAGGCCAAGCGACGCCATCGCGTCCGCACCGTGGATCACGTTCGCGACCTCCGGGGTGTGGAAGGCAACGTGGTGGAGCCGCGGTCCGCGACCGGTTCCGAAGACCACGTCTTGTGTGTTGTTCTTCCGCTTCAGCCAGACGCCCCACATCTCGTCCGTGCCGTCCTTGGCCGTGTACTCGGTAAGCCGGAAGCCCAGGTCCGAGTACCAGGCGTAGGCGGACGGGACGTCGTGCGTGCTGATCTGGATATGGTCCAGGTGGGACAGGCGGGCACCTGCATGCAGATCGAAGCGCTGCATGCGCGAAGCCTTCTGAGCCATCGTGGCGCAGAATTCGATCGGGATGCCGAGACCATCGTCGAGTTGCAGCGTGAGTCCCTGGAAGGGGCGGTCCACAAACCGTGGGTTCAACCCCAGCCGGGCGAAGTGATCGTGCGCCCGGCGCACATCGTCCTCGGACCAGACGCGGTAACCGATGCGCCGGCATACACCCGGGCCGTCCGAGACCCGTCGCTCGAAGACCAGAGAGTGGTGGCTGCTCTCCTCCAGACCCCGCAGGCACAGGTGATCCTCGTCGTGGGCCGTGACCTCGAGCCCGAGACCGACTTCGTAGAACTGACGGGTCGTCTTGAGGTCGCGCGAGGTCAGCACGACATGGCTGAGCCGTGTAATGTCGAAGGGGACCGAAGCGTTTGGTGTAAGCAGAGTCATCGAAACCTACCTTCGTTCCTAGGAGGCTGCTGTGATGGCGACCGGAGCGCTGCGGCTTCGCCGCTCCGCGTGGTGGCGGGCGCGATCATTCGCGGCTGACACCGTTCACCAGGGTGCCGATCCCGTCGATCGTGACGGTGACCGTGCCGCCGAGGCGGTTGAGGTCGATGTTTTGGATTGCCTTCCCGTTCTCCTGGGCGGCGCTCAGGGCCGTTCCCAGCGAGATGATATCGCCGGGCTCCAGCGTCATGAAACGGGAGATGTAGGCGATCACGGCAGGCAGATGGTGGGTCAGGTTGGCGGTATTGTCGCTGGTGATCAGCTCGTCCCCATGCCAGCAGGTGATCGGCAGGCTATGAGGGTCCGGCACGGCATCGCGCGTCGCGACCCACGGACCCATCGGCGAGAATCCATCCGCCCCCTTGTACCGCCCCGGATAGCTGACGTGGGTGTCCACTTGGCGGATGCCGTCCGCGCCGTCGGGATGGATCGCGCGGTAGTGGTAGGTGTCCTCGGTCCGCATCGTCGGCGACGTTATGTCGTTGTGGATCGTGTATCCGAACACGTGGTCGTAGCCGCGCTCGGCCGGGATGTCCTTGCCTCCCTTGCCGATGATCGCCGCGAGTTCGGGTTCGGGGTGCACCCGCCCGTAGAAGGACCGGATGGGGATCGCGGCGCCGTGGCCGGTGAGAGCCGTCGATGGCTTGGAGAAAAAGGCCGGATTGGCGGGGCCGGAAATAATGCGGCCTGCGTTGGCCGAATTGTTTAGCGCGAGGCAGATTATCTTGCCGGGACGGGCGATTGGCGGAAGGAAGGTCAGCGCGTCGAGGTCGGCCGGACGACCCCGATGGTTGGCCGCCGCGGCTGCGAGCCTGTCAAGTTCCCTGGCTCCAGCATGGACGAGATCGATGAGCGTGGCGGGCAGACGGGCACCGTCGACCGGATCGAGCTCGGCGACGTCGATCGCGCCGCCGCCCGATTTCACGCCGTAGGTCGTCCTCGAACCGCGTGCGAAGCTCGCAATATGCATCTCAGTCAGCTCCCTCTCGGGCGGCGGCAGGATCTTCGCCGGCTGTGCTCACCCCGACCGCCTGGATCACCCGGGCTAGCATGCAGGCGTGACTTGCGGTCACGATCACTTCGATCATCTCGCCCGCCGAGAAGACGGCGCGGAGGGCGGCGAAGGCCACGTCGGACAGGTGACCGTCCTTGATCCCGCTGGTTGCACGCAGGATCGCCCGCTCGCGATCGTCCAGATCCGAACTGGATGGGTCGCCCTTGGTCGCCTCGATCTTATGTTCGGTGAGGCCAGCCTTGCGCGCCATTGCGACGTGCTGGGTCCATTCGTATGCCGAGGCCTGCAGATGGGCGCTGCGCAGGAAGATGAGCTCCCGCAGAGCGCGCGGCAGTTCGCATCCGTGACGCAGCTCGTTGTTCCATTCCGTCCAGGCGCGCAAGATCGAAGGTTGATGCCCGAGGATGCGGTAGAGATTGATGGGTGGCCGTCCCCATAGAGCGCGGATGCGCGCATCGTCGTCCTCTGCGAGCGGGGCGTAGGCGAACCGGCGCATTTCGTGGCCGGCGGCGCTCCCTTGATGGTCCGACATGGCGTCGTTCATCCGCCAGCGCCGAGTTTTAGGACCTCGCGAAAGCCATCGTCGATAAAGAGCCGACGGGTCTCGCGCGCGAGGAAGAGCCATGACCCGTCGATGCGAACGTAGCGATCGACATAGTCCTGGACGAGCGTCACGTGGACGGGCAACGGGGCCGCGCCGTCCCCGGCGATCAGCATCAGCGTCGACAGGCCGTTCGCGCCGTCCTCGCCGTCGAATGCTACGCGAAGGTTGGCGAAGAGGTGACGGGACAGGCGGGCCGGGCTTTCGCTGCGGCGGCCCGCATAGGCGGCCCTGATCGCGTCGCGCCCGACGCTCTTTGTCCCTCCTTCGCGGCCGTACCAGCCCTGCGGCGCGAAGAGGTCGGCCACGCGGTCCGAAAAGCCGTGATCGATCCGATAGGCGAACTCCGTCACGAGCGCCTCGATCTCCAGCCGATCAACGATGCGCAGGAGCACGCTGAATCGCCCATCTTCCGCCGGGCGTGATCGGCCGACACTCATACGCCACCCAGCGGCGGTGCGTTCTCAGGCCCGTCGACGACGGCAAAATGCGACGCAAACGGCTGAGTCGGCGTCAGGCTCGCCCGGTTGAGCATCAACCGCGTGACGTCCCGCCGGGAATAGTGGCCCACCGGATCGGCCGCAGACTTGGCGAGCGCGATCTCGCCAAGGTCGATATCGGCGTACACGATGCCTTCCTGGTCCTCGGGAAGGTACTCGGCGAGTTCGCGGCCGTCTGGACCGTAGATCATCGAGTAGGCGCCCCCGACCGGCAGCAGCTCACGCTTGGCCGGGGTGTCGCACAGGACGTCCTGCATCTCGGGGGAGAGGATCGCGCAACTGGCGATCACGAAGCACTGTCCCTCGACCGCATAAACGCGCGATACGGACTTGCTGACCGTGGGGCCGAGTGCGTGAGCCTTGCCGGCGTAAAGCGAGAAGCTCGGCCATGAGGCGACGTGCACCTGCTCGTGCATGGAGAACATGGCGTATTTAGTGAGCGGCTGGACGTGCTCCCAGCAGCATAAGGCGCCCACACGGCCGAGGTCCGTGTCGTGAACCGACAAGTCGCTACCGTCGCCCTCGCCGAAGACGCTCCGCTCCACGTGGGTCGGCTTGAGCTTGCGCCGGTTTTGCTTAACGGCGCCGTCGGGTCCGATAACCGCCTGTCCGAGGTAGAGCGTTCCGTGATCGCGCTCGCTGACGCCGATCACGGCATGGATTTTCGCCTTCTCGACGCAGCGGCGGATTTCATCCATCTCGGCGCTGTCGGCGACAAGCGAATTAGCGTGGTACCGCTCGACGAACTGGAAGCCCCAGGCGGGCGAATCCAGCCAGATCCACCACGGGTAGCCCGGGATCCACGCCTCGGGAAACGCGACGATGCGAGCGCCGGCCTCGGCTGCCTGCTCGATCAACCGGCAGGTCTTGGCCACGCTTCCCTTCAGGTTCAGGAAAGCCGGAGCCGCCTGCACGGCGGCGACTTTGTACGTCTTCCCCATTGTCAGGTCCTTCTGATGGGTGGCAACTGCCCACGATGCGCATCGACTTGGCTGCAAGAACCCGGGGTCGCGTCGCTCTCGAAGGGAGCACGGCGTTGCCACGGGCAGTTCGTCTTCAGTAAGCGACGGTAAAGCGTTGGCGGCGATGTTTCGGGTGTTCGGCCTCGTCGAGCATGGCAACGGCGTAATCCTCGAGCGAGATACGGCTTTCACCCTTGTCGTCCTTCAACAACTGATCTGTTCCGACGCGATAGGCGCCGGTCCGCTCACCTGGGCCGAGCATGGCGGCGGGACTCAGGAACACCCAATCGAGCTCGTTGTCGGCGCGCAGCTGGTCGAGAAACGCCGCGGTGCGCAGCGCGCCACCTTTCCACTCGGCCGGGAAATCGGGCTGATCCACGACGCGTTTTCCCGGAGCCACCTCCAACGAGCCGGCGCCGCCGACGGCGAGAAAGCGCATTACCCCGGCGCGCTTCACGCCCTCAATGATGCGCTGCGTGGCGGTGCCGTCCTGATCCAGGCGAGGATTGTAGGCGCTGATCGCCAGATCACAGCCGCTAATCAGGGCCGCGAGCACGTCGACATCCGTCGCGTCGCCCGGCCTGACCACGAGGTTTGCGCGGGCGGGAAGCTTCTCCGCATTCCGCACGATGGCCAACACCTCATGGCCACGTTCGAGAGCTTCCGCCAGGACCTTGGATCCGACAAAGCCGGAGGCACCGATGAGCGCGATCTTCATGGTTGATCCGTTCGTCTTCTTTTGACTGATCGAGCGGACATCGTGTGACGGAAGCGCCCGAGTGCGGCTACCGCGGCGCACCTTGCGCCCGACACCGTCGCGGACATCCGCTCAGCCCGGTTTCGAGGACTGTAGTCGTATCCATGCTGGGACTTTGCTGCTGGTCGCAAAGCGCGTAAAAAGGTGGTTGTGGGCGCACGCCGACGGTCGGAACGGCGCCTTGCACGCTGACGGGCAGGATCATGGACGCTTCCGGCGACGGCATGAGCTACGACACCGGCCGCCTGCCGGCACGGCACCGTGCGTTGTTCTGGCGGGAAGCCGTCTGTTCTACCTTCGTCTCCGTCGATTGCCGGATCGGGGACATCGAAACCTTCAATGGAACGATCACGACCCGGCGCCTCGCCGACCTGCGCATCAGTCGCGTCCGCAGCGGGCCTCATGAGGTCCGTCGCTCGGCTCCGTATCGGGTCTCGGAAGGGCCAAGCGCGGTGCTGGTCGGCTATCAGCGGCGCGGGACTTCGTGCATCGTCCAAGACGGGCGCACGGCCACGCTGAAACCAGGCCAGTTGGCCCTCTACGACACCGCGCGACCCTACGAGTTGCATCTGGGAGCATCCTGCGACCAGATCGTGCTGAGTTTCCCGGCTGAGCTCGCGGAGGCGCGCTTCGGCCACACGCGCGACTTCACGGCTCGTGTCGTCGGGGACAGCCACCACCTTGGCCAGACCGCGGGTGTCGTGTTCCACCAGTTGAGCCGCGTCGACAGATCGAGCGGCGCCATGGCCGAGCATCATCTGCGTGACGCGGCGAGCAGCGTCATCGCCGCGAACGTTGCGACCTTGATCGAAGGGCTGCCGGATCCCCAGCGCTCTGGGCGCGCCCTCATCGTGATGCGGAGCAAGGCCTTCGTCGCGGACAACATTGGACGTGACGATCTGACGACCCGTGAGATTGCGGCCGCTGTCGGGGTCTCCGTCCGCTACCTGCAGGAGCTGTTTCAGGCCGACGGGACGACCCTGATGGGATATTTGTGGAACGCCCGCCTGCAGCGGGCGCGGCGCATGCTGGACGAGTTCGCTTGGCGCGGCGCGAGCATCAGCGAGATCGCACTCGCGTGCGGCTTTAAGGATTTCTCCCATTTCAGCCGGCGTTTCCGCGAGAATTTCGGGCGGTCCCCCCGCGACCTGCGGAACAACGGACGTGTGCATACGCTGATCGACTGAGACCAAGCCGCACGGATCACGACGGGGTCGTGCGGCAGGCGTTCGCACCCCCCGCGGCAGCTGTAGCACATGAACTCCGCGCTCCCAGACCAGCATGCGAACTGGATTTCCGATACTCCGGCGGCAGTTCCCGATCAGCAGGCGTCACCATGCCTTCTTCCGCCAAACCGCCGCCGGCCTATCAGCGCCCCCTTCCGTCCCCCTCGGTCGTGATCAGCACTGTTGGCGTGCAGGGTCGGGAAGCGGCTCATCTCACCCCCGCCCTCACGTTGCTGGCCGACGAACTGCGGCGCAGCGACGGGCCGGCGGTCGTGGAACGGGCTCGGTTCATCGACCGCGTGGGTTGGGAGAACGAGGTCTTCATTGCCTACTGGTTGCGACGCGAAGATTTCGACCGATGGTTCTCGCGATTGCTGCCTTGGTGGGATGCGCCGGACCGCGAGGTGGGAGAGGTTGGCCTGTGGCGGGAGATCATCGACGTCCCGAGCGCCAGGATCGAGAACATCTACTCGTCCCCGAGCTTCTCGGTCGGAACCGGCCGGCTGGTGCCCGACGCGACCGGTCCGATCGAGACCCACGGTTATTGGGGCTCGATGCGCCATCGTCTTGGGGCGGCGGCTACCGATGCGCTCGAGGGAGCGACACCGAGGCCCGAGACGGAGGGCGACCCTGAGGACACGGGATCGCGGCGCGTGAGGGTCGACGTCCCGCGGAACCTCGCGATCATCCGGTCCGGCCAGGATACATCGCGATGTGCGCCCGACGAGCGCGCGGAATACGAGACGTCGATCCTCCCGGTTCTCAGGGCAGGCATGGAGTACCTGCGGGACCATCGCCAAGACTCAGGGTGTTTGGCGTCCCGGTTCCTGCAAGAGCTCGACCCGACCGGGCGCCCCACGGAACGCAGCTTCGGGCACGCCATGTTCCGGTCGCTGGGCGACCTGGAGCGATGGGCTGAAAGACACCCTACCCACCTCGCCATCTATCACCGCTTCTCTAATTTCGCGAAGCGACGCGGGGCCAACCTGAAGCTGGATCTCTGGCACGAGGTCGCCGTTATCGAGCCCGAGCGGGCCTTGTTCGAGTACGTGAACTGCCACGCCGCGACGGGTCTGCTGGGTCAGGTTTAAAGGCCAGGCCGGGGCATCATCGCGTTTTGCGGTTCCTCGGCGCGTGCGGGAGCGAGCCTCTCCATGGGCGCCGGCAGACGGCCGAACAGGGCTTCGCACGCTGCGCCGATCGCCAGAAGCCGCTTATCGGAGCCTGCTGGGCCGTCAAGCTCCAACCCGACGGGCAGTCGGCTGCTTTCGCCGAGGGCAAGGGGGATCTGCAGGCCCGGGAGTCCCGCGTTGCTGGCCGGCGCGGTGTTCTGAATGAACAAGGCGAAGTTGCCCGGGCTACTGGCCTCCGGCGTGCAAGGAAGCGCGACCTTGGGCGTCGTCGGAAAGCCGATCGCGTCGATCCTGTTCGACCGGAAGGTGTCCCTGTAGAGAGCCTGCAGCGCCGGTCTGCCGTGCGCCATGGCCGCGTCGTAGAGCGGCTTCGCGTCTGCGAGCGTGCCGTGCGGCCCGGGAACCCGGCGAGGCAGGATGAGGGTTTGGTAGATCTCCCGCACGTCCGGACTGCGGATGCGCCCGGCGAGCTGTTCGATGGAGATCCCGATGCCGCAACGGTCGAGGTAGTCGGCCAGGGCGTCACGGGCTTCGTAGATCGCGACCGGCATCTCGAGGGCGGCGTTCAGCTCCTTGAACCCGGACATCTCGACTCGGATCACGATCGCGCCCGCAGCTTCAAGCTTCGCGAGGCCCGCGCCAAAGGCTCGTCCCGTGTCCATGTCGAGGTTTTCGAGCATGGCGTCGACCACGCCGATGCGAATGCCTTCCAGTGTAATCGGCGTCACGGCGGGGCCGCTGGCGATCACCTGATCGAGAAGCGCCAAGTCAGCCATAGTGGCCGCCATAGGCCCGACTGTGTCGCGCGTCGGAGAAATCGGCACCATCCCACCCGACGGGTAGCGGCCGCTAGTCGGACGCAGCGCGCAGCTCCCGTTCAGAGCCGCCGGGATGCGCACGGAGCCACCCGTGTCCGCACCAAGCCCGGCCGCGACGATCCGCGCCCCGATGGCAGCGCCCGTTCCGGAGGAGGAGCCGCCGGCCACGAAGGCGGAATCGTAGGCGTTGCGTACGCCGGGAGCGTCGCCCGTCCCGAACGAGGGGTTGTAGCCCGAGATGCCGCACGACAGTTCGTGCATGCTGGTCTTGCCGAGCACGATCGCGCCAGCGCTGCGCAACAGCGCCACGGCCGGCGCGTCGCGCTTCGGAACATAGGTTCCGAGCGTCGGCGTGCCGGCCGTGTTCGGCAGACCGGCGACTTCGATGTTGTCCTTGATCACTACAGGAACGCCGCCGAGCGGACGACGAATCCTCGTTCCGCGGTTCGCGGCATCGAACGCGGCCGCCGCCTGCAACGCGCCCGCCTCGTCGAGCGTGACGAAGGCGTTTAGGTGAGCGTTCCGTCTCGCCCGATCCAACGCTTCGGACACGACCGCGACGCTGGTCAGGTCTCCTCGCCAGATCGCACCAGCGGCTTGCTCCGCCGTCGTTCCCTCAGGATTATGGACCATTGATGCGTCAACCTTGCTGAGCGGCGATCGTGGTGTGGGAGGACCCTTCATCCGTCTTGCGCGCGAGGGAGCTTCGCACTGGATCTGCTGCTGACGTCCTTGAGCCTGGATGCGATCCGCGACGGGTCGCGGACGCTCTTTTTGAAGAACGTCGCGCCGAGCGTTGCGACCAGCTTGCTGCCGTCCCAGAGAGGGACTGCCAGGGTGCCCGTTTCCGGCTCCAACGATAGTTCGCGTCGCGCTATCCCCCGACGGCGGATGCGGTCGAGCAGAGGCTCCATCTCGTCCGAGAGGGCGCGGGCTGTGCCAATGTATTTCCCGCACCGAACCAGGATGTCGTAGATCTGTTCTCGCTCCTCTTCGGTGCAGAACGCGAGATAGGCTCGGCCATGCGCCCGGCCGAGCATGCTCAGGCGGTGATTGATGGTCGACTGCTTGTGCGACACGGGACTGCTGGGGATCGTACTGTACCGCACGACCATCGCGTCGACGTCGAAGGTTGCAATGGACGTCGGCCACAGTAGTTCTTGGGTCAAGCCATCGGCCATGGACTTCGCTTCGTCGAACAGTTTCGGCAATCCGTGGAACCCTGCGGAGAGCCCATGCACCTTTTCGGTCAGGCAGTAGCCGCCGAGACGCGACATCTGCCGCGCGTAGCCGAAATGGACCAACGTCTCCATGATCCGCACGATCGTCGGCGGAGCCAACCCGGTTGCATCGTGCAAGTCGATGATGCGGCACGACGATCGGCGGTTCATGGCTTCCAACACGCGCAGCGTCTTCTCGACGGACCTCAGGGGCTCGTACGATCCCATCCCTATCCTGCCAGCCGCCTCCGACCGACCTGGAACATAGCCAGTTTCATCCTGTGAAACAACGCGCAGCCGCGAGATTCCCGTCGCGCACTTTTGCTATCGTTGCGAGGCAGGCGCGGAGGCGTTCGGCACGTTCCACCAAGAGCCAGGCGTTTGCGACGTCGACCGTCGGGTCGCACGCGCCCGGCCCGGACTGATCGGGGATACCAACATGAGACGAGTGAAGGACTGGACCGCGCTGCTAGCGACCGGCGCCCTGGCCGTGTGGGCGTCCACGGCTGCGCTGGCTCAGACGAGCGGGAAGGTCGGCGTCTCGATGCCGACCCATGCCGGGCAACGATGGATCGCGGACGGCAAGGCTCTGACGGCGGCGTTCCAGGCGAAAGGCTACACCGTCGACCTCCAATATGCCGAAGACGACGTGCCGACCCAATTATCCCAGCTTGAAAACATGGTAGCCACCAACGCCAAGGTTTTGATCATCACACCGGTGGACGCCACAAGTCTCAGCGCCGTGCTGGATGAGGCCGCGGATCGCGGCATCCGGGTAATCGCCTACGACCGCCTGCTCCGCGATAGTCCGCACGTGGACTACAATGTCACGTTTGACAACGTCCAGGTCGGAGCCCTGCAGGCGAAATCGCTCGTGAAAGGGCTCAAGGAACGGTTTCCCAACACCAGACCTTGGAAGATCGAGGTTTTCGGCGGGTCGCCCGACGACAACAATGCTTTTTTGTTCCATGACGGCGCGATGTCCGTTCTGCAGCCTATGATCGATGTCGGCGACCTCGTCGTGAAATCGGGCCAAGTGGGTATGCAGAAGGTCGGCATCCTGCATTGGGATCCGTCGACGGCCCAAGCCCGCATGGATAATCTTCTCTCAGCCTACTATTCCGATGGGAGCCGTATCGATGGGGTTCTGTCGCCCTGGGACGGCCTGTCGCGTGGCATTATCTCGTCCCTGCAGGGCGTCGGATATGGTTCGACCGATCTTTCATGGCCTATCATTACCGGCCAGGACGCGGAGGCGCCCTCCATAAAGGCCATCATCGCGGGTGCGCAGTATTCAACCATTTTCAAGGACACGCGGGAACTTGCCAAAACGACCGCCGATCTCGTCGACACTGTCATGGTGGGTCGGGAACCGAGGGGCTTAGACATCAAGACCTACAACAACGGTGTAAAGGTCGTGCCGACGATCCTTCTCAAGCCCTATGAAGTCAACGTCGGTAACTACCAACATCTCGTAGTCGACTCCGGCTACCTCAAGAAGCAGGACGTGCAATAGGCCTGCACGGGCCGCCAGGTCGCGCAGCGGGCCTGTCGCGAATTCTTGACTATAGGTTGAAGATCGCTCGGACTGGCCTGTTTTTACGCTCCGTTAACCTTCGAAAGTCCGAAGCAGAACCCGAGCAGCGGGTTCTGCTCGTGCACCGTCCGGGCGCCGGCGAAGCCGAAGCCCTTGCGCAGCCACAGCATGGCCTCGAACCCCTGGATGGATCGCCGGGCGGTGTTGAAACTCCGAAAGCCGCGGACCCGCGGCATGTTTTTCTTCAGCCTGACGTCGCCGGTGATTTCGGCATGGCCGCCGGCGCGGCAACGACAATCAGCCTTCGGGAACATTCTCGGATGTGGCAATACGGAGTCGCATCCAGATTGCCGCGCTACACCGTGACTGCCTGGCACGACGTCATTGCCGACCCGACCTACGCCGACGCCATCCTGGACCGCTTGCTTCACAACGCCCACCGGCTCGACCTCGAAGGCCACAGCCCTCCGACGCGGAAAATCCCAGCCTCAGGATTGACCCTCAACCCAAAACGAACTCGAACCAGGATAGCCAGCACGAGCCTTGCCGACAGGGGCGCCATCATCTCGGAAACAGGGGGCGACTTCGTCGGAATCTGCGGTATACCCCGGCGAGACAGGATGCCTCCGGAGGTGACCCAGGTCGGACTTACAAATTGAAAGACGCAGGTCCCGAAAGCGGCTGCTTCTCACCCAGGTGCCGTGCGACGAAATCGAGAATGCGACGTCGTGCATCGGTGGCCGACGCGGCATGAAATTGCATGCCGAGCCGGGCCATGATCCAGCCGAGCTTGCCGCCATGCACTTCCAGGAAAGCATGACCGGCATCGGGATACTCCTTGACGTCATGCTCGACAGCGTTCGTGCGCAGGGCATCGCTCAGCCGCCCAGTCGACCCCTTCATCATCCGGTCACGACCGCCATAGCTGCCGACGATGGGGCAGGCGCCTGCGAGCAGTGCTTCGGCGTCCTTGGGCACAGGGCCATAGTTGACGCTCGCCACGTCAAAGCCCTTTTGTGTCGCGCTCAGCAAGGTGAACCCGCCACCCATACAAAAACCAATGACGCCGGTTCGGCCGGTGCAGTCCGGGCGATCAATCAGCCACGCCCGAGCCGCCTCGATATCATCGAATGCCGAACCCTGCCGTGCCACCATCTGCCGCGACACGGCGAGCAGGCACAGCAGCCGGTTGCCGCGCGCGAACAGGTCCGGCGCGACGGCGAGGTAGCCGGAAGCGGCCAGCCAATCCACCTGGCCCCGGCTGGCGTCGGTCTGGCCGAGCGCGTCGTGGAGCACCACCACACCCGGCCACGGACCGGTTCCGGCGGGAGTGCCGAAATAGCTCGGGATGGCCTCGTTCCCGGAGCCGATCACGATGTCGGGCATGACGATCCTTTCCAGTTGGGGCGGCGCGCGGTCAGATCGATAATCATGACATTGCCCACAGGAAGACGAGCGCTGCTACAAAGCCGAGCGCACCGCGAACCGCGTGTCGCTGTCCCCAGGTGCGCACCAGCGGCGCCACCCGCTCGTCCGCATCGCTTGCCGTCAGGGCTGATAGCTGCCGGTTGACCGGCATGACGGCCAACAGCGTGTAAGGCGCGATGGCGAGCAGGCACCCCGCACCGGCAAGCCAACGGACGTCGCGTGTCGTGAAGTAGGAAGCGATCGCCAGGACTGCCGCGAGGATCGCAAGCGAAAGCTGCATCGCGGTTCCGCGATGATAGCTGACCCGCCACTGCGACAGCAGGGCGGCCGGCGGCAGCGGCAGGCGCGCGGGTTGCTCAACAATGTTGATGTACGAACAGGTGACAGCAAAGCCGCTCGTCACCATCAGCGTTAGGGCCTCGACGATCATGCTCAACCCTTCTCACCCCTACCCAATAGCTGCGAGCAGGATGGCCAAGAGGACGAAGGCTATAAGCTGCTGCGGATGCAAACCCATTGGCCTGGGGGTGATTGGCTTGAACTCTGGGTCTGTCCAAGCAGTGCCGGCAAAGATCGGTGCAGCAAGCAGGCAGACGCAATAGAGCGAAGCGAGAATGGCCGCCGTCAGCAGTCCGCCCATATCCAACGTTTGCCGTCCGAATAAGCTGGCCACTGCTAAGACGCCCAGTGCCAAGCCATTAGTATAGTCTGGCCGTTGTGGAACTTCGCACGAGGGGCTAGGCGGGATTTTAATGTGTTGTCGTCCGGACCAGGGTATGAAGTAGTCTGCAAGCAGTCCTCCGACCGTAGTAACGAGCGCTACAAAGACTACAAGCCACCGTGCCGCTTCCATCATGCCTCCGTATCACGCGCCAGCCGCCGCCACAGACTGCCGCAGCTCGTACTGGATGGGCTTGAAACTGTCCGCGATCTTGCTGCCCGCGCTTATGCGCGCCGCAACTTCGGGGTTGTCGCGCGCGGCCAGGATGGCCTCGCGGTTCCGCCACTGGGCGTAGTTGACCACCTGGGTGCGGTCGAGGTTCACGTGAAAGTTGGCCGAGGCGAACCCAGGCACGTATTGCATGGTCTCGACCGTCGAACGCATGAGGAAGTCCAGCAGCTCCTCCGCGCGTTCGGGAGCGACCGCGTAGGTGTTGATGATCGTGACGCAGCCGGCAGCCGGGTCGAGCGTCGTGAGGCGAGCGCCGGTCTCTGGCGCGGCATGCGCCGCGAAGGATGTGGGGTCGTTGATCATGGAGAGTTCCTTCTGTCGACATGATTGGTCAGGACGTTGACCCGTCGAGATTACGACCAGAAGCGTTACAGGCCGGCGAATACGGCCTGGGCGCGCGGATCGGTGATGGACGGCATTACGCTGGTCAGGAAGCTGGGGACGCTGGACATTGTGGCGCCTGCCGCCTCCATCTGCTGGAAGGCCGCATCTTCTGTTCTCCCGGTGAAGCCGCCGCACGCGTCGGTCAGCACATGCACCGCGTAGCCGGCCCGGAGCGCGCCCAAGGTGGCGTGGAGGACCGCGACTTCGCTGGACACGCCTCCGATGGCCATGATGGATCGACCATACTCAGCGATCGCGCGTCGGCTGTCCCCGTCTTCGAACACGCCGACCGTTGAACGCGCTGTTGAAGGCAAACCCTTCAACTCGTCGATCGTCTCCGCCACGCCCCCCGCGCCCCAAGGCACGACGGAACTGAATACTGGCAGCCCGAGAACGCCCGCGGCCTCGACGAGGATGGACACAGCCTTCCGCAAGTCGTTCTCGGGGCTCGTCCGGGTCCCGCGGGCAGCGATCTGCGGCTGCAGGTCAGACAGGACGATCATCGCGTCATCGACATCAAATCGCGCTGGCGCTGGCATCGAAGGCACTCCAAAGTGACGCTCAGTGCCAGCATAAGGTGACACTCAGTGCCGGTAGTCAAGAGTCCTGATCCCGCGGAGAAGCGAGAGGCAACCCGGCGAAAGATCGGGAGGGTCGCGGTTGAGCTGTTCCTTCGTCACGGGTTCCAACAAACGACGGCCGATCAGATTGCCGAGACGGCCGGCGTCTCGCGGCGCACGTTCTTCCGGCACTTCAATACGAAGGAAGAAGCGCTGTCCGCCTGGGGCGACGATGTGGGGTCGGACCTCGCCGCAGTCGCGATTGCCCGCCCCTCGGGCGAGCCGGTCTTCACCACGCTCCGTGCGGCCCTCCAGGCGCTCGTCGACTACGCGGAGCAGGATGTGCAGCGCATACGCAAGCTCAAGGAGCTGACGGGTCCAACCGGTCTGTTTCCTGCCCTGCGGGAAGACAAACGGGGATCTTGGTCAACTACCCTCACGACCGCTCTCGCCGTGCGGAGCGGCACGATGGACCCTGCCGGGGCAGCGTTGCAGGTCACCGCCGCTTTGTTGGCCTATGACTGGGCAATGTCGCGCTGGCTCGCCGACCCGGAGGCCAGCGGCCTTGGTGATTTGGTGGATCAGGCGTTTCGCATCATTCAGTCGGGGTTTTTGTTGCCTCACATCGAGGCAGGCAGGTGAGCCAGGTGACTCCAATAGCGAGACAACGCTGTTTGCGAGCATTGGACTCGATGAGTGCGAGCGCCTGCACCTAGCCTTGTTACGGTCTACCCCAGCAAGGCGACCATGCGAGACACTTTCCACGTCTCGCATGGGTTGTTTTCAGCCTTCCGAGACGTTAGCCTGAGCAGGTCTAGACCTTAGCGAGACGGAGTGCCGCTTCCACATGCCCCTTTACGGATACGCTCGCGTATCGACCCTCGACCAGGACCTCGGCATCCAGCGTGCCGCCCTCAAAGCGGCCGACTGCAAGGTGATCCGTGCCGAGAAGGCCAGCGGCACGCGCCGCGACGGCCGGACCTCGCCGCCAAGAAAACCGACGATCTCACCCCGTGGCTCCGAGACGTCGCCGACAGCGAACTCGCATCATTCGTGTCAATCGGCGTCGAAATTTGACCCCCTGTCGGCGTGCAATTTTGACCCCTCTTCTGCAATCGATGACGGTAGCAGCCGCCCGGCGAAGCTGGTCAGGGTTGCGTAGCCGGGCGGCTGCGGTGGGGTGATCCTCAGGCCGAGGCGCGGTTTTTGAAGCGCCAGCTGTCGTTGCCGGTCTCCACGATCTCGCAATGGTGGGTGAGCCGATCCAGCAGCGCGGTTGTCATCTTGGCGTCGCCGAAGACGTTCGGCCATTCGCCGAAAGTGAGGTTGGTCGTCACGATGACGGAGGTCTGCTCGTAGAGGCGGCTGACGAGATGGAACAGGAGCTGCCCGCCGGACTGGGCGAAAGGCAGGTAGCCGAGTTCGTCGAGCACAATGAAGTCCATGCGCGACAGGTAGTCAGCCATCCGGCCCTGGCGTCCAGCGCGGCCCTCGGCTTCGAGCCGGTTCACGAGATCGACGACGTTGAAGTAGCGGCCACGGGCACCACTGCGGATGCAGGCCCGGGCGATCGCGATGGCGAGGTGGGTCTTGCCCGTGCCGGTGCCGCCCACCAGCACGGCGTTACGTTGGTGGGCGAGGAACTCACCGCCGGCGAGATCGCGTACCAGCATCTCGTTGATGGGCGTTCCGTCGAAGCGGAAGTCCTCGATGTCCTTGGCCAGGGGCAGCTTGGCGATGGTGACCTGGTACTTGATCGAGCGTGCCTGCTTTTCGGCGATCTCGGCCTGCAACAGGTCGCCGACGATGCGCTGGGGCTCGTGCTGGCGTTTCACCGCCGTGGTGACGATCTCGTCGTAGCCGGCCTTCATGCCGAAGAGCTTCAGGTCCACCATCGTGGCCAGGATCTCAGAACGCTCCATCATGTGATGCTCCTCAGGCTGTCATAGCGCGCGCAGTCGGCGACGGGCTCGTGCTGCAGGCGCAGGGCGTCGGGGGTGTCGATGGTGATGACGCGCGCAGGTTCGCGGCGCCGGGCCAAAATGTTGAGGATCACGTCGGCGGAATGGACTCCGGCCTCGAGCGCCTCCAAGCAGGCAGCCTCGACGGCATCCAGTCCGTCGTCCATGGCGGTCGTGAGCAGGTTCACCATCTGACGGTCGCCATCGTCGGCGCCGGCGAGCTTGCGCCGGACACGTTCGAAGCCGGGCGGCAACACCCAATCTTTGAACGGTGCCCCGTTGCGCAAGGCGCCGGGCTTGCGGGCGAGCACCGGCACGTAGTGCCAGGGCTCGAACACGGTCTCGTTGCGGCCGAACCGCCGGGCATGCTCCCCCACGATGTGGCCGGCCTGGCGCAGCTCGATCCGGTCCGCATAGGCCCGCACCTCAACGGGGCGGCCAACGGCGCTCGCCATCAATAGCGGTTGTTATCGAAGCGGATCAGGCAGGTTTTGGATACTGAGACCGGCACAGCGTGAAACCCGTCAAACGTGCCGACGTAGGGCACGAGGCTCGGCCGCTCCGCCTCGAAGGCCTGCCAGACCGACATGTCCTTGTTCTCGGGATGGGGATGGCCCTTGGCGTAGGCAAGGCATTGGTCGAGCAGCCAGCCGTTCAGTTCCTCGTAGCTCTTCACGCGTAGGCGGGGCGTGAAGAAGCGCTCCCGCACCAGACCGACCTGGTTCTCGACCTGACCCTTCTCCCAGCCCGAAGCGGGCGTGCAGGCGACGGGCTCGACGAGGTAATGGGCGCACATCTGCTGGAAGCGGCGATTGTAGCTGCGCTCCTTGCCGACGAGGATCGTTTCCACGGCGGTCTTCATGTTGTCGTAGATGCCGCGGCGGCAGGCGCCTTCGAAAAACGCGAAGGCCCGATCATGGGCGTCGAATACCATCTCCTGGCTCTCGCGCGGGTAGGCCCGTACGAACAGCATCCGGCTATGGCAAAGCCGGACATGAGCTACCTTGACGGTGACGGTGGTGCCGTTGATCAGCACGATCTCGTGGCTCCAGTCGAACTGGTAGGCCTCGCCAGGATCGTAGCTCAGCGGCACGTAAGCGGCCGCCGTCACCGCGACGCGCTCCTGGCGCCAGCCTCGGGCATAGCGCCGGACGGCGTCGTACCCGCCCGCATAGCCGCAGCCACGCAGCTCCTCGAAGATCCGGATCAGGGTGAGCCGCTCCCGGGCAGCCTTGCTGTCGTTGGCGGCCAGTAGCTCGTCGAGATCAGCCCGCCACTGCCCGAGCTTAGGCATCGGCTGGACATCCCGCTCGTATTCAAACGCCGTCTGGCCGGAGCGCACCACCTTGCGCACCGTGTTTCGGGACACATGCAGATCTCGGACGATCTCCTTGATAGACCGGCCTCGAAGGAAGAACTCGCGCCTGATGCGCGCAATCGTGTCCACGCCCTTCATGCCCCCACCGCCCGTCCCGCAACAAGGACGTGCAGCTTGCTCGCGATCCACCCAAGGGGGTCAAAGTTGGACGCCGATCCCCCTCACTTGGGGGTCAATTTTCCACGCCTAATCACAATCATTCGCGTCCGGTGTTCGGGACGACGAGGCAGCCGCGCGGGCCGCCATCGTCGAGCCCTGGTCCAACGGCCAGACCGAGGGTCAGGTCACCAAACTCAAGCTCGTCAAGCGCCAGATGTACGGCCGCGGCAAGATCGACCTCCTGCGCGCTCGCACGGTCCAGCCGGGGTGAAACAGGCTGCCAATCAGCACCAAGTTCGCGCCAGAGCCAAATTTCGACGCCGATTGACACTCTCACTCTCAGTCTCAGATAATGCGCGTCGAGCCGCCCGATCTCGCGTCCGTGTCACCAAACGTGCGCCCATTCTCAAACAGCGTGCGTCAGGTGGACCCTCCAGTCTCACCTAATCTGCGTCAGAAACCGATCTCTATTGCGCGTCGGCCACATTCGATTGCGCGCCGCTACATTTAATTCGAGCAGGAATTTGCTCCGTTTGCGAGCACGAGCCCCGATGATTGCGAGCGCCTACACATAGCTGCATCAGCCGCTACGATCAGTTGCTGCAACTACAGCGGCTATGAGCACCGGGAGCAATCCAAGGCCACACAGCAGGAGCCATCCGCCTGCCGCCCACCCAAACCCAACCAGCGCCGACATGAGGCCGCCGCCAGCAAACATCGCGACGGTGTAGATCGCATTCAAACGGCTGCGGATGCTCGCGTCCAGGCGGTAGAGGATGGTGCGGCCCGAGATGTCGGCGACCACGGCGCCGATGTCGAGGATCACAAGGCCGACCGTCATTCCAAGCAAGTTGTGCCGGAACAGGGCCAGCAGAACCCAGCCCAACGACATACCTGCAAATGCCAGCGTCCGCGCGCGGTGCGCCCCAGCGATGTCGGCGGCCCGGCCGAACAGGGGAGCGGCAAGAGCAGAGACGGCGCCGACCACCGCGACCGACCCCACGGCCGCCGGTGACCAGCCGAAGCCTGGCCCCTGGAGGTAGAAGGCCGACCCAAGCCAGAACACGTTGAACGAGCCGAAGCTCAGGGCCTGGCACAGGGCCGCGGCGCGAAGGGCGGGGATGGTCCGAACCAGGCGGCCCATCGACAGGATCAGACCTCGATAGTTGGAGGTCTTGGCTTGCGGGTCGGCGGAAACCGGCTGGACCAGGTGCTGCAAGCTAAGAAGGACACCCAGCATGACAGCCAGTGCCATGCCGTACACGGCACGCCAGCCCAGGTAGGTGCCGATCACGCCTGACACCGCCCTGGCGAGTAGGATGCCGACGATGACGCCGCGCGTGAGCAGTCCCGTGACCCGGCCCAAGTCCTCCGGGCGCGTCCGCAAGCTCGCATAAGGGGGCAGCACATAGGGTGTGACGCTGGCCAAGCCGATCAGCAGGCACGCGGCGGCCAGGATGGCTGTGTGTACGCTCACCGCTGCGAGCAGAAGGGCTGCCATCTGCACGGGGATGACTGCCAAGAGGAGGCGCCGGGCCGAAAGGGTGTCCGCCAGCGGCAGCAGGAACAGCACCCCCACCGCCACCCCGGCCTGCGTCAGCGCCGGCAACAGCCCGAGAAGCTTTTCCGGCATGGCGAGGGAGCCGCCGATCTCCACAAGCAAGGGCTGGATGTAGTAGCCGTTGGCGACCGACGCGGCGCAGGCGAGCGCCATGAGCGCGACGGCCCGGTCGCTCAGGAGTTCGCTGGGCGCCGGGTGCGCCGCTGGTTCAGCAGCGTCGTTCATTCTGTTGTTCACAACTGCCCTTCAACAAGGGTGAGCCAGGGCGGCGGCGGGTCCACGGCAGGTCCTCTCCATCATCGGGCGGCGAAGAACGCGGCGATCTCCGCCGCGGCCCGGTCCGGGTTCTCGCGGTGCGGGAAGTGGCCGACACCGGGAAAGGGCGCGAGGTCGAGGTTGGGAAAGGTTTCGCCCAGTCGGTCCGTCCACTCGTATGCGAACATCGGATCGTGCTCGGCCCAGCGGACGCAGGTCGGCAGCGGGATCGGCGGCAGGGTCGGAGCCTCGCCTTTCATCACGGCGACGCGGCTTGCGAACGAGGCCCGGTAGTGCGCGAAGCCGCCGGCCAGGTTGCCGGGCTTCTGGAAATTAGCCACGAACCGGTCCAGCACGTCGTCGAACGCATCCTTGCGGTGGGACCAGTGGCGCAGGAAGTGCGTGATGTAGATGCGGGTCGTCTCTGGCGACGCCCCGAGCAGCGCCGGCGCCAACTCGGTCTGGTGGAACGTCATGTACCAGGTCTCGGCGAGGCGGTCGGGGGCGCCCATGCGCGCGCCGATGCCGGGGTACACGAAGTCGAAGAAGAACAGGCCCGTCAGCCGCTCCGGCGCCATGCGGGCCAGGCTTTGCATGACCGCGCCGCCGATATCGTGGCCGACCAGCCCCACGCGCTCCAGCCCAAACGCGTCAAGCATCGCAAGTATGTCCCGCGCTTGGTCCTCGGGACCGAAAGGACCCACAGGCTTGTCGCTGTCGCCGAAGCCGCGCAGGTCGGGCGCGATCACCTGGAAGCGGCCGGCAAGCCGGGTCATCACCGGTTCCCAGGTCAGCCAGAACTCCGGCCACCCGTGCAGCAGCACGAGCGGCACGCCCTGTCCGGCACAGGCCACATGGAGGGTGGCGCCGTTCACCTGCAGGTTGATGTGTTCGATCATGGGTGCTGGCCCGGCAACGGGCAGAACGGGGGCG
>JAABUO010002692.1_pt1 | contig 21492 bp, 22 predicted proteins | sample 5559291 | NCBI WGS metagenome assembly JAABUO01 (sample SAMN10711878, study PRJNA513372) | rock metagenome | isolation source: Antarctica rocks | place: Antarctica: Victoria Land, Finger Mt sud
CTGGGCCGTTTCTCAGTCCCAGTGTGGCTGGTCGCTCTCTCAAACCAGCTACCGATCGGAGCCTTGGTAGGCCGTTACCCCACCAACTAGCTAATCGGACGCGACCCCGTCCTCGAGCGGATTGCTCCTTTCAACGTTCCGGGATGCCCCGGTTCGTGTCATGCGGTATTAGCTAACCTTTCGGCTAGTTATCCCCCACTCTAGGGTAGGTTGGTCACGTGTTACTCACCCGTCTGCCACTGGAGTATTGCTACCCCCGTTCGACTTGCATGTGTTAGGCACGCCGCCAGCGTTAATCCTGAGCCAGGATCAAACTCTCCATAAGTTATGGAGCCGTTCGTGGCTCTAATTCCGCTGACTAAGCGAACTGCAGGCGAACCCGCAGTTCATGGCCGCAGACCCTCGCAGGGCCGGCGACCGGTCAATTTTTGTTCGGTCGGTCACGTGATCCCGAAGAACCGGTGGAGCCGGGTCTCGGGCGCGAACGACCATAATCTCTCTTCGAAGGACAACAAAAAACGCGGCTTGCGCCGCGCACTTGCTGTTTGCTCCGATTGGAGACCCACAGACTTATGCGCTACTGTACTGCTCAGTTTTCAAGGAACGAACACGAACGTCAGGTCCAACACGGACCGGATCACTGACCGCACCGGAAGGGCGAGACGTCAGAGTCACGGCGATTAGTCTACCATCCCCGGAATGGAGAGTCAATCGTTAAGGGCATCTTTGGGCGTTCCCTTAGTTGACCGTGACCCGGAATTTCACGCTGACCGACAGGCCGGGAGCGAGCGCGCCCCCCGTGTAGGTCCAGGTGAGCGCTCCCGCTGCGGGACCCGACGGACTACACGTGAGGTCGCACGGCGTCGATACGCAGGCTGCGCTGGCACCGACGTACGTCGTGCTTGGCGGGATCGTGTCGGCGATCCGGAAGCTGCTGAGGGCGGCGTTCGTGTTGTTCGTGTAAAAGAGCACGTATTCGAGCGTATTTCCCGGCAGCGCTTGGTCGCCGGACGGCGAAATGCGAAACTTCTCTACGATGTGAAGAAGAAAGCGAGCATCGCTTCGCTCGTGTTGGGTCCGGCAGGATACGTGTACGATCCGCGCGGACTGCCGCCGCTCCAGGCGTGACCCATGTCGCGGACCGTCCACGATTCGATGCGCACGCCGCCGGAATCACGCAGGCGGATGACCTCGGTGCTGCCTTGCGCGGACGTTTCAGCGTGCGCTACGTCGAGCCCGAGCAGCGTCGCGAATTGACCGACGAGCGCCATCGCGTTGCTCGGCGAGACCGTGGAATCGTTTGTTCCCGTCCAAACCATGACGCGCATTCGCCCGAAGCCGCCGAAGGCAGCGTGTTCAGGAGCGGCGTCGACCGCGTGTTGCGGCGGACCAGCAGGTCGCTCCGTAACGGCGGCGCCTCCGGCTGCTCGCGGGAGCGGCAAATTGCCCTGTCGCAGGTTGCGCAGCGGCAGAGAAGACTTGGCTGCGAGCTGCGCAACGAGCGGATGCAGCGCGGGTGTCGGAACGCCCACGGTGACCGGCGGCATCGTCGACTGTGCGTAGGCGCCCGTTGCCCTTTGTTTCCCCGCCATCGCTGCGAAGGCGCTCGGGATATCGTGACTCGCGTGCAGCGTCACGCCTGCTACGATGCCCACGCCGGCAAAGATATCCGGCGCTTGTTCGGCGAGAATCGCCGCCATCGACCCACCGGCCGAAAGACCTGTAACGTAGATGCGATTCCGATCGATTACATGCTGCCCGCAAACGTACTCGACAAGTCGCAGGATGGCGGCCGGCTCTCCGCTGTTGCGGGTCTGATGTTCGGCAAGAAACCAGTTCCAGCAGCCCGACGTGTTCGCTGCTTTCGTTTGCTCGGGGTACACGACGACGGCGCCGAATCGCTCTGCGACTTCGTTCAAGCGCGTTCCGGTAGCGAAGTCGGCAGTAGTCTGCCCGCAGCCGTGAAGCGCTACGATCAGAGGCGCGAAACCAACAAGCCCCTTGGGAACGAAAAGCTCGTGCGGCATGACGCCTTTGGGCGGCCGCTCATCCGCAGCGGCAGCGCCCCTTGGCGCGGGCCGCGGCGCTGCGATAGAGCGAATAAATTTCAAAACTTAACCGTTTCCGTCGATGCCGCGCACGGCAAAGCGTTATCTCGCGGCGCGAACGCGACGCTTTGCAACGCCGGTACGATGTTTGACCGCCGAAGCCGGCGACTTTTTGTGCGAGATTTTGCGCGGGGCTGCGACCGCAACGGCGCCTGATCGCGACGACTTTCGCCGCTTGCGCGCATCGGGGGCTCCTGCTTCGCGCGAAATCTCCGCTCCGGCATCGCGCTGCGGCAGCGCTGCGGCGACACGGCGCTCTGCGCTCGCTGCGGCGGCCTCCGGAAACGCGGCCGCGGCTACGGTGCGCGCGGCGACGACTGGAAGCGGATACGGTTGCCATGCGAGGGTCGTCAGCAGTCTGGCGTACTGCAGCATCGCTTGATTGGCGGCGACGCATGCGTCAACATACAACGATACGATCGCAGCACCGACTGCCACGCTATCGCGCGCTTCGGCGTCGAAATTCTTCATCGGCCATATCCTTTAGAAGTCCCGGCACGTGTGCATCTGCGCACCCCGGCTCGCGCCAGCATAAACTATTTACACATATATAGCAACCGCTTCTAGCGGGGTCTGAGACTCAGAGGTGAGGGCCTTACTCGCCGCCGGGTTTGCCGTTGCCCCCGGGCGCGATCTTCTTCGACACGGTCTTCGCTTGCGTGAATAATAAAAGGTAGTCGTAGCCGCCGGCCTTCGAGTCGGTCCCCGACATATTGAAGCCGCCGAACGGATGGCCGCCGACAAGCGCTCCCGTACACTTGCGGTTGAAGTACAAATTGCCGACGTCGAAAGCGTCGCGCGCCCGTTCGAGCTTCGCGTCGTCGCGTGAGTATACGGAACCGGTCAATCCGAACTCGGTGTTGTTCGCAATCGCAAGCGCCTCGTCGTAACCACGCGCTCGAATCAGCGCGAGCACCGGCCCGAAGATCTCTTGTTGCGAGATGGTCCCCTCGGGCGCCACGTCGCCGATCACGGTCGGTTCGACGACGTATCCTGCGCCCGGTGCGCGCTTGCCGCCGGCAAGCAACGTCCCGCCTTCGCTGACGCCCCGCTCGACGTAGCCGAGAATCGACTTCATCGCGGCCTCGTTGATAACGGGTCCGAAATTAACGCCGTGCTGCGCGACGTCGCCGATCTTGAGCTGCGGCACGCGTTCGACGATTTTAGCCGCGAGCGCATCGTAGACGCTCGCATCGATGATCGCGCGCGAACAGGCCGAACACTTCTGCCCCTGAAAGCCGAACGCCGACGCGACGATGCCGTCGGCCGCGGCGTCGAGATCGGCATCGGCGGCGACCACGATCGAGTCCTTGCCGCCCATCTCCGCGATGACGCGTTTGATCCAGCGCTGACCCGCTTGCGGCTTGGCAGCCAACTCGTTGATGTGCAGCCCGACTTCTTTGGAGCCTGTGAATGCGATGAAACGCGTTTTGGAATTCGCGACGATCGGATCGCCGATCTCGCGGCCCGAGCCCGGCACGAAGTTGACGACGCCCGGCGGTAGGCCCACTTCGTGGAGCAGATCGACGAAGGCCGCCGCAATAACCGGCGAGTCGCTCGAGGGCTTGAGCACGACCGTGTTGCCTGCCACGATGGCCGCGGTCGTCATCCCCGCCATGATCGCGAAGGCAAAGTTCCACGGCGGAATGACGATCCCGACGCCGAGCGGAATGTACGTCAGGCGGTTATCCTCGCCCGGCACGGGCGTCAGCGGAGGCGGTTGTGCGTACCGAATCGCTTCACGACCGTAAAATTCCAGAAAATCGATCGCCTCGGCTGTGTCGGCGTCGGCCTCGATCCAGCTTTTGCCGACTTCGAGCACGAGCAGCGCATTGAAGTCGTCGCGGCGACGACGCACGAGTTCGGCCGCGCGAAAGAGGTAGCTCGCGCGTTCTGCCGGCGTGACGTTCTTCCAACTTTCGAACGCTCGCGCCGCCGTCTCGATTGCTTCCGATGCTTGCGCAAGGCTTGCGGAACCGACCCGTCCGACGATCTCGTCCGGCCGGTACGGATTGCGCGAAACGATCGTCGCTTCCGTCTCGAGACGTTTGCCGCCGACGATGACGGGATGCGTTACCGGTCCGACGGCGCGCCGCCGTGCGATCGCCGCTTCAAGGGATGCAGCCTCCGCTGCATCGGCGAACGTGCGGATCGACTCGTTCTTGAAGGGTGAGATGCGTTCTGCGGTGTGCACGTCCGCGCTCTTCCGCCGTCGCCTCCGGATTTACTGCGGCGGCGTCTCACCGAGGCCGTGCTCCGCCGAAAAACCTCTCCCCGAAAAAGTCCTTGCAAGCAAGGCCTTTTTCGAAGACGATAGCGAGATGATTTACGATATCGCGGTGGTCGGCGGCGGCATCGTGGGATTGGCCACCACGCGTGAACTCAAGCTGCGCTTCCCGGCGTTGAGCGTCGCGGGCGTCGAGAAAGAAGACGGCTTCAACCAGCACCAAACCGGCCGCAACAGCGGGGTCATCCACTCCGGCATCTATTACAAACCGGGCTCCTTCAAAGCGAAGCTCTGCGTCGAAGGCCGCAAGCTCGCCTGGGCCTACTGCGACCAAAAAGGCATCGATTATAAGCAGGTCGGCAAACTGATCGTCGCGACCGACGAGGGCGAGCTCGGGCGCTTGAACGACCTATGGGAGCGCGGGCAACAGAACGGCGTCGAAGGTCTCGAGATGCTCGATGCCGCCGGAATTGCAGAACGCGAGCCGCACTGCAAGGGCATCCGGGCCATTTTCTCGCCGGTCACCGGAATCGTCGATTGGGGGCTTGTTTCCCGCACGTACGCCGACGATGCGAAAGCGGCCGGCGCGGACTTCTATCTCGGTTACGAAGTCACCGATATCGCGCGCCGTAGCGGCGTTACGATCTTGACGACGCCGCGCGGCGAAATCCAGGCCAAGTACGTGATCACGTGCGGCGGGCTGTATTCCGACAAGCTCGCGAAGATGACCGGCGGCGCGCGTGACCCGAAGATCATCCCGTTTCGCGGCGATTACCTGATCCTGCGCCCGGAGAAGTCGTACCTCGTCAAGGGCAACATTTATCCCGTCCCGGATCCCGAGTTTCCGTTCCTCGGCGTTCACTTTACGCCGCGCATGAACGGTGAAATTTGGCTCGGTCCCAACGCCGTGCTCGCGTTCGCACGTGAAGGTTACTCGTTCTTCGACATCAACCCGCCCGAGTTATGGGACGCGCTGACGTATCCCGGTTTCTTCAAACTCGCGAGCAAGTATTGGCAGATCGGCTTCGGCGAGATGTATCGCGACTTGGTGCGCAGCGCCTACGTCAAGGCGCTGCAGCGTTACATTCCGGAAATGCAGCCCGAGGATTGCCTTGCGGGTCCCGCCGGCGTACGCGCGCAAGCGATGGCTGCCGACGGCTCCCTCGTCGACGACTTCGTCTTCGAGGGCTCCGAAGGCATCGTCCACGTGCGCAATGCGCCCTCGCCCGCCGCGACCTCGTCGCTCGCAATCGGTAAATACATCGTCGCCGACGCCGAGAAACGGTTCGATCTCGGACGAGCTTCCGTTACCGCATAGCTTGCGCCGTCACGTTTAAGTGACCGTAAGCGCAGGGACCTGGTCCTCCGGGCGCTGTGACGGTTTACCGCGAACGCTCAAGACGAAGCGCGCGCCGAACGCCGCGACGCTAAACGCGAAGGCTTTGCCGCGGTTTCCTTCCCTCGTCTCATCGGCACTGTATGATTGCGCACCGCTGATATTCCCACCGCCGAAACCTTATTCTGTTGATCGCTCATGGAGACGGCTTACCACTACGAAGGCTTTCATTTGAGCGCGCCGCAAGGCCAGCTATACCGGTTACATCAAAACCGGGTTAGCCCGAGTGGACGGCCGTTCCCCAGATCTTGGGACAGAGTAGCGTGTCGGTTTTTTCGGTCGCCAGTGCGTCGAGGTTGTCTTCGGTCACTGGGAACTCGACTGTTTCCGGCCATCCCGCATGATGCGTCGGGAACTGGACCGGAACGCGCACGTAATGATAGAGCCCGGTCGGCGTCCGTAGGCGCAGTGCCACGACGGTGCTGCCGAGCGCGTCGAGCGCCGGGTCGGAAAACATCGACACATAATACGCATCGGGGTCGTTTTCGACGCCGATGTGCGACGGCAGCGGCGGTCCCACGGGCCCGTTACACGTGACGCTCTTATCAAAGAGGACGAAAGTCGGTTTCGCGTACAGAAACGAGGGCGGAGCCGCGCCGTCGAAGAGAACGCTCTGTTCGGGCTGCGGCGTCGCACCGTCGTGCAACGTCTCGCTGATCGCACGGTTGTGATCGGATAACATCTCGACGTAGTCGGAGCCCGCGCACTTGTACTTCGGTACGTCGAAGCGCAACCGGTAGATGCCGCGCGGAAGATCGAACTCGACGATCGTTTCCGGATCGTCGCCACGCTCCACACGGAACGTTTTATCGAGCGCCGTATCGGGGTTCGAGGGCCGAACGGGAAACGTTGCCTTCACATGCACCGCGATCATCGCGTCGGGCGGCAAACGACTGACTGCACTACACAACCCGACATGTAAGAGTACGTGTGACAGTCCGACCATGATCCAGAGCGTTCGCTTCCCGCGACGCACGTCCATTTAGCGAGTAGCGTCCGATACATCGCACGCCCAACTTGGCAAGGTTACCGGCACGGCAGCCGAAGACCATGCGATGACTGAACTCTTCGTCGATGTCGCGTGGTTACAAACGCACCGCAAGGAGCCAAACGTGCGGCTCGTCGATACGCGCAGCAAACCGCACGGCGCGCCCGATCTCGTGGCCCCGAGCGGGGCAGAACAGTACGCAGCCGGCCACATCCCGGGCGCCGTGCATCTCGACTATGCGGAACACCTCAAGGATCCCGCGACCCCGTATGCGTTGCGCGTCGCAGCTCCCGCGCGCTTCGCTGAGGTGCTCGGGGCAAACGGTGTCGGCGACGACACGACCGTGCTTGCGTACGACGACGGCGATGTGCCGTACGCGGCGCGCCTGGTTTGGATGCTACGCTACTACGGTCACGACGACGTACGCATCCTCGCCGGCGGGTTCAAGGCGTACGTCGCCGCCGGACTTCCCACGGCGACCGACGTACCGGCCTATCCGGGGCACCGTTTTACGCCGCGTATCCGTCCGCAATTGCGCGCATCGCGCGACGACGTGCTGGCGGTGGCCGAAAGCCGCAGCGACGTGCAGCTTTTGGAGACCCAGCGCAATAAAACGTATGCGCTACGCAACGACGACATCAAAGGCGCCGTGCGGCTCTCGGGCAACGAGCTGCTCGACGACGCGCAGGGCGGCCGCATCGTCTCGCGCCGGCGTCTGGATGCACTCGTCGCCGAGCGTAACCTCGATCGCCGCAAGCGAACCATCGTGACGTGCGGCAGCGGCGTTTCCGCATCCGGCGCCTATCTCGCGCTCCTCCAAGCCGGGTTTACCGATCTGGCCGTCTACGATGGTTCCTGGATGGAGTGGGCGCACGACGCTCTGCCCACAGTTCCCAAACGAGCGCCGAACGCGTAGCGTATGAGTTCTGCCTGACTGCCTGTTGCGCGATCGTTCCGACGACGCCGCGACGGCGTCTTTAACTGTGGCGGGAGACGCGTGAGCAACATGCGGGCGAGCGTTTTGGAACGGTCGAGATCGAACGAATCTTCGCGGCGGACCGAGACTTCGATGACCGTCGCGCCGCGGCGCACGTACAGCGCGGCTCCGGTTGCAGCCGCGGCATCGCCGAGATGGTCGATCGGTTTTGCGCCCGCGGTCCGTGCGGCGTAGTACGCATCGACCGTTTGCGCCTGGGCAAGCGCGTCGTACATTGCGCACGCGAAGGCGTTCGGGGCACCGGGATGCACGCCACCGCAGCGACGGTCCAGAAGCCTGAAGTACGGGCGACGCCGGGCGACTTCGGCAGCCGTCACGACGGCATACGAAACGTTTCCATCGGTACTGAGCGCGCGCGATGTGAACGAGCAGATGCCGCCTTTGCGCGATATCGCATCGGCATCTTCGACGTCGGTCCCCAGTAACGTGCCGGCTTGTTCGGCGTCGACGATGGTGCAGTCGGGCTGCGCGGCGGCGGATGACTGCTCGCCGGCGGATGGCTGCGCGGCGGGAGATGCGGTGGCGCCGTTTTGTTCGGCGCGGGCGCCGATCGGCAACAACGTCGCAAGCGAGAGCGCACAGCCCAGTGCGTAGACGACGTGATAGCGCATTATCGCGATCTCCACGGCGTCGCGGCGGCAAGTTCCGCGACAAATGCGCGCGCTCGCGCGACGGCCTGCATACCCTCCGCTCTCGCGTACGCATCGATGAGGGCGCTGCCGACGATCGCACCGTCGACGATCGCGCACGCGCGGCGAACGTGCTCGGCCCCCGAGATGCCGAAACCCACGGCAAGCGGAACGGGACTCGTCGCCCGTAAGGATGCAGCGCGTTCGGCGAGCCACTCGAAGTCCGGTTCGCGTCGCGCCCCCGTTACGCCGAGGCGCGACACGAGATACGTGAAGCCCGTGCTACGCGAGGCGATCGCCCGGGCGCGAGCCGCCGGCGTCGATGGTGCCACGAGCAATGGAAGCGCGAGCCCGCGTGCCTCGAACGCACCGCGCAGTGCATCCATCTCCTCGAGCGGAACGTCGGGGACGATCGCGCCGCACATGTCGGCCGCGAGGAGTGCGTCGGCAAACCGCTCGACGCCGTATTGGGCGACCGGGTTGACGTACGTGAAGGCAAGGATCGGCGGCGCGCCGCCCCGCCGAGCGCGAGCTGCGCACGCGAGCGTCGCTTCGAGCGTCGTGCCGGCTTCCAGCGCGCGCTGGGCGGCAGACGCAATCGTCGGTCCATCCGCAAGCGGGTCGCCGTATGGAATGCCGAGTTCGATCAAATCGGCGCCGGCCGCGCCGATGGCGGCCAGAAGCGCTTCGGTCGTCGCAAGATCCGGATCGCCCGCGCAAAGATACGGGATGAGCGCGCCCCGCTGCGCCGTTCGCGCGCGTTCGAACACGGCCGCGACCGCGGCGGCGCCGCCCTTCCTGGCGCCGGTCTGCGAGGCGCCGGTCACGACGCACGTATTCCCGCGCCGTCGCCCTCGCGTTCACCGACTTGGCGAACATCCTTGTCGCCGCGGCCGCTGAGGTTGACGAGAATGCATCCGTCCGCGCCGCGTTCGCGCGCTAGCGATTGCGCGAACGCAAGGGCGTGCGCGGACTCGAGCGCGGGTACGATGCCCTCGCGTTCCGCGCAACGGTGAAACGCCGCGAGCGCCTCGTCGTCGGTAACGGCGACGTACTGCGCCCGACCGCAATCCTTGAGGTATGCGTGTTCGGGCCCGACGCCCGGATAATCGAGCCCCGCTGAAATCGAGTGCGTGTTGCGCACCTGACCGTCGGAGGTCTGCAGCAGATACGAGCGCGAGCCGTGTAAGATGCCGACGCTGCCGGCTCCGAGCGACGCGGCGGTATCGACGGCACACAATCCGTGGCCCGCGGCCTCGACTCCCCACAACCGTACATCGCTATCGGAGGCGAAGCCCGCGAAGATTCCCATCGCGTTGCTGCCGCCGCCGACGCATGCGACCACGTCGCTCGGGAGACGCCCATACCGGTCGAGCATCTGCGCGCGCGCTTCCAAGCCGATCACTTTCTGAAATTCACGTACCATGTAGGGATACGGATGCGCCCCGACTACGCTGCCGATCACGTAGAACGTCTCGTCGGCGCACCCGGCCCACTCGCGAAACGCTTCGTTCGTCGCATCTTTGAGCGTTTGCGTCCCGCCGGTGACGCGATGCACCGTCGCACCGAGCAGCTTCATGACGTGCACGTTGAGCGACTGGCGCTCGACGTCGAGCGCGCCCATGTAGACCTCAACCGGAATCCCAAGTTTCGCGCCGATGGTCGCCGTCGCCACGCCGTGTTGCCCGGCGCCCGTCTCCGCGATGATCCGCTTCTTTCCCATGCGCCGCGCGAGGAGTCCCTGACCGACGGTATTGTTGATCTTATGTGCACCCGTGTGATTGAGATCCTCGCGTTTGAAGAGGACTTTCGCAGCAGCGTCGAGTCCGGTGAAACGGACCGCTTCCATAAGCGGCGACGGACGACCGACGAAATCGCGCAACATCGCATGATAATCGCCCCAGAACGACGGGTCCGCGAAGGCGGCATTCATCCCGACTTCCAACTCGTCGAGCGCCGCAACCAGCACTTCGGGAACGAACCTGCCGCCGAACGTCCCGAAGTAGCCGCGAGCATCGGGCGCGATCATGGTAATCGAAACCTCACCACGTACACTTCGCTGCGTTGCGCGCATCTTCTTCGGTAACGGCACACGCTAGTCGCAAGACGCTCCAGCTTCCCGTGCCGCAGTTGCGCCACTCTGTGAGGCAACGCGGCGCCGAATGAGCGCAAATGACGCTGTTTGGGTGCGCGTGCATCATCGCGAAGGCTATCGCGATCGACGTCGAGTTCGCGGTTTCGCGCGATCATCGGTTACCGTAGTACTGAGCGGTCGTCAGGCCCCAGGGCGCGAATCGATGCGCATCGTCAAAATAGCGACGTCGTTACTGGGTGCCGCGCGGCCTCCAGGCCGTTCCCCACGACGTCGCCGATGAGGACGAGTATGCGGCCGTCGACCAGGTGAACGACGTCGTACCAATCGCCGCCGATCTTCAGATCGTGCTGTACCGGCTCATACGTCGCGTCGAACTGCACGCCCGGCACCGTCGGCAGACACGGCGGAAACGAAGCGGTTTGAAAGGCTTCCGCGACGCGGTGCTGCTCCTCGCGTGCGCGTCGCTGCGCGTCGATGTCGGTCATCGTTGCGGTCCAACCGAGCAGCATCCCAGACGCGTCGTGCTGTGGCACGGCTCAAGCTACGTGCCAGCGGTAGGCGCCGTCAGCACGTCGGACGCGGGCCTCAGCTCGGTAGGGCCTGCGACTTTTTACGGCACTTCTCCAACTTTCCGCTAGCTGCGGCAAGTCGTCGGGATGCATGACGTCCATCCAACCCGCGCCCAAGAATTTCTCTCCGGGCAGACCGGTGAAATCGGCATACGAGCGGCTGACGAACGTGACGGCACCATCGGTATCGGTTCCGATGACGTAGTGCGGGAGCGTCTCCGTCAGCGTTCGGAAGCGTTCTTCGCTCGCGCGCAACGAATCGCCGTCGCGCTCTGCCGCGGCGCGCCCGAATTCGACCCTGACCAGTGCTCGCTTCAGGGCTTGCGAAAGCTTGAGCAGCGCGCGGTTCATCTCGGCGAGAGCGTGAATTCGGCGACGCCGCTCGTGGCTAACCTGAAGATTCATGAGTGGGCTTCCAAGGCACTCGCCGTCACCGTGTCGTGAAGCCGGCGGGAAGTGCGGCAGTTCACCCTATAGCGCATCGTTTCCCCGAGACGCGGGCCGTCGCGGCGGTCCGGCCGGTCAGCCGGCATCCGCTTCTCTAACTGCCTGCACGAAGGCGCGCATCTTCTCGGGGTCTTTGTGGCCGCCGGTTTCAATGCCGCTGCGTACGTCGACGGCGTACGGACGAACGCTGCGCACGCATGCGGCGACGTTATCGGGCGAGAGGCCGCCTGAGATGATGACCGGGCGACGCCGCGCGAGCGACGCGACCCCGTTCCACTCAAACGGAATTCCAGTGCCACCGAGTTTCGCACCGATCCGCGAGTCGAACATCACCAGAGCCCTCGCGTAGCCGGCGAGCGCGGGGAGATCGAGGTTGTCGCCGCACGCATCGACGCACAGATGAAACGCTTTCACGTACGGGGCGCCGGCCGCAAGCCGTTCGCAATCGGCGGCCGATTCTTCACCACTGAACTGTAAGGTGAACCCGAGTGCCCGTAGCCGGGAGGCATCGGCGTCACTCGGCGCGGTTACGATGCCGACCCGTGCCACCAGCGGAGGAATAGCTGCGGCCAGCCCTGCAAGCGCATCCGCCCCGACCCGACGCGGACTCGACGGCGCAACGATCACGCCTACGGCGTCCGCACCCGCATCGACTGCAAGCGCGACGTCAGAGGCGCTCATCATCCCGCAGAATTTGATGCGCGTGCGGCACGTAGGGCCGTGCTTTAAAGGCGAGATGCGGCCGCTTTGAGTTCGTCGACGAACGCGGAGGGATCGTCGGCGCGCATGAGGGCTTCGCCGATCAGAAACCCGCGCGCTCCCCGTGCGTGCAAATGCGCAATGTCGCCCGGCTCATGGACGCCGCTTTCGCTGACGACGAGCGTTCCCGGCGGCACGCTCGGCAAAAGGTGTTCGGTGATGCCGAGATCGGTCTCGAAAGTGCGCAGGTCGCGGTTGTTGATGCCGATCGCCGACGCATCGAGCGCAAGCGCCCGCTCGAGTTCTTCCTCATCGTGCACTTCGACGAGCGTGTCGAGTTCAAACCGCGACGCCTCGCGCGCAAGCACACGTAAGGTCTCGTCGTCCAGCCCCGCAACGATCAACAATACCGCATCGGCTCCGTGCGCCGCAGCCTGCGCGATGTGATACGGCGTCGACAGAAAATCTTTGCGCAGAACGGGACACGTGCAATGGGAGCGCGCGATGTCGAGGTACGCGAGGTCGCCGAGAAAATGGTCGGCCTCCGTCAGCACACTGATCGCATCGGCGCCCGCCGCTTGGTAACGCGAAGCGATGGTGGCGGCATCGAAGTTGCGCGCAATGAGGCCGACCGACGGCGACGCGCGCTTTATCTCGGCGATTACGGCGGGTCCGCGCGCGCCGCGCAACCCCGCCGCGAACGGACGCCGCTGCAGGCGCCGAGCGAGCCCGCGCGTTTCGACCTCGGCGTAGCTTTCGCGCGCCTCCTCTTCTGCCAAGGTCGCTGCCTTGGCCGCGTAGAGGCGTGCGAGAAAATCGCTCAAGCAAACTCCCTTTCCGTCCGGCGACGGAGACGATCGAAGACTTCACGCGCCGCACCGCTGTGCAGGCTCCTCTGCGCAAGGGCGAGACCTTCGCGCACATCGGCGGCGCGTTCCGCGATCACGAGAACGAGCGCCGCGTTGAGTGCGATCACGTCGGCCCGTGGCGACCGTTCGCCCGCGAGAATCGACGCGAGCGCGAGCGCGTTGTGCGCCGGGTTACCGCCGGCAATTGCGCCCGGGGGCGACTGTACGCCGAAGGCGGACGGCTCGAGCACCCAGCGACGCACGCCGCCGACGCCGAATTGATAGACATGGGTCGGTACGTCGCCCGTCACCTCATCGATGCCGTTCTCCGCATGCACGACCGCACCCGCAACGGCGCCGAGCGAGGCCAGCGCCTCGCCGACCAGCTCGAGGTGCGCGCGGCTCGATACGCCGATCACCTGATGTGTCGCCCGCGCCGGATTGCACAACGGCCCGAGCACGTTGAAGATCGTACGCACGCCGAGTTGGCGCCGCGTGGGCGCAATCTCTTTGGCCGCCGGATGGTACTGCTGCGCGAACAGAAAGGCGAAGCGATCCTCTTCAAGTTGCTTGCGCGCGACGTTCGGCGCCGCGTCGATCGGCACGCCGGCCGCCTCGAGGACGTCGGCACTACCGCAGGCGCTCGAGGCGGCGCGATTGCCGTGTTTGGCGACGTGCAGACCGCAGCCGGCGAGCACGAAGCCGGCAATCGTCGAAACGTTGATCGTCTGCGCGCCGTCGCCCCCGGTACCGCAGGTGTCGACGACGACATCTAGACCGTGTTCGACCTGTAGCGCTCGCGCGCGCATCGCTTGCGCCGCTCCGACCACCTCGCCCGGTGACTCGCCCTTCGCGGCCAAGGCTGCGAGAAAGCCTCCGCTCTGCGCCGGTGTCCACGTGCCGTCCATCATCGCACCGATCGCGTATGTCATTTCGGGCCCATCGAGGTCGCGTTTCGCGATCACGGCCCGCAGCAGAGACCGGTACTCGTTCACGAAGGCAACGTCGTACCGGGCTGGCCACGCCGCACTACACCGGCAGCACCATCGAAACGGGTGCAGAGACCGAAGCGACGGCGACTATTTTTCGGGAAGCGGACCACGTGAAAGAGGCGATACGGCGCCACGGTGCGGTTCCCTTGATGCCTGCAGCCTTGGCAACCGAGCATGCGCAGTTAGCGCGAGCGTCGAAACAGCGTCGTCAGCGAGCTTCCGCGCGACGTCGTCACATTTCTGTACAGTGACATCGAAGGCAGCACGCAACGCTGGTGATCGACATCAGCGAGCGATGGAGGCGGCCGTGCGCGTTCACGATGCGCTCATGCGTGAATCGATCGGCGCATACAACGGGTATGTTCTCAAGACGTAGGTGATGCTTTCTGCGCTGCATTCCAGCGGCCGCCGGATGCGATTTTGGCGGCTCTAGCAGCACAGCACCGCGTCGCGCATGAGGACTTTAGCGCCGTCGAAGGGCTGCGGATTCGGATCGCTCTGCCGACGGGACCCGCCGTCGAACGCGAAGGCGACTACTTCGGTCCGACCGTCGAGCGCGTCGATCGATGGCCCGGATCGTCTCTTGAATGTCTTTGACGGCTTCGAGTACGAAGGTCACCGCGCGACTGTCGGTGGCTGAGGTCTCCAGCGTCGCCAAAACGCGTGCGACGTCGGATCGCTCGATCATTGCGGTGCGCGGTTAGCGAACGAGTTCCAACAATGACAGTTCCGCAGCGTCACCCGGCCGTACGCGCGTTTTCATGATGCGCGTGTAGCCGCCGCTGCGCTCGCGCAGCGCGGGCGCGATCTGCTCGCAAAGCTTTTTCGTGACAGCGGGTTCGAGCAGATACGCCCCGACCAGCCGGCGCGAGTGCAGGTCGCCGCGGCGCGCGGTCGTGATGAGCCGGTCGACGACCTGCGAGATCTCCTTCGCCTTCGTCGTCGTCGTTTCGATCTTTTCGTGCTTGAAGAACGACGTTGCGAGGCTGCGAAGCAGCGCCTTACGGTGTCCGTCAGTGCGCGAAAGGCGCTTTTTGGCGATCTGATGCGGCATCGTCGTTTATGCGGCTTCTCGTAGCGACAATCCGCGTTCTTCGAGGACGGCTTTGATTTCGTCGAGCGACTTCTTGCCGAAGTTGCGCATCTTGATGATTTCGTCTTCGCTCATATCCAACAGTTCGGAGACTTTAGAAATTCCGGCGCGTTTGAGGCAATTGAAGGAGCGCACCGAAAGATTGAGCGACTCGACTGGAATGTCCCACTCGCTCGTCGGCGCCGACGACTGCGGCTTCTCTTCCTGGATGACGTTGACGAAAAGGTCGAGTTGATCTTGCAGAATGCTCGCGGCGGTCGAGAGCGCATCGTCGGGGCTGATCGAACCGTTGGTCTCGATCTCGACGGTCAGACGGTCAAAGTCGACCGACTGACCGACGCGCGTGTCGTCGACGGTGAAGTTGACCTTACGGATCGGCGAGAAAATGGAATCCAGTGGAATGAGGCCGATCATGTGCTCGACGTTGCGCTGCCGGTCCGCGGTTACGTAGCCGCGCGACTTCTCGACGCCAATCTCCATCGAAAGGCGGGCGGACTTCGCGGTCATCGTCGCGATGTGATACGCGGGATCCAGTATCTCGACGTCGGCGTCGGGCGTGATGTCGCCCGCAGTCACCTCTTTCGATCCGCTGACCGAAAGCGTCAGAACCTTGGGCTCGTCGGACTCCAGACGCAGCGGCAGACCTTTGAGGTTGAGCAGCAGGTTCGTCGTATCTTCGACGACGCCCGGGATCGTCGAGAACTCGTGCAGCACACCGTCGATCTTGACGTAGGTGACCGCCGCTCCCGGAATTGAGCCGAGCAAAATTCGCCGCAGCGAATTGCCGAGCGTGATGCCGAAACCGCGCTCGAGCGGCTCGATGATGAACTTCGCATAGTTGTCACGCCGCTCGCGAACGTCGATGTTCGCATCTTGAGCATGTTCGATGACGGTCATAGTGCTTCGTTGTTTCCTTTGCTGCTTGCGTTATCCGTCGGCATCAGCCCTGGTGCACGGCGATCGGACGTCTAGCAGCGAGTGTGGTTGGTGCGTTTATCTCGAGTAGTATTCGACGATGAGTTGTTCGTCGACGGGGGTGTCGATCTGTTCGCGCGAGGGCATCGCGGTGACTTTGATCTCGAGGTCGGGTTCGTTCAGTTCGAGCCATTCGGGATGCGGACGGTTCTTCGCGTACTCGGCATTGGCTTGGAAGACGTTGCTCGACTTCGAGCGCTCGCCGAGGCTGATCACATCGCCCGGCTTGACGAGAAAACTCGGGATGTTCGTGATCCGGCCGTTAATGCGAAAGTGCCGGTGCGTGACGAGCTGGCGCGCTTGCGCGCGGCTCATCGCGAGATTCATCCGGTACACCACGTTGTCGAGGCGGCGCTCCAAAAGTTGTAGGAAGGTCTTACCGGTCTGGCCCGGGACGCGCGCGGCCTCTCGGAAATAGTTCTCGAACTGCGTTTCGAGCACGCCGTAGTAGCGGCGCATCTTCTGCTTTTCGCGCAGTTGCCGGCCGTACTCGCTGATCTTCTGCCGGCTCGGCTTCCCTTGAGTTTTCTGTCCCGGCGCGGTACCGCGCCGCTCGACCGCGCATTTTTTCGAGAGGCAGCGATCGCCTTTGAGGAACAGTTTGATCTTCTCGCCCGTCTTGCTCGCCGCTGTTTCGCGACGACACAAGCGGCATACGGGACCCGTGTAACGCGCCATCTCTGCTTTCCTAAACCCGGCGCCGCTTGGGCGGGCGGCAGCCGTTGTGCGGGATCGGGGTGACGTCCTTGATCAGCGTGATTTCCAGGCCAGTCGCTTGCAGCGAGCGGATAGCGGCTTCGCGACCGGCGCCGGGGCCTTTAACGAAGACGTCCGTCGACTTCATGCCGTGATCCATCGCCTTGCGGGCCACTGCTTCGGCGGCCATCTGCGCGGCGAAGGGCGTCGATTTCTTCGAGCCCTTGAAGCCGAGGTTCCCGGCCGACGCCCAGGCGATCACGCTGCCCTGGTTATCGGAGATCGTCACGATCGTATTATTGAACGACGAGTGGACGTGGGCAACGCCCGAGCCCACGTTCTTAAATTCACGCTTCTTACGCGTCTTAGTCTGCTTCTTGGCGGCCATGCTTCTCCAACATTTATCTTGCCCCGCGTCACGAAGCGGGGTGTCGTCGCCTCGACCGGCTTCCGCCCCTACGGGCGGCGGTCCCGGTCTTCTTTTCGGACGAGCGGCGATGGCGTCCGACGCGCGCGGCGCGGGGCAGTCTCCTGTAGACGGCCGACGAGCGAGTATACCGGACAACAGGCGCTCAGGTCAAACGTCTTCATCGGAGCGGGAGGTGCAGGTGCCGGTGCATCCGCGAGTGATCCCGTCGGCATGCCGCAACGAACGGTGCCGGCGAGTTCCGCTCGAGAGCGAGCAACCGCGGCGGCCGGCGCGCCGCGCAAACCCCTTATGCATGAGCAGGCAAGCAGACGTTGACGCTTCGCGCCTTGACACCCCGAGCGACCACGTGAGGTAAACGAACGATGCATGTACGGTAATTGCCGGGGCTGCTTGTGCTGGTGCTCGAGATAAGCGTGCCGCTCCCTTTGCTTCCGGATCGTTTGCGCAACGATCATCGCATCACCGATCTCGGCGAACAGTTTCGCGCGAATTCGCGCTCAGCGGAAGCGGAGTCGCACTCCTTCAGGTTTCTTAATCCGCCGCTCTTGGCCGTGGTCGCCGGTCAAGGATTGCGGAGCAAGAACCGGAGCGACGTTTGGGAGCGTTCTTGTTACCCTCCAGAATATGTCGATCATGAGCAACTATGGAACCGACGACGTGCGGTGGGCAGCGGTGCGGAGCCGGGAACGCGCCGCCGACGGACGCTTCGTCTTCTCCGTGCGTTCGACCGGGGTGTACTGCCGCCCGGGTTGCGCGTCGCGGACGCCGCGCCGTGAAAACGTCGCGTTCCATGCCGATTGGCGAGCCGCCGAAGCAGCCGGCTTTCGAGCGTGCAAGCGGTGTGCGCCCGCTGCGGCTTCCGCCGACGAGCCGACGCTGACGCTCATTCGCGACGCTTGTCGGCGGATTGAGGGCGCCGAGAAGCCACCAACGCTCGAAGAACTCGCCAGCGCCGCGGGCCTGAGTCGTTTTCACTTTCACCGGCTTTCACGCGAATCGTCGGCGTCACGCCGAAGGCATACGCGCAAACGCGGCAGGTCGAACGTTTGCGAACGGCTCTCGACCCTGCCGCCGGCACGCCGAGCGAGAAGGGTCGCATCACGAGTGCGATCTATGAGGCGGGCTTCGGCTCCAGCAGCCGCGCCTACGCGATGGTCAACGATCAGCTCGGAATGACGCCGTCCGCGTTTCGGTCCGGAGGCGCCGGCGAAGAGATCCGGTACGGAACGGCGACGACACGTTTGGGCGTGCTGCTTGTGGCACGAACGTCGCGTGGGGTCTGCGCGATCGAGTTCGGTGACGATGCTGCTGCCGTGAGGACGCGGCTCGCCGATCGGTTCTCCCGCGCCGGCATTATCGAGGACCAGCGTACGGCCGACGCCGCCTTGCAAATCGTGGCGCGTTACATCGACGAAGCCAATGACGTCCGATTGCCGCGCTTGCCACTCGACATCGTAGGAACGGCGTTCCAGCGGCGCGTTTGGGAAGCGCTGATGAAGATTCCCGTTGGCGAGACCTCCACGTACGCGGAACTGGCGACGAAGATCGGGCATCCGCGCGCAGTTCGCGCGGTCGCCGCAGCGTGTGCCGCGAATCCAGTCGCTGTCGCGGTTCCTTGCCACCGTGCGGTTCGGAGTGACGGCGCTCTAGGCGGTTATCGCTGGGGTCTTGCGCGCAACGCGATCTTCTCGAGCGCGAGACCGCTCTTGCGCGGCGCGGCCGTGAAGACGAGGCCACCCGGGAGACGATGCGCAGTCCCGGGCCTCTTCCGACGGGAAAGCAAGACGAGCAGCGGATCGGCAAGCGATCCGCTGCGATCAAGTCATGATTGAATCAGACAATCGCTCCGCCGACCTTTCCGGAAATGCGACGACGCTACCTTATCGCTATGCTGCAATACCAACCGAAGTCGCGCAACGCATCCGCGCGACGCTACGGGACGACTTCGGCAACGCACTACACCTCTGGACCTCTGACGCCGACGGCAATCCGTGCCGGCACTGCCTACGCATGACGAGCCCGGGCGACCGCCTGATCCTCTTTGCATATCGTCCGTTCGCGGAATCGGGCACCTATGCGGAGATCGGGCCGATCTTCATCCATACCGATCGCTGCGAGCGCTACAGCCCAAGCTCGGGCTTCCCCGAGGATTTCCTCGGTCGCGCGCTGACGCTTCGTGCCTATGGGACGACGGGACCGGGAAATCTCTGGATCGTCGACGCCGAAGTATCGCAGCCGGGCTACGCGCACAGCGTACTAACGAAGCTCTTCGCAGATGAGCACGTGCAATTCGTTCACGCGCGTAATCCAGCGTGGGGTTGTTACAATTTTCGAATCGAGCGCACTTAGCACCATAGGAGAATCTACATGCCGCGCCCACTACTTTCACACATCGACTTGCGCGTTCGCGATCGCTCGCGCTCGACTGCCTTCTACGATGCGCTCCTCGGGTCGCTCGGATTCAGGCGGCGCGACGGCGAACAATGGACGTCGTACTACGACGGCGCGAACGAAGCGCCGGGGCCGGCCGACTTCGAGTGGTTCGGGTTTATTGAGGACGACTCACCTCTGCCCAATAGTAATCGCATCGCTTTCGTGGCGACATCAAACGACCAGGTCGACCAGGTCGCCGATGTTCTACGCCGGATCGGAGCGCGCACTATTGACGGCCCGAACTATGATGAAGGGCCCGGATACTATGCGGTATTTTTTGAAGATCTCGACGGCCATCGCTTAGAGGTCTGCTGCCGGACGCGATGATAAGGAAGGCCTTGAAACCGCTTCAGGTCGTTCCCCTTCAATCAAGTCCGCGGCGCAGCGGGCACTATCTGGCCAAGGAGCAACCCGAGGCAATTATAGCGAACCTGACCGTCTGCCTCGGATAAACTTGACATACAAAGGATCCGTTATCTAACGATGACAGCCGCAAAGTGATAGTCCGCGCCGGCATTCTGTACGATGGCACGATGCATGTACCGCGACACAACGTCGATCTGGTCATTGAGGGCGGCATCGTGCGCGCGTTGCGCGACGTAGCAGGACGATGCGATTACGAGGCCGCGTGCGTCGCGCCTGGCCTAGTAAACGCGCACGCACACTTGGAGCAGAACGCGCAACCCGACCCGCTGGGCGCCATTGCGACGACGACGGTGATGCAGCGCGTACTACAAGCATCCGCAAACGCGCGCAAATCGCTCGCAGCGGGGGTTACGACGATACGCGACTTGGGTGCGTCGCACGAGATCGCAATCGAAATACGCGAGGCGGTGCAGTCGGGAACACTTCCCGGGCCCCGCATCTCCGCGGCGGGACGCGTATTGTGTATGACCGGCGGCCATGGTTGGCCGATCGGACGCGCGATCGACGGCCCGTGGGAAGCGCGCAAAGGGGTGCGCGAACAACGCCTTGCCGGGGCCGATTGCATCAAGCTCATTGCAACGGGAGGTGTGCTGACGAAAGGCGCCGTTCCCGGCATCGCGCAGCTCACGGTCGAAGAGATGACGGCGGCCTGCGAGGAGGCGCACCGTCACGGCATGCGCGTTGCCGCGCACGCAATCGGAACCGCAGGCATCAAGAACGCTTTGCGTAGCGGCGTGGATTCGGTGGAACACGGTTACATGCTTGATGATGAAGCGCTCGCGCTCTTCAAAGAACGCCGCGCATATCTCGTGCCGACGCTCTCCGCACCGACTCGCATTCTCGAACATGCGGAGCACGGAGGACAACCCGAGTACGTCGTTCGCAAAGCACGCGAGCTCGACGAGCATATGGTGCGGAACATCCGGCGCGCGTTGGAAGCCGGCGTAACGATTGCCGGCGGTTCAGACGCGGGGACGCCGTTTAATTACCACGAGAACTACGCCGACGAAGTACTGCTCATGAGTTCGTTGCTCGGAATGTCTGCACAGCAAGCATTGCATGCCGCCACGGCCGTATCGGCCGAGCTAGTTGGTCTGCATCGCGGTATACTTGGGGCCGGGGAGCCGGCGGACTTTCTTCTGCTCGATTCCGACATCGACTGCGACCTGAACGCGCTAACGCGCCCTATCGGGGTCTTTAAAGCAGGCTCCGCGGTTTAGCGACCCGCAGCGATGCTAGTGTGATGATTCACGAGTTCATTGAATAAATCGGGGTACCGTGGTAGACTGAACTATGCAGCGTGGGCGTCCACTTCGAGAACTCAACGTAACCGACGATGAGCGCTCTGAGCTACAGCGTTGGGTACGCCGGCCCAAGTCGGCGCAGCAACTTGTCGAACGTGCGAACATTGTTTTGCAGTCCAGCAAGGGGCTTTCAAACGAGG
>JAABUO010002694.1_pt1 | contig 21483 bp, 18 predicted proteins | sample 5559291 | NCBI WGS metagenome assembly JAABUO01 (sample SAMN10711878, study PRJNA513372) | rock metagenome | isolation source: Antarctica rocks | place: Antarctica: Victoria Land, Finger Mt sud
GTACTTATGCTGGCAGCGGTGCGAGAGAGCGCACGGCGGTTGATATTTGTCTACAACAGTTCCAAAATTCGACCCTCATGATGTCGGCAATTTTATCCTCGACGTGTCTTCATCAGCTTCTGCAAATAGAATATGAAAGTCGAACGCGCAGCGTTCACGTAAATGAGCCAACATGAATCTTTTTAATGTCATGAGAATTCGAGTCGAAACTTCTTTCCCTTACAAGTATTCCTTGCCACAAACAACAAGACTCATCCTCCCAACCAAAAAAAACTTCGTCCTACCCGGCTGACTCGAGAACTCATCTCACTTACCCCCGCTCTTTCTTTGGATCTTCCGAGCTCCTTACATTGTACTTGCCCATCCGTCAGAGGAATCCCTCTGCAAAAACTATGAAGGACATCCTTTGATGCTTTACTGAGAAGTGGCCCGAGTGATATCGCTGAACGGAAGAGAGCGTGGGTTGAGAAACAAATGGATGGCTTGACACTTGAAAAGGAACGTGAAAGTTCAAAAGAAAGTTGCTGTATCTGGGATACTTTGAGCATGATCTAGGCCTGGGATTCGGCCTGATTCCGACATTTCCTAGCGGTGTTTGTGTTCTACGACGGATCTTTCACCGTGGTCGAGTATTGGGTATAGTGCCTTCAGGTTGAGGCGCTTCTGATTTTGGTTGGTTGTGTTTGTCCAGGCGTCTTAGTTTAAGTTATAGTATAGTAGACCCTCCCGATCTATAGCACCACCAGAGTCTCATCTCGCAACCCTCTCGATCGCTGCTCGGCCACCTCCAATGGCACCAACCAGCCCAAGCACCCTCCTTTCTCACGGGGCCCCTTGGTGAAACTCGATTCGAGCCGAAGCTTGCCCTTACAGAGTTTTCAGATAGCAACGCCCAGAGCGAGTACCGGATGTGGTATTGACCTTTGCGCGCTTCGAAGTAGCCCGGGGGTTCGACTTCCGAGTCATGTCTATCGTCTGGTGGTGTGTGCGGTGGAGTTTCCCATCCAGTGGAAGGTTGAACGTTTGCAGCTACTTCATTCATCTCTCTGGATCCTAGTCCTGAGGCCTCGGCTAAGTCAGCTCGTAGCTGGGGCAGTCTCACACGCTGAAGATCTTCGCATATGTTGAGATTGTATTGACGCGCAGTCTGAAATCCGTTCTCCTCAGGAATCTCAAAGTTGACCTGTTTAATCAGCTTGGGGCACCATTCTGGTTTGTCATCGGCACCGAGAACATAAAACCAGCCTGTATACCATTGACTCCTGGTATTATGTGCTGTGGTGATAAGCCGAATTTTCTTCTCCATCTTCATCTCATGACCGAGTCTCTGTTGGAGTTCGAAGTCCGCTTTCAGAGCCGATATCGCGTTGTTCGCATTCTGCCTATCAGCTATCTTAGGCCGCTGCAGAGCAGTTTTGACTTCACATATAAAACCGGGGTAAAACCCTGCTTCATCTTTATATGGAGATGTGATCTGCCCTCGTCCATCTGGGGTAAAAGCAGAGCCCTTGAATAGAATACACCTATCTGGTTTTCCTGTCGGAAGCTCTCCAGGTTGAACAGAACCCCAATTTTGCCACTGGGTATCCATACGATAGAGTAGATCCTTGGTGTTGTGATTGTTGCGGGTTAGATCTCGAATAGGCCAGAGCAGCGTCGTCACTCTGCCGACAACCATTGCTTCATTTTCGCTCTCAACAATGGACACGATCTCATAGAAGTCACCGCTGTCAAGTTCAGGTTCTGGCGAGTCGCGCTTCTTCTCCATAACTTTCAAGAGCCTCTTGACGTCTTCTGCATCTGGCTGTTGTGCACTCCTCCCAACAGTAACCTTTAAGGCCGTTAATGCCTTTTCAAAGCGGACATCTTTTGCGGAGTATGCTCGAGAAGATAGAGAGTTCGTTGAAGATAGTTCTGTAGGCGTAGGACAGCTTCGCTTGGACGGAGTTGCAGCCGATTTGCTTTGGGATTTGATTGAACTCGATGAGGCCATACTCTTCTCAAAGAGCTTCAGATTCTTCCGGGTCAAGGATTGTACCGGCGTAATAGGCTTGTGACGTTTTGCGATAGATCATCCGCTATTTGACAAGTCTTCAGGAAGCGACTCTTCCCGTTTTCTCTTCGTCGGCTTATCGCCTTTGTAGTCCTGCCGAGCCTTCGTCTTCGTTTTCTTTGTCGTACGTGGGCAATCGTCTTCAGGTGCTTTTCGTTTGTGAGCTTGAGGCGAGGATGCTTGAGTGATCGTCCCTGTCGGGTCTGGGCATAAACGCAGTATTGAACCTTTTGCTGATCGACGTGATTGCGAGCGTAAACGGAGTCTCCAATCGTTCAGTGATGCATTTGATTCGTTGAATCGAGAGACTTTGCGATCTGATCTTGAACTCATTGACTGCAAAGCAGAAGGACTGATTGCATGTAGTAGATTGTCATTGCCTGTATGTAGAGAAGTTCTAGGGATGGGCGCCATTCTTATGAGCGACTTGACGGAGAGAGAAGACGAGAAAGGTGAAGAGCGCTTCGAGGAACACTACTTGTAGAGTGCATATGCATGAGCGTCTCATGTAGGATCCTTGGCTGATGATTTTAAAAAATGGGCTGAAAGCAATATCCGTACCCCGCACTTTCACTCATCCTTCGTTTAGTACTAGTCAGTCATGTAACCCGATCAGTCATACAACCCGAAAAGTTCATATATCATTTACATTCATATATAAATAAAGTAATTCGCTTATTACACGCTGTTAACGCTTCTGCATAGCTTCGCGATGCTTCAGAAGCTTTATTTTATAAGATTTAATAATTTTATAAATTTTCTTTAAATCATTAATGTAAGCTTTTTTCTCACGCTCATCGCGAGTTCGTTATCTTAATTCTTTTACTTGTATTTTATCTTAAGTTATAATTCGAGCATCTTTAGCATAAAGTAAATCATTTGTTTAAAGAATCTTATTAAATTACTTTTTGCGTACATTTTAAACATTTTAAGTTAACTGTATTTAACTTAGTTTATTATTTAGTAACTTAATTTTACGAGTTATCGCATTAATTTTTTTTATATATTTATATAATCTTTAATGAAGCTTAAATTTATAATTAACGCAGAATAAACTAATTTATTATTTTTTAAGCTGTAATTTAATAATAAAGATATGATTTTAAACATTAACTTATAATTTCGTCGTAAATGATAATGTAATAAAACGAGCTAAGAATTAAGTTTCTCGCATCTTATTCAGAATCGTAGTAAAATTAAAAAAAATTAATTTAATTCTTTACTTCTGAACTCATTAAAAGCAGTCAGAAATTTAATTTTAATAAAGACTTCATTACTCGTTTAAATTATTTCGTTAACGACTTTTAAATATTAATGTTTTAAAGACTAAAAAATATATACATTTAGCGATTAAAGTAAATAAGTAATATGCGAAGATAAGTTAAAAGATATAATCTTGTAATCTTTATAATAAAATAAAAATTCGCGTGTATGATAAAATTCGTAATTATTTATTACGAGTAATCTTTATGCATCTCGTTAATTTCGTTAACTGTAATAATTAAAATGTTTAATTCATTATAGTAATATTTAATTATTTAAATAATTTATATTCGATGTAATAAAAATTACGTTATCGTTAATATCGTTATTAAAGTAAAAGAATAATAAATTAACTTTCTGTAATATAAGCATTAGTAAAATATCTTTTTTAGTATCGTTAATACACTTAATAATCGTATAAAACTCTTTATTATTTAAGTTTAACATGTATAATCTTCGTACTAAATTCATTATAATGATTCAGTTAAAGCGCGTAATGCTTATACGATATTTAATTTTGTTAAAGTTTCATGTATCTTTCTTCATTACGACGTATTTCTTAATTATCTTATTATAAGCATTAAAGTAACTTATTAAAAGTTTCTCGTTATGTGCATTCTTTCGTGTAACTATTAAAGACTTTCGTTTAACTTAATAAAGATTTAATTAATAATTTAGTCATTGCTTAATTCATTTAAGATTTAACGACTTTCAGAGATTATTCTGACGCAGTAAAAGATTTTTAACTAATTAAATTAAATTTAATTAAGCTAATAGATTTAATTCGTTTAATCTCTTTACGTATGTATGCAAAGCTAGCTTTTAATCAGGTTTTAAAGCTCTGTTATGCAGTTCTCGTACTGTTAATGCGAGTAAATAATTTTTTAGTCTGAATCGTAATCTTTACATCGAAACATTAAATTCGCCCGCAATTTCGTTTTAATTAAAATTGTTACGTGTATTTATAACGTTAATAATTTTCTAAATATAACTCTTAATGATAACGTAAGTAATAATTATGTAATTAAAAGTTAATAAATTTTTAAAGATATTTAATTAAATATTTGAATTTTCGAGTTATATAATTAATCGAGTTACATAATTAACTAGTACTAAACAAAGAATGAATAAAAATATAAAGTACGAATAGTATGAGCATTAATAAAATATCTTTTTCAGTATCGTTAATACACTTAATGATCGTATAAAATTCTTTATTATTTAAGTTTAACATGTATATTTTTCGTACGAAATTCATTATAATAATTTAGTTAAAGCGCGTAATACTCATACGATATTTAATTTCGTTAAAGTTTCATGTATCTTTCTTCGTTACGTCGTATTTCTTAATTATCTTATTATAAATATTAAAGTAACTCATTAAAAGTTTCTCGTTATATGCATTCTTTTGTGCAACTATTAAAGACTTTCGTTTAACTTTATAAAGATTTAATTAACGATTTAATTATCGCTTAACTCATTTAAGATTTAATGATTCTTAAAAATTATTTTAACGCAGTAAAAGATTATTAACTGATTTAATCAGATTTAATTAAGCTAATAAACTTAATTCGTTTAATCTTTTTATATATGTATATAAAGCTAGCTTCTGATCAGATTTTAAAGCTCTGTTATGCAGTTCTCGTACTGCTAATGCGAGTGAATAATCTTTCAGTCTGAATCGTAATCTTTGCATTAAAACATTAAATTCGCGCGTAATTTCGTTTTAATTAAAATTATTACGTGTATTTATAACGTTAATAATCTTCTAAATGCGACTCTTAATAATAGCGTAAGTAGTAGTTATGTGATTAAAAGTTAATGAATTTTTAAAGATAATTAGTTAAATATTCGAATTTTCGGGTTGTATAGCTGATCGGGTTACATGGCTGACTAGTACTAAACGAAGGATGAGTGAAAGTGCGGGGTACGGATATCGATTCAGGAGGGTAGGTTTTCGGCGAACATGGTAACTCCCGTTCTCAGAAACCGCTACCCAATCATCACGAAAATAAGCAAGATCTGCTGCTCGAAGCGAGTCACAACGGCTGCTGATCAGGTGCTGCAAGCCGATCACTACTCAAGTAGGCCGGTCCGAAGCCTCTTCGAGACTTGGTGCTACTCTTCCAGTTGGGTATATTAGTGCCGGGAGAACGTTGACCCGCCTGCAATGTAGAAGGGTCCACCTGGCAATCGGACACACCTAGCAACAGGCCACGCCCTGTAGGGCTGTAGGGCTGTAGGGCTAAATCTTGTAATCCTTTTGCTCGCCGTCGTATTTCTTTGCTAATCAATCCTTTTAACATGGCTACCCTTTCACCTACGTTCTTCTCTACGCTCTCAGACATTGAACTAGACGAACAACTTAAGAAACGCACGCAAGAAGACGAAGATTAATCAGCCACAGACTAACTATGAAACTGCTTGTGTTATGAATCTGAACGTCGTACAGAAAAGAAATGTTAAGACATTAAGAAAAACAGAAAAACGACGCTTTAAGGCCTTTACTAAAGCGTGAAATTAAGAGTGAAACAGCATACGCAGTCTAGAATTTAATATCTTTACATCGTTAACGAGATTCTGTAACATTTCGAAGACGAGTTCTTACATCAGTAACTAAGTTAACGAAGCTAATGATACTTCGACTTCACGTGAAGAATAAAGAATCATAACAGAAGAATTATAAGAAGTCGAGGAAGGAACAGAGGATTCGTAAGAAGCAGAGACAGAAGCAGAGACAGAAGCAGAAGCAGAGACCTTCTGAGCAGTCTGAAGGGCGAACATTCAGCAGAGGTAGAAGGATCATATCTAGGAAGATGTTTACATAGACTAAACTATCCAATTGCGTGCAAAATCTAATAAAACCAGAGATTTAATCCTACAGCCCTACAGCCTTGTAGGGCGTGGCCGGTTGCTAGGTGTGTCCGATTGCCAGGTGGACCCTTCTAAGGCGTTCGCGAGCTACGGGATACCCAGCGATGTTGCTTGTTCATGGGTTTGAGAGCTTAACAATATTTATCTTTATTCCGTCTGTCTACTCTAGCTCAATCTGCGTCTGAATGTTCCTTGCGCAGAATACAACTGCCCTTAGAGTCGTAGAGTGAGTTGGCTTCATGCCGCAACTGAACGGTGTCACTCCGAACATAAGCTCTTTGGATTCCGGTAGAAGTGCACCTCATATTCGAAGACCACAACACTGACAAGTTCCTTAGTCGACTATGATCCCATCGAGCATCTTAATGCGATCTTCTTCCACCCGTCCACCCTCTCCTCCGTACGAAAGACTTCCAGAGCTCTACGAAATCATCAACATGAACTCGATAACGATATTGCCGTGCTTGTGCGGCAGCAATCGACGTCAGATGCTGAAAGCGTCAAGCGGATACAGGATGCAAAGGCAGATCTTGCTGAGCTCTTTCAGAACGTCGAGGGTGTCCGAGAGAGAGCAATCAGGACTGAGGAGACGATTACAGAGATGACAGCGGATATCAAGCGGCTCGATAACACAAAGAAAAACCTTACGCTTTCAATGACGGCACTGAAAAGACTACAGATGCTTACGACAGCATATGAGCAGCTCCGAGGGCTTCGCAGCTCTCGACAGTACAGGGAATGCGCCCAGCTTCTCCAAGCCGTTATACAGCTCATGGCACACTTCAAGTCTTACCGATCTATTGACCAGATTGCTACCCTTAGTAGGAATGTGGCAGACCTACAGAGGGAGCTACTGGAGCAGGTATGCGAGGATTTCGAGATCAGTTTCGCTAAGAGCGAGGTCGGACAACGTAGAGGCATGCTAGCTGAGGCTTGTCTAGTCATGGATGCATTGGGAGACAACGCAAGATCAAGGCTTATTACTTGGTACTGCAACACTCAGTTACGCGAGTACCGGCAAGTTTTTCGGGGCAGCGAAGAGGCAGGCTCATTGGACAACATCTCAAAGAGATATTCGTGGTTTAGAAGGATGCTAAAAACCTATGACGACGAACATGCGGCTATTTTTCCTGCTCATTGGCGTGTCAACGAGATGCTAGCCAATGCATTCTGCGAGAGCACTCGGGACGACTTCAAGGGTATCTTGTCGAGGTCTCTACGAAGAGAAGACGGCCAATCCATGAATGTCGACGTTCTACTCAGCTGCCTTCAAGAAACTCTTGACTTTGAACATAATCTAGAAAGACGTTTCACAAACGCGTCTCGGGCGTCAACGGACACTTTAAGCTCAACTGATGATAAGTCACCGGTCTTTAGCCAAGCTATCTCAGAAGCATTCGAGCCTTACTTAAGTGTATGGGTGGAGGCACAGGATAAGCAACTGTCTCTGATGATTCCTCTATATCGGCAACAGCCAGCGAAACCCCCTGACGAGGACTTCTCTCCACAAATGGTCATACCATCGTCTACCAATCTATTCAGCTTCTATCGCCAAATCCTAGCGCAGTGCGCCAAGCTCTCTACAGGTGCAAGGCTGGTAGAATTGAGCAAGGTATTTGCCAAATATCTGGATCAATATGCACAGCAGATTCTTTTATTCTATATAAGCGAGCGTCCAACGGGGCAAACTCCCTCAAAGACACCACAAATCGAAGACATAATTCTTGTGCTAAACACTGCCGACTACTGTTTCAACACATGCACGCAGCTTGAAGAAAAGATCAAGAGCCGAATAGATGAAGGACTGAAGTCCAACATCGACCTACAAAGCCAAGCAGACACCTTCATGGGTATCGCAAGCGCAACAGTTCGAGCCTTGGTTCACAGGGTCGAAGTCGACATCGAGCCCACCTGGCGTGAAATGCGCAACACCGGCTGGAGCAAAATGGAAAGTGTTGGCGACCAAAGCTCCTACGTCGCCGAACTCCTCCGCCGCATCAACGCCCGCGCCGCAGAAATCCTCGCCATGCTCCACAAATCCCAGTACGCCCGCGCTTTCTGCGATAACGTCGTTGAACTCATCGCCAACGCCTACCTCACCAACATCTTCCACTGCAAACCCATCTCCGAAGCCGGCGCAGAGCAAATGCTGCTCGACTCTTACGTCCTCAAAAAGGGCTTCGAGAACCTCCTCACCATCAATGCCCCCTCCGGCACTGCCCCGCCAGCCGGCTACGTCAAACGCGTTGCACAATCAATGTCGAAACTTGACCCCATCCTCAAAACACTGCAAGTCCGCCCTTCTCCGCCCGAAGCCCTCGTCCAAGCCTACCTCATCCACATCGCCGACAAATCAGACACCAACTTCCGAAAAATCCTCGAGCTAAAAGGCATCCGTAAGCAAGACCAAGTGCACCTGATCGAATTATTTCAGGCCCATCGCGCTTCACCAAGGAACGAGAATCTGCAGCTTTCATCCCCGCTGCTCACCCCTTTGACCCTTCAAACTTCCTCCTCAGGACCCATACACCTACCCACCTCCCTCCCCTCTCTCTCCAACACCGCCGCCTCCCTAAGCACGTCCAACCTCCCAGGTCGCTTCGACCCGAGCACGTTCGGCAACGCCATTATGACCGCCGCGCGTGATGGCGTTGATCGGCTTGGGACTCCGGCGCTGGGAGGCAGCACGTCGTCGAACACACCTTCTAGGGTTATGAGTCCTCCTCCACAGCAGGGTGGGGAAACAGGGCCGCCAATGGCGGGGAATCTGAATGAGAATTTGAGGAATATAGGAAAGTTTTTCAAGAGGGATATTGGCGGGTTTGGGGGTAGGTTTGGCGGTGGTGGTGGGGGCAAGGGGGCGGATGAGAGTTAAGGTATATATTTCTTTTGGAAGAACGCTCCTATTTTACACGTGGGTTCAGCGCGTCGCTTATTCTATGCAATGATCGATACGGATATGGGAGATCCTCGACTTTTCTTGTTCGGATTGTCAAATGTTGGTGTGATTGTCTTTACTGAGAAAGCATGCTTCTTGAGCTAGATACCTCGGCTTATGACCCTACCTCTCCTAACACGAGAACCCTGGAAAAACCTCCTCATGCAGTGAGCGCAGAAATAATCAAAAGCAGAATCAACAGGCGGTCACATTAAACAACACACCTCGCATATTCAGCAGAACGCCAAAGTCAGCACCATAGATCACAGAAACCCTCACATTCCTACGCAAAACCATATCACTTTCCGAAGAAAAGAGTTTCTTAATGCTTGGAAACTCCTATCTTATCCAGCATGCGCTAAACGGGTTGGGGCAACTACATGATATCGCATTTAAACGGTAACCCGCACGGGCCCCCATCCTTCTTGCTCCCATCCGTGCCTGTGCCAACGTTCTCAGCAGTAGTATCCCCCATATTTTGCGCATTATTGCCCCATTCCGCCGCCCCCGTTGCTGTATTTACGTTCCCTAGCTTCCTCTCCTCCTTTTTCTGGACCCCACCGTTGGCGGCCCCGTCAGGAGAACCATGCAGTCAGGCCGAGGCCGAGAAATCGACCTTGGAGACGGCGGTGTAGAAGGATTTGCCTTGGACGGTGGCGAGTTCGAGTTCTTTGGCGGAGGGTTGGCGGGAGCCGTCGCCACCCTGGTGGGGAGGGGAGGTTAGTTGTGGGTTGTTGGGTTTGGTTTTTTGGGGGTGGTAGGGAGGAAGGGGGTGGGGAGAACGGAGAGGTGTATATGAGGAGGCACTTACGGCGAAAGTCCCAGCACCCCACGGGGTTCCTCCACGGACCTCGTCAAGGCCAGCAAGGATCGGGAACGCAGTCTTGTACCCCAACGGCACATATATCATCCCGTGGTGCGCAAAGGTGCTCATGGCCGCAATCGCCGTGGCCTCCTGCCCTCCACCCTGGGACGCAGTCGAGACAAAGACACCGGCGTATTTACCCCAGTAGGCGCCCGTCTGCCATTGTTGGCCGGTGCTGTCCCAGAAGGCTTTCCATTGGGCGGGGAAGTTGCCGAAGCGGGTCGGGATGCCGAGGAGGAAGGCGTCGTATTCAGCGAGTTTTCCAGCGGTGATTTCGGGGATGCTGGTGTCTTTGGGGGGCGCGTACATCTTGGAGAGGGCGTCGGAGGGGAGGGTTTCGGGGACTCTGGGTTGGGTGAAAGGTGTTAGCTGGTGTGAGATGGTTGATCGTGAAAGGCCACAGAGGGGGTGTGAAAGGCTTGAACAGAGGAAGGTGCTGAAAAGAAATTGGAGACAGAATGTGAACTATAGATTCAAATGAAGCCATTGAGTGCAGATTCCATAGCGTCTGAAGCCGCCCCTGGTGTGACTGGTCACATATGAAGTGCCGAAGTAACATAAGCAGACACAGGTGGGTTGACTGCGAGGGTAGCTGTGAAAGGGGTATGAAGGATAAGATGGAGCTTGTGGTAAGTGTGATGGTGAGCTTTGACGATGTTTGAAGGGTTAAGAAAGGTAGAATTTCTTCATCACTCCAGGTGTAAATCTGCATGACTTACTGGTAGATATCAACCTTGCCTCCTGCAGCTTCAATGCCAGCTTTCCCGGCCTCAGCAAGCTGCTTGATATGGCCGTACATAGAATACTAGATGTGCGAATCAGTCAGTACAAGCTCTCTCCGGCAATCTAGGGCCCCTCATCGCCTTGCATGCATAATGATCACAGACGACCGACCAGGGGGAACATACGAAGACGATTGCAATTCTGGGCGCCATCTTTACAGAGCGACAGTCGTCGATGGGCTCGAGGTATGTAATTGGGTTCTTGCAAAGGGATATGGAACAATTTGGGTACTAGAGTGAGTTGGAAGAGCTGTAGTTTCGAAAGGACAAGCTCAAAGAAAGAGGTCGGATAGTTAGGAGACTTTATACATCCGAACGAATGAGGGTTAACCTGAACGGTGGACCCCTGCAAGGAATGAGACTAATTCTCGGCTAATGTAAGCCTTAGTAAAGAGTTGATAATCAATTTTACAGGTGATAATCAATTTTACAGTTGACAATCAATTTTACAGTTGATAATCAATTTTACAACTGCTCAGCTCAGCAGCTGCCCGTCGGAAGAATCGGTCAATTAATTATCCTGAATTCGGGCAAAGATCATGTCCGCTTGTCCGAGGGGTCTTATCTGAATGCCGACAATCATTGTTCAACTCAGCCTCATGGTTGTACAAGTCATTCCATGTTCATAGCAAAAAATTGGGTTTGTTCCAATCAGAGCTTTCGAGTTGGATATCTGCTTCGATTTCAATCTGCTGTTGTCGTGCTGCCAAGCATCAGCATCTCACTCGGTGAGAGAGACAAAGATAAGAATCGGCAAAACCATTCCACATACCCCACAATCGATTCGCTACTCCAACAATGATCTCTGCTTTGATCGTAAGCTTTTGACGGTATTTGTCCTCGCCGTCACCATCTATCTTAGATCGTTTGGGTTGAGCCTATGATCCCGTCAGCACGAAAAGCAGTGTCACTCAATGAACTTCCTAACCAACAACAGAATAGGAACTAGATCATTCGGACTTGCTTCAGCAACTGCTCTAACGCTCTTCATTCCATTTTCCCAGAAAACTCTTGCCGTTCGACTCTTCACATACGGTATCTGGGCCAATTCTAGGAGGTCAGCTTTTGCTCCAGCCTTAAGCCTATCGGCCATGTGCTCCAGAACACTTTTGAGCATTCCCCATCCCATCCGGTCGCAAAAAGAAATCATTCCCGCGGCGAATCCTTCGCAAGTCTGAGCCAGAGTCTGTACGAATCCTCGGGGTATATTATACTTGCGCGCCACTGCATGGACCGGAATCTCATTACATAGATCACGAAGTTGGAAAGCTGCATAGAATCGGCGATAGATTCGAGCGACTCTGACGTCATCGGCAGTCCCCTCAGGAAGTGGCGTCGCGCTGTTAGCCCTGGTGACAGTTAGCTCTAAGCCTTCAAGTCAGAGCCAATACTCTACATTCTATTGACTAGACCCGGATTGACACCGACAAACTCAAGGACTCGAATTCCACTTTCGTCCAAGCCATCCATTTCCCTTCGAAAGATTGGCCAATTAATGTCCCCAAGCACCGGTAGCTGTACAGGTGTGAACATATAGAAGACATGCATCTCCCCGTCCATGACGAATGCACGAAGCGCTCTTTGCAGCTCACCATGTATGAACATCCCATCCTCGGGTGTTAGCGACGATGCAATGATAGCTTGACTGAGGAGGGTAGCTGCGTAAGATCCAGCGCCGTCGACCGCGATCATTCCCGAGGCCATAAGGTCTTCAATGGTGGTTTGCACCAATGCGTCCAGCAGCTGCCGATCCATAGAATGGAAAAGCAGAGTCCGTTGAATATACTCCTGTATTGTGGTCATATGGGTTGCAAGCCGTACAGTGATAACTTCTAGTAACGCCCTATTTACTATCAATATGATATATTGATAGCCCAGAAGCAGTTACCTTTTGATACCACGCTTCTCAGGGATCAAGCTACTTTCGATGATTGGAAGATCTGCGTCAAGTAATTGTGTCACATCTTCGAGATCGACTTTCTGACAACAAAGATAGCTTTCACCCAATTCATCCTTACCCTTACGACCAGCTCGACCGCGCATCTGTCTTCTATGACCCCTTTAGCTCGTGGATTTTCGTACCGCAGGTTACACTGACAGCATTGCTGGTCCAATCAAATCTCGGCCCATTCTTGCCCCTTGTAGTATGACTCTTCTTGCGGGAAGATTGATGCCTGCTGCAAGGCTACACGTAGCAACGATGACTTTGATGACACCCTTGTCGTAAGCTTCGGCGACGATTTCCCTTTCCTCGGTCGTGAGACCAGCGTCCAGAGAAGTTAGCCTGCATGCTCTGACAAATGTGTAGGTTTTGGCAACCAACGATGAAACGCAACACCTTTCATGACAGTAATTCCTAGTGTATCATCCAACCCAACAGCTAAACTCCTTAGGTCGCTAATCACATCTTTTCTCTTGTCTAGGACTTCGTCTCTATTATCTGATGGAGCGGGCATTGCTTCGCTGACCAATGCAGCCATTGACTGGCATCCCTGTCGACCACTGCAGAAAATTAAGGCACCATAACCAGCATTCACAGTCTCCATAGCAAGAGACACGACGGCATTAGACATTGGACTCTTCAACACAACGCACTCCGAAGGTTTTATGAACCTAGTTGCACGAGGAGACATGTGTGCCTCGGAGGAGTTGAGTTGGCTTGCGGTTTTGAAGAAGGAACTAGACGTTGAGGCTGGATAGACCGAATTGTCATACACCAAATACTCTTCAATCGGAACAGGCTTGTAAACAGATTTGTAGAATTTCGCATCGAGCCATTTAGCGAGCAGCTGCGTATTCTACTTCCCTCAGCAGATTTTCGCCTTTGGCACGAGGTCATCCCATACCGATAATGTCGCGCTCATTCCTATGATTTGCACTTTCCCCTGTAAACTCAGCAACTTCGTGGCCATCAACTCCAAGATATATCCGCGGTGGTCATCATCGATCATGTGCAATTCGTCCAAAACCACTACCCCAAGGTCATCAATCGTACACTGCTCAATGGCTGTATTCACAAGCGAGTTCGCCTGTATTCAGTGTCAGGTCGTTTGAGAGCTAAATATAACGCAGACTGCTGCGCGTACCTTTTCGATGGTACAGACAGCCACATCAATATCGGACCAAGTAGCTCTTGCTTTGCTACCACCAAAAAATCCGGCGATACGCACCAAGCGGTGATCATTAACTTTACGAAGCCCCGAGAGTTGTGTGCTTGATTGCCTGGCAGCCTCGAAGTTCTTCTGAACCCCATCAACTGCTTTCCGGAGCCATTTGAGCTTTTCCTGTACCAAGGCAACATAAGGTAAGACTACGATTGCCTTCGCGGTGGGATTCTCAATAACTCTCTTTAGCATAAGCACATCAGCGACAAGAGACTTTCCACCACCGGTCGGAGCGGTATAGACGAGATTCTTCTCGCCAGTCAAAAGACCACGCCCAAGAAGACATGAGGACTGCCAAGGATAGATACTATTAACGCCCAGAGACGCGAAATTTTTCACGAGAGCTGCGGGTAGACCAAAACGGGGATGAGATAATGAAAGCAACGGGTTCAGCGAAGACGATGGCGTGGATGCTGCAACTCGTCGCTGAGAATACTCTGAGACATGCAAAGCAAGATTTTGCCCTTGATTAATATTACAAATTTCGCTTGCTACAATGTGAGGCTTCTTATGAATCTCCAATTTCTGACGCTTGTGGTCCAATTGCGTAGGTGGAGTGTTTGCTAGGACGTTTAACACTCGAAGATTGTCCAAGGAATCCGATTCGGCTTGTTCACGAGTTCGTTTACAGCCGGACGTCGTGGTGGCGGTGTAATGTTGCTGCCGCACAATATCTATAGAAGTCAAAGAACCAGCGTATGAGGGAGCCATGAACATTCGAGCACAGACAAAATAATGCTCATTCAAGGCTCATATGAATTAGAAAGCCAGGACACTATGCATGTTCTGAATGACACCTCTGATGTTTACTCAAAGTTGGGCCGAGGCGTCAACACAAGAAAGAAGCTAAGGCCAGAATAGGTTTAAGTAGTTCGCATCCAATTTTAGTAAGCAGAACGTCCACCTCAGAGGTTGTATATTTTCTAACAAGGAGCATCATTATTCCCATCTTATGAGGCAATATCCGTATATGTTTGTTACAGTTGTCTGAAAATACTAGTCCTTTCAATGTGATGCTGTTTTCTTCAATTGAGTCAAGATTCAAGAAAAGGGGTCCGATTTCTTTCCGCAGCTGCATTGTAGGATTTGCGCGAGAGACGAGCCCTCAGGATCTTCATGCTCTCTATCGGTTTCTGCCCAATTCGTATAGAGAGGCAGGTAGGTAGGTTTTGAGTAGTTGGATCACCGGCGGGTGGGTTTGTCGAGTAACCATATTAACTACTCGAAGGATGAGCAACATAATGATTGAATGTACATGACGAGTTGACTGCTTGACAATGTCGCCAATCGTTGGCCCGGGTATTTCAAACCAGAGTGAGATAGTGGTTTCTCTTGGTTTCTGGTAAAGACAGGGAACCCTCCATGATTGAAGTCTGAGCGGGGGACCAGCAAGCGAATTGCTTATCTACATGTCCAGGTTAAAAATCGCTGGAACAACGAAGATTTTGTCGCTGAATGCGATAGCCAGACCAAATCCAAAAGTAGCATTGTCACCTGACAGACAGGCTTGGAAAGAGACATATTTCACAAAGATTGGGCTGTGCCGATGGCTGGTTAGAAATGTGATTATTTCTTTCCAGTGTGAGTCGTTGGTCTGATACACGTAAACTCGATGGATAGAGTTAAGCGTGGTCCGCGAACCCCCAAAACCATAACTCAAGCGTACTTTAAAGTTACAGTCTCGGTATTGATCCATAGTCCCGCCGACTTCCTTCACTTTACACCCACCTTGCTTCAGCCCCGTTAAAGATCTGCCAACTCTGTTCAGCACTCTGGCCATAGAGTGTATATATCGTACCTGCTCATAATTCCTCCTCACTGTCCGTTATACCCGCTCAGCCTTGCTCTTTAGCCAGCTTTAACACAGGGCGATCTGCTTTGATATGGTCATTATTGCATCGCCTAATCGGATTGCCCCAGAAGCGCGAGAGGTCTCTCTACATGCTGCACAAGATTAACACTCGCAAGCGCAACTCGCCACGGTGCGTACACCACATGACCTTTCTTTCTTCAGCAAATGTAGCATTCGCTCCGTCATTAGTGACACGATCTTAACCAAACGAGGTGGATGGTCCTGTAGAGTTCTCATGCTGGAGTATAGGCACCATGGCAGACGACATTCATGAAAGTCGAACTGGTCACGTTATAACACAAGCACCGAGCCATTCCTTACCTACTGCTCCAGTATCTTTTAAAAGCACTAACAATGCATCTTCGACCCTCTTGCGTCCACAATCAAATTCACCTCAAGTCGTCCCACCACCCAACACAAATTCACCAAGCAAGTCAGCACCCCTCGACTCACAACCAGTGACCGCAAATTTATCCTCCTCGCTTGTGCCACCTGCGCAAACTACGAATGCGATGGACACGTCTGGTCCGTCGCCGTACGGTACGAGATCACGAAATAGGAATGGAAATTCGAGGCCGAACTATGCGGAAGATCGAGAGTTGGACATGGATTATGATTTAAACACTGGCAAAAGGCCTCAAGCTTCAACAGGCCCAATAAGCTCAAATAATCTCCATGCTGGTGAAACACACCAGTTTCCAACAATCAATACTCGACGATCATCACTCACGAGCTCTGGCGCGGGACCGGGCAAGACTTCAGCGACGATCCCCACGTCCAAAGATTATATCCCAGGAATGTCCAGTTTCTCTCTGAACCCAGACTTCAGCCCTGCTCCTCAACCACCGTCAAGAAAGCGTAAGGCACCTGGAAGTGCTTCGACTGCCTCAACTCCTTCCGTAGACATCGCACATGTTCATGCCTACGCGCCGCCTCGAAGGACAACTTCGACTGTAGCCACCACAAAAATAAGGGAGACAAATATGCTCAGCTTCGAATCATGTCATGGTTATCTGAAAAATGGAAAACTGAAGGCAGATGATGGCACTCTCCTTGGGCTCAATGGTATGTGGCTATCGAATCCCCAGATTTCTTTGGTTTCTAGTACTAATTTCATACCAGACCACATTTATCTCATTTGCGAACCTCCGGGAGATCCATACTATCTCGCACGTATCATGGAGTTTCTTCACGCAAAAAATGACCAGAGCTTACCTATAGAATCATTGCGTGTCAATTGGTACTACCGTCCACGAGACATCCAACGCAAAGTTTCCGATACTCGACTCGTGTTTGCGTCGATGCATTCCGATACTTGTCCGCTCACATCACTACGGGGGAAGTGTCGTATTGTTCACAGGAGCGAAATAGACGACTTGGATGATTATCGAAAAACCAAAGACAGCTTCTGGTTTGAGAAGATGTTCGACCGTTATATTCATCGCCAATATGAAGTAATTCCTACAGGTCAAGTCATTAACGTCCCTAAGAGAGTTAAGAAAGTGCTTGATGACCGATGGAAATACGTTATAGTAGAGTTTGGACGTGGCAAGGAATTAACTAGCGCTATCAAGTCATGCAAAAGATGCGGGGGATACTGCGCAACGTAAGCTTCGCCCGTAACATTTACAACTAGTCTGATCTCTCAATTTAGAAACGACTCCGTCGACTGTGCGATGTGTAAGAACACCTATCATATGAACTGTGTACGGCCACCGCTACTTAAGAAGCCGGCTCGCGGTTTCGCTTGGTCGTGTGGGCCATGCAGTCGAAAGCAAGAACGGAAGCTTGAAGCACGGAATACTCCACTTGTGGGGGACAGAGCCATAGAAGGTGACGACGAAGAGTTTCTAGACGAAGAAGAGGAGGAGCATGCAGGAACATCACATCTTACAAACGGCAGCACCCCGCAAGATACCGAGATGCAGGATTCTGAGCCTCGACCAGCAACTGCAGAACAGATAGCGCAGGCGAAGCTATGGCCGTATCGATATTTTGGTATCCATTGTAGCGTGGAGGATGCTCTTGATTATGATGACCGAATTTACCCCCGAGCGAGTTCTCGTCTGGGTCCCAAACATCAAGCTAACGTTCACATGTGGCATGGGCGGCCGGTAGAACTTGTCAAACCTGCTGAAATTAGGAGGAAATACGTCAAAGGTGGTAGCCATAAGAAGGACGGCAAAATGACAAAGGAGACCGTTGCAGCGATTGAAGAAGACAAGATTATAAGGGAGAAGCGGCCGAAATGGGTGATGGATGAGCCTCCTGGCTATGTTCGACGTGGTGAGGACCATCCGAACAGTGACCCACTCAATACTACGAAACTCAAATTCCGTTTACCCCAAGTTGGTGAGGTCTCTTCAAGAGGAGGAGGTGACGCTAGCGATACTGAAATCAGTGTTGAAGATCGCGAGAAAATTGTCGATGAATACATGGTACGAGCTAAAAGTGTCGCCAAGTTCGTAGGAGTTACAGAGTATTCGACCAATTTCCTCGACAAAGCTTTGGAGCTGTTGTACGCAAACAACTACCAGTCTGAACCAGCTCTCGCACAACTTCGAAGCGTGAACCGGCGAAAAGATCTTAAGGAGCCAGAACTTAATAAGGAAGAACTCAAGAGGTTTGAAGAAGGGGTTTCAAGATATGGATCAGAGCTTCGGAATATCTCCAGACATGTGGGAAAGTCGCAGAAGCACGGAGAAATCGTTCGCTTTTACTACATGTGGAAGAAGACAGAACGAGGAAAGCAAATTTGGGGTCATTTTGAAGGGAGAAAGGGCAAAAAGCAGGCGAAACAGGTTGATTCGAGACTAGTGGATGACGTGGCTGATGACATCGACGACTCTGCCTTTGACAACGAGAAAGCCGCAACCCGTAAGCGTGGATTTGAGTGCAAGTTCTGCTCATCGAGATCATCTCCGCAATGGAGGAGAGCACCTATGACTGCTCCCGGTACGACAGTACCAGTAGACCAGACGTCTAAGTCTAGTAAAGATAAAGGTGCATATCTGATGGTTGCACTCTGTCAACGGTGTGCTGGACTCTGGCGAAAATACGGCATTCAGTGGGAGAATCTTGAAGAAGTGGCGAAGAAGGTTGCCAATGGCGGCGGTAGGGCCTGGAAAAGAAAGATAGATGAGGAATTGCTCGCTGAGCTAGTCATCACAAATAAGATCAATTCTATCTCAATGAGTAGCGCCACGGCGTCGGCTGCCGCTTCTGTCGGTGTTGAGGTTCCTATGGGTCTCACTATCCCACCAAACCAAGACGGGCCAAAGAAGAAGCAAAAGACCGGGTTCGAAAACCACACCTCTCAGGCAATTCAGAATAGTGCATGCAATGAGCCACCGAAGAAAAAGGTGGTTGAAAAGCCACCAGAACCTCCTTTGGTACCCGAACTACCTCGAATCAAGGTCTTACCGTGTGCTGTTTGCTACGAAATGGAGCCATCGGGCGAAGAGCGCTTCTGCTGCAAGCACTGCAGGCTTACAGTTCACCGAAATTGTTACGGCATCGGAGAATGTCGAATGAATAGTAAATGGACATGTGACATGTGTTCGAACGACTCGGTCCCAATCAATCAAATCTCTACTTCTTACGAGTGTGTCGTATGTCCAGTCCGGCTCACAGAACAAGAACTTATGGAACCTCCGAAAGTCTCTCATAAGAAAAAGAACGAACGTGAGAGGGAAAAGGAGCGTTTGGAGCGAGAAATGGTTGTCGAGCACACCACGCGATATCGCCGCATGCATGAGGAGAAGGGTTGGCCTGTAGATCCGCGTGAGCCTCTCAAAAGAACAACTGGTAATAACTGGATTCACGTTAATTGCGCGGTTTGGATCCCAGAGATTCGCTTCGGCAACGCTAAACTATTGGACACTGCCGAAAACATTGGGACTATTCCAGTGCAAAAGTGGGAACAGATGTGTAAGCTATGTAAATCAACAGCAGGGGCCTGTGTTAACTGCCATCATTGCCAAGCTAGCTTCCACGTAGGTTGCGCTCAACAGTATGGCTTTGTGTTCGGCTTCGACGTTACGCCGGTCAAAGGGTCCCGAAGAGATACTGTCAGTACCGTTACATTGGGAAACGAGACCGGCAATCTTTCGGCTGTCATATATTGCCCAGACCACAACGTCAAGAACATCATCTACCCAATGCATGAGATGGTAAAGGACTCCTCTCTCAACGCGCTACAGCTCTTCATTCGCACCTACAAACAGGCGGACCTCGCTTTGACGGGAACCGTCCGGAAGGCAGCGAAAATTGAGGGCACAACGAGAGGCACCCAACAAAGCACAGGTGCTAATACCGGTCACCGTGGCTCTACTTCTGGCCCATCAGCTTCCGCGCCTATTACCAGAAGTTCAAGAGTATCGCCTGCAGCTGTCACTGTGAAGTCGGAAGAAGTTGATGAAGACGGCGACCGGGTCGTTCATCTGAGCGACACAACTGTTGTTGAACCAAGTCTAAAGGAATGTGCTGCATGTGGTGCTGACGCTAGTCCAAAGTGGCACAAGAATATACCGAATCCTGTTGAAGGCACCAAGTCTCCGCAAGAAACAGACACCGTTGGGGAACCGACAGGGAGTCAATCACAATCTCAGGTTGTATTACAGAACGGCCATGCCAACGGAGACCCTTTAAATTTCCATGAAAGCTCTACGGCACGTTCTGGCGCAGACTCCACACTAGGAATCAACGGCGATGCTGGTAAGAACACTGAGCCTTCTACCAGCGAGGTGGCAGTGCGAGACAACCTTTCTACTGCCATTCCCACTACCTTAGAGCCCGGGGCAGAATCCCCTGCCGCCGTCACTCCCTTGCCGGAATTTCTATGCCACAAATGCCACTTGAGAAAGCTCCGCGATCCGACACCTCAACGGAGTGTATCCCCTAAGCCCGATGTGATTCAGCGAGGCTCTCATGAAGTGGACGACCTCGATGCGCCGTCTCCACCCCTGCATGCAGTATGGCCTCCAATTCCCGCAATGCAAAATCACGATCAATACCATGGATGGCCTGACCAGCCGCGACCTGGACCGTATAATGCTCCGCCGCATCTGCCCAACGGGATATCGCACTCGCCCCCAGTAGCTCCGCTACCGCTACAGTCGCATTTTGCGCCCCCGGTTCCATACCGTGCGCCTGCCTACGGTCATCCTCCACCACATCATGAGTTACCGATTCAGCATCAACTGAACGGAGCGCCGTCTCCATTTCAACTCCAGCACAACAGCACTGGACATCTAGTGACGGTGCCTTACACGCAACACCCTCCGCGCGTTCAGCATGTCCGGCCACCTCCGAGCATCATGAGATCTCCGCCCATGGCCGACCAGTCGATCGGGCCGCACGGGCCACCTGGGGCGGCGGAAAATCCATTCGCCGTCCGATATCAGTCGCATCCATCGCCGCGGCAACAGTTCTATGGCGCAATCTATGGCAGTCCGCGTGGGAACCATGAACGGCCCGAGACACCGCCGGAAGGGATTGGGCGCAACGGGGGCTGGCCCAACAACGATGGGCGATTGACGAACGGCGCGAGTGAGAGTCCTTCGCTGCGGAATCTGCTACATTGAGGGCATGAGGTTCACAGAGCGGGACATCTGAATGGCGTTTGATTTGGAAGTCATGGCGAAATGGGTGGGAATTCGGGAAGGAGCGAGATGTCAAGGGTATCTACTTG
>JAABUO010002696.1_pt1 | contig 21469 bp, 14 predicted proteins | sample 5559291 | NCBI WGS metagenome assembly JAABUO01 (sample SAMN10711878, study PRJNA513372) | rock metagenome | isolation source: Antarctica rocks | place: Antarctica: Victoria Land, Finger Mt sud
GCACCAACGTGTGGGACAGCCAGAACCGCCTGGTGAGTTGCACGGCCAATGGAACAACGTCTACCTATACCTACGGTGCGGATGGACTACGCCGCACCAGCACGGTGAACGGGGTGACCACCTACTACGTCTACGACGGGCAGACACTCATCCGCGAGATGCAGCAGAACGCGCAGGGCGTGCTGCAATCCACCGCCACATACCTGTGCGGGCCACGCGGCCCTGAGTACCGGCGGGACGACACGCAGGCGGAGGGCACGTACACGGACGCTTCGGGCACACACCCAGCAGGCAAGACCCGCTGGTACGTGTACGACGGGCTGGGCAGCGTGGTAGGCGAGGTAGACCCTAGCGGCAACATGACGAGCAGCGACACCTTTGACGTGTACGGGGCCAAACGTGCGGGCGGAACGGGAACAACCACATCGCGGCAGGGGTTCGTAGGGAGCCTGGGCCATGTGACGGACAGCGAGACCGGGCTGGTCTACATGCGGGCCAGGTATTATGATCCGAGCGTGGGGCGGTTTATCAGCGAAGACCCGAAAGGTAACGGCAACAATTGGTTCGTTTATTGCAATAACAATTCTATTAATGCTGTTGATCCGTCAGGCAAAGATGGCGAAGAGATTGAAGAGTTTGATGAAGAGATGCAAACGCTCATTGAACCTATTCTCGATCTTTTTGATGAAGGGGTTGGCATCAAGGCGCAGGAAGCGATAGCAGAAAAAGTCGGGGGGTGGATGAATAAACAATACGAACGCATCTTTGGTAAGGATGCTCTCAGTGATATTGTAAAGGAGATAGATGAAGATGCAGCCGGAGCTGATGTAGATGAAGTGGCAGCGGAAGTCAGTGGCAACGACATGGTAGCAGCGCAGGAAGCTATGCAGGCCGCTGGGCTAGGAAACGTAGCAGCCGAGGGTGATGAGATAGACGCAGTTGAACTGTAGAAACGTTGGAGGGCAAAACATGGCGGAATTAGCGTTAACAGAAGACGAGCAGGAATTAACCCCTGAAGAATTGAAGGCCTTAACCAAGGTTAATCCTATCCTCCAGCAATCTTGGCTGATGTTGGTAGAACACTGCTATCAGCCTGACTATCAAATGACACTGGAATGTTGTCTACAGGCTCAAGAAAATAGCTTGAAGAGCCGTAAATTCGGCCTTGAATTTATCAGCGCCTTTCGGGCGCCGTTTATCACCGTGCTGTCGGCTTGTCATGATGTCAGCAAAGAAAAGACGCTGGCAAACATGAGGAACTCATTTGTAGCATTTAATGAACGCATCCCAATAGAGAAGGAGTGATATGTCAGCGGATACTGAAATATTTTCCCGCTGACAGGGCCAATATACCTGTGCCTTGCAGGACCATCTGCCTCCTATGATTGGACAGCCAGAACCGCCTGGTGAGTTGCACAGCTAATGGCGTGACCAGCATGTACACCTACGGAGCGGATGGCCTGCGCCGCTCGGCTACGGTCAACGGCGTCACGACCTACTACGTGTACGACGGCACAATGCTGGTGCGCGAGATGCAGCAGAACGCGCAGGGCGTGCTGCAATCCACCGCCACCTACCTGAACGGGCCACGCGGCCCTGAGTACCGGCGGGACGACACGCAGGCGGAAGGCACGTACACGGACGCTTCCGGCACACAGCACCCGGCGGGCAAGACGCGCTGGTACGTGTACGACGGGCTGGGCAGCGTGGTGGGGGAAGTAGACCCCAGCGGCAACCTCACCAGCAGCGGCACGTTTGACGTGTACGGGGCCAAGCGGCAGGGTGGGACGGGAACAGCCACATCGCGGCAGGGGTTCGTGGGGAGCCTGGGGCATGTGAGTGATGCGGAGACCGGGCTGGTCTACATGCGCGCTCGGTACTATGACCCTAATGTGGGGAGGTTCGTCAGCCAGGACCCGGCAGGACATGGCTCAAATTGGTATGCCTACTGTAACAACAATCCTACAAACAGCATTGATGCTACAGGATGCGATGCTGCGACTATAGCCAGTTTGATAAATGTTGCAATGGCGGTGATAGCAGGAGGGGAATACGATGGGGCATTCGTAGCGAACATGAAAAATCTCATGATGGAGCTACTGGAAGCATCAAAAGGCGCTTCTATAGACGGAGTTGCGGAAATAGCAGCAGGCGAGGAGACGGTGGAAAGTAGCGGTGCCTCATTAAACTCCCAAATGGGCCTAATTCAGATGAGGTTAGGGGAAATACAGCAAGGTTTAGGGGCAGAGTCGCTGGCATGGGGAGTAGCCGGGAGGCTAGCCGCCCTACAATGTATAGACGCAGTACTCATGGCCGAAGATGGATTGCATGTAGTAGGACTGGTACTCTGAGAATGCTTCGGCCATCAGTTCGTTTTAAGGTAATTAAGTAAACAATGAATACTTGGGGAATGTGGCAAACAATACCAAAGGGACTTGAATACTGCTTTTCACCATCAGGCCATGCATTAGCGTATCGACCACTCACCGCACCACTCACCCGCACTTTGCGAATAGAGTTTGTAGATGGGCGTGAACCAATCATCAAAAGGTTCTCGCGACATGTCACTTCGCTTGTTTGGGTGTCAAACTCAGAGCTTGTTCATCAAATATTTGCGCCCGCTGCTAATGAGAAGTCTATGCTTTGTGCTCTGTCCATCACCGATATGCGGTCACGAGTAATAACCGAGGTTGATGATACGATTCATGTTTCATGGAAGGGAATACCAGGACACGTCTCGGTTCTTAAAGGAAGAGAAGGCCGGAATGGGCTTTATGACCTTGACACACTGACAGGTGATTGGAAACGGCTGATATACTATGATCAGGCTTTCGGCCGCATCATGGCCTACCCATTGTTTGGTCATTCTTGGTCCACACAAACCCAGGAAGTCGCGCTTATTGCATGGCCTTATGACTATCTCGAACCGGATGTCGAGCCTGATGAAAACAATAGCCACTGGTTACCAATTCTGGACACCCTCTCAATTCAGGAAGAGATATTAATCAGGAAGAACGGCAGCAAAATAACGCAACGTGAACTAACACGGGATGCAAAGAAGCGAAAGCCGCCTCGCATTTTTTTGCTGAACGCTTCAGGCGAATTCCGAGAAATACCAGGAACAGCTTGGGCGCGTCATCCAAACTGGTCTCCGGATGGAAGTATGTTGTCGTTCGAACAGCCCATCAAGCCTTGGGAAGTTATAGGGCTAGTGCGTCGAGAAAACCTAGAGTGGCACAGCGTTGATACTCACACTACTCATGCTGTTTCTGTTATGCACCCGAATGGCATCCTGTTTTATAAAACCGGTAATAATATTGAGCAGGAACAGCCTGCTGAATGGCGCCAGTTATTGCTGCAACACGGTGAAACTTTACCTGGCTCCTGAACCGCTCTCGACCGTGGACTACGGGGACGGTCAGACGCAGGGGTACACGTTTGACGCGATGGGCAACCGGCTGGGCAAGACGGATAGTGTAGCGGGTGCGACGAGCTACGATTACGATGCCGCCAACCGCCTGATGCTGGCAACAGGGGCAGGCGGCGACCGGTACGCAAGCGACGCCGACGGCAACACGACAACAAGCGGCAGGCGCACGAATGTGTGGGACAGCCAGAACCGCCTGGTCTCCTGCACGGCCAATGGAACAACGTCTACCTACACCTACGGAGCCGATGGCCTGCGCCGCTCGGCTACGGTCAATGGCGTGACCACGTACTACGTGTACGACGGCACCATGATGGTGCGGGAGATGCAGCAGAACGCACAAGGCGTGCTGCAATCTATGGTCACCTACCTGAACGGGCCACGCGGCCCTGAGTACCGCCGAGACGACACGCAGGCGGAGGGCATGTACACCGATAGCGGAGGCGTACAGCACCCGGCAGGCAAGACGCGCTGGTACGTGTACGACGGGCTGGGCAGCGTGGTGGGCGAAGTTGACCCCTCCGGCAACATCACGAGCAGCGGCACGTTTGACGTGTACGGGGCCAAGCGTTCGGGCGGGACGGGCACAGCCACATCACGGCAGGGGTTCGTGGGGAGCCTGGGCCATGTGACGGACAGCGAGACCGGGCTGGTCTACATGCGGGCTCGGTACTATGACCCCAATGTGGGGCGGTTTATCAGTCAAGACGCGGCGAAAAATGGAATGAATTGGTTCGCTTACTGTCACAATAACCCTATAAACAATGTTGATCCTGATGGCAAAAGTGACATCACTTTATATTTCGCTGGGGAGGTTGGGGCAATTCTAATGCTCGCACTTGGTTGTCTTCTTATCTACGGAACTGAGGGACTCATAGCAATGCCAGAAATTGGCTTGACGCTTATAGTCTGTGCGGTTGTTGCAATAGCTGTTCTCACTTATGCCTTAGTTGAAGAATTTGCAGCCGCAGGTGTATCTGGAGCTGCCGCAAAACCTGTGGCGGCGGTGGAAAATTTTATGGATACTGCTGTGACACAATTGAAAGAAGCTGGAGGATCGGCTGCTGTTGCGGGACATACGCTTGAACTAGACTTTGCTTGTGCAGAAATAGATCTGGAATGAGCAACTAAATGTATCAGACTTTTCGGATGAGCCATTAGGCAAGATAATATTGTTCCACTAAATGCTCTTATTGAATGGTGTCGGGTTGAAGTTTCTCAGCCAATATCTTATGTAAGAGATTTGGTAATTTTCTTCGAGGCCACATTATGCTATACCTACTTCTAACAACAGCTTGGATTGTTACTTTTTATACAATATGGGTTGCACTTAAGAAAAAACGAAGCTTGTTAATAGCTTTGTCTTGGCTGCCCATTCTCGTTTGTGTCACGTTATTAGTGTATCTAAATAACAGGCTACCGCAGACGGAAGCTACCCTAGCAACAGAGTTGAAAGTTGCTGTTATCCAACTGTGGCTTACCCCTCTGATGATAGTTATGTTGGCATTTGGAGGTTTACAGGAATATAAGCGCCGCCGTTTTAGAGAACCACCAAAAGAACATAGTAACACTTAACATTGGAATAGCTAACCATACGTTTGACGCGATGGGCAACTGGGCGCAGAAGACCGACAGCGCGGCGGGAGCAACCAGCTACACCTACGATGCGGCCAACCGGCTGACGGGCATAGGAAGTCAGGCGGTTGTTAGCGACGCGGACGGCAACACCTTGACGGACGGCAGGCGCACCAACGTGTGGGACAGCCAGAACTGCCTGGTGAGTTGCACGATGAACGGAACAACGTCTACCTACACCTACGGGGCGGATGGCCTGCGCCGCAGTAGCACGGTGAACGGCGTGACGACCTACTACGTCTACGACGGCACAATGATGGTGCGGGAGATGAAGCAGAACGCGCAGGGGCAGCTTCAGGCGACAGGGACGTACCTGCAAGGGCCACTGCCTACCAATGGGTAGAGTAGCTTTAGCTTATCTGCCAGACGGCAAACAGACACACTGGACAAAAGCCGAGGCGGCATGGGAGAATAATCCCGTGCCGCCTTTTTGTGCGTCCGTTGCCTCCACGCACACCGGCAAACCTTGTCTGGTTTTTGCATACGCCAAGCTAATTTTCAGGGTATAATAACCGGCACACATTGAGGCCAAGCGATTTTAGTTTAAGCCAGGTGAGTTGAGGAGGCTGCATGACGAACACAATTCCCGGCTCGCCGGACACAGTAAACCCTGCCCAAACAGACTACAGCAAGACGCTGAATGTCCCCAAGCCCGATGTGAAGAACCCCGATGGCCTGGACACCAACCCGGACAGCATCCCGCAGCGCGCGGGCCTGCCCCGGCGCGAGCCGCAGATATTGGACTTCTGGCAGGCGCAGAACGTCTACGCAGAACGTCTCAAGCCCACGACGGGCCTGGGCACGTTTATCCTGCACGACGGCCCGCCGTTCTCTAATGGCAACATTCATATCGGGCATGCCTTCAACAAGATACTCAAAGACGTGACAGTCAAATACCGGGCGATGCAGGGCTACAAAGCCCCTTATGTGCCGGGGTGGGACAACAACGGCCTGCCTATTGAAGTCTTGGTAGCCAAAGAGTTTGCCGAGCAAAAAGTGTCGCCCACGCCCATGCAGACCCGCGCGCGCTGCCGCGAAGTCGCCGATAAATGGTGGCATGTGCAAAAAGAGCAGTTTGAGCGCCTGGGAATTCAGGGCGAGTGGGACAATCCATACCTCACCATGTCTCAGGACATGGCCGCCAAAGAACTGGAAGTGTTCGCCGAACTGGTCGAAAAGGGCTTTATTTATCGCGGGCTGAAACCCGTGTTTTGGTCATTGGTAGACCAAACAGCCCTCGCCGAGCATGAAGTGGAATACGCCGACCGCACCGACCCCTCTATCTATGTGCGCTTTCCCGTGCGCGCCGACCCCGACGGCGTATTTGGGGCGGATGCCGATTTAAGCAAATGCTGCACGGTCATATGGACAACAACGCCCTGGACAATCCCCGCCAATGTCGCGGTCGCAGTCGGCATAGCGATTGATTATGTCGTGGCCGAGCACCAAGGGCAGCGCTATTTGGTTGCCGCCGAGAGATTAAACGCGACCATGGAAGCGGGAAGCTTGCTCGGCTGGACAGTTGTCAACACGCTGAAAGGCTACGATTTACAAAACCTCTTGTTCCAGCACCCACTGCCCGAAATCGACCGGGCCTCCGTGCTTGTGCTGGCCGATTATGTTACGACGACCGACGGCACGGGCGTGGTGCATACCGCACCCGGACACGGCAAAGACGACTTCCTGACCGGGCAAAAGTATCGCCTGCCCACAATCCAGGTGCTGACCGGCGACGGCTACTTTAACGACGAGGCCGGGCCGTTTGCCGGGCTGAAGCTGGGCGCGGGCCAGGCGCGCATCATGGAGCGTCTGGACGAAGCCGGGGCATTGCTCGCGCGTCAGGACTTGTTCCACTCGTACCCGCACGGCTGGCGCTCACACGACCCCCTGGTCTACCGGGCCACGGTGCAGTGGTTTATGAATATCGACCACAACGGGCATCGTGCGAAGTGCCTGCGGGCCATCAAAGACGCGCAGTGGTTCCCGCAAGACTCGGTCAACCGTATCACGGCCATGGTGGAAGGACGTCCCGACTGGTGCCTGTCGCGTCAGCGCGCATGGGGCGTCCCCATTCCCGTCTTTTACGCGCAGCCTTCCGGGACGCCCTTGCTTTCTGCCGAAGTTGTCCGGCATGTGGCAAGTATCGTGAGATTGTACGGCACGGATGCCTGGTTCGAGCGTGATGCCAAAGACCTATTGCCGACAGGCTATGCCCACCCGGACACAGGCGAAACCGAATTCACCAAAGAAACCGACATCTTCGATGTTTGGTTCGATAGCGGCGCAACCTGCCGCACTGTTTTGGAGCAGTGGCCCGGCTTATCCTACCCTGCCGATGTGTATTTGGAGGGCGGCGACCAGCACCGTGGCTGGTTCAACTCGGCGCTGATGCTGGGCGTTGCCACTAAGGGAGAAGCCCCGTTTCGGCAGGTCGTCACCAACGGCTGGACATTGAACGAAAAGGGCGAAAAGATGTCCAAGTCGCAGATGAACGGGGTTGCTCCCCAGGCCGTCTGCGACAAGTACGGAGCCGACGTGCTGCGCTTGTGGGTGTGCTCCACGGACTACTTCAGCGATGTCAAAGTAGGCGACCCGATTTTAGAGCAAGTGGCGACCAGCTATCGCACCTTGCGCAATACATTGCGCTTTGCCCTGGGCAACTTGTATGACTATGACCCCGCCGCGCATGCCGTCAGCGTGGATGCTTTGGAAGAAATAGACCAATGGGCCTTGCAGCGTCTCAACGAGACAGTGCGCGCGGCTAACGCAGCGTATGAAGCATATGAGTTTCCCCGTGTGGCCCAGATCGTATTGAGCTTCTGCGCATCCGACCTGAGCGCCTTTTACTTTGACCCTCTCAAAGACAGATTGTATACGTATGGGGCGCGGTCGCAGAACCGGCGGGCAGCGCAGACGGCTTTGTTTGAGATCGTGTCTTGTTTGACGCGCCTGCTCGCGCCCATTCTCTCGTTCACGGCAGAAGAAGTGTGGCAGAAGCTGCCCATGTCCCGAAAGCCCGTGTCTGTGCTGCTCGCTGCGCTGCCTGCCGACCGGCTGGAATTGCGCAATGCCGCCCTCGCCGCCCGGTGGCGTCCCCTTGTTGCCGCCAGGGAGACCGTCAACAAAGCTCTGGAAGGGACGAAAGGCCGCCAGCAGCTCGCCATAACGCTGACTGCGGATGCCGAGACGTTTGCCGCCCTGAGCCCGTATCTGAACCAACTGCCCGCGCTGCTGATGGTGTCCCGCGTGACCTTGACCCAGGGGATTAATACGGGCCTGCAAGTCGTGAACGATGGCGCAGCAAACGGTGTCAAATGCACGCGCTGCTGGGTACAGGTTTCTGATGGGGGCGACGCGCCCGCCGCCGACTGCGCCCTTGGATGTGCGCGCAATTGGCGCACCGTGCCTGGTACACAAACCGCCTGCCGCCTGCTGCCGCAAGAAAGAACTTAATGACAACAGAACAACTTAGCCACTTCAAGCAGCTTTTGCTGGACGAAAAATCACGCCTCGAGGCTGAGCGTGACACGTACATCGGCGATGACCGTGCCGATACCGAAGAAGGTGCATCGGGGGAACTTTCCCATAACGACCCCAATGATCCCGCCGATGAAGCCACCAACTTGTTCGACCGCGAGCGGGACCGCGCGGCGATTGACAACATGACCCGGATATTGGGCAAAGTCAACCGCGCTTTGGAGAAGCTGGAAGAAGGCACCTATGGCAAGTCGGACATTGATGGGACACCTATTCCCAACGAGCGATTGGAAGCCTTACCGTACGCCCTGACGACAGTAGACCAGGAAAACTCTGTTTGAAACCGACGGTGTTTTATCTGCTAGCTCTTTTGGTGTTGGCGGCGGATCAGCTGTCCAAACATTGGGTTGCCGGTTTGTTTCTGCCGGGCGACAGCCGGGACTTGCTGCCGGGCTTTTTCTCTCTGACTTATGTGCGCAACACGGGCGGGGCGTTTGGCATTTTGCCTGCGGGGACACTGGCGCTGGCGGTCGCGGCCCTCCTTGCGGCTGTTGCGATTGTCGTTTACGTGTCACGCGTGAAAGGGCCGCTGCCGCTGCTGCTGGCTGTTGCCCTGGCCCTGCCGCTGGGCGGCGCGCTGGGCAACTTTGCCGACCGTGTGCGACTGCGCTACGTGGTGGACTTTTTTGATGTGCATATCGGCATCCATCAGTGGCCTGTCTTTAATGTGGCCGACAGTGCGATTTGTGTCGGGGTCACCCTGCTGGCGTTTTACTTTTGGCGGCAGCCGCTGGTTCCCGCCCCCTCGGTTCCGCTGGAGCATTGACTTATGTATCCTGTTTTGTTTCACATCGGCTCTTTTGCCGTTCATACCTATGGTATCGCCCTGATGCTGGCGTTTATGGTGTCTATCTGGATCGCGTATCGCACCGCTGAAAGGCGGACGGCGCAGGATAAGACATGGCCGATCACGCCGGAACATGTTGTCGATCTGGGCATCTGGATCGTGGTCGCCGGTCTGGTTGGGGCGCGTGTGATGTTTGTTGCTCTCGATTGGGAAATGTATTCCGCCCACCCTGCGGATATGTTTCGCGTGTGGCAGGGCGGCTTGTCGTTCCATGGCGGCTTCTTCGGCGGCCTGATTGCCCTGTCCATCTTTTGTGTGCGGCACAAAATCCCCGTTTTGACCATGGCGGACTTGTATGCGCCCGGCTCCATGCTCGGCTATGCTGTCGGGCGGGTGGGGTGCTTTTTGAACGGCTGCTGTTATGGCGCGCCCACCAAGATGCCGTGGGGCATTCGCTTCCATGACAATGGGATTTTGACGCCGCCGTCCCACCCGACGCAGCTTTACTCGGTGGCTTTAGGCTTGCTGTCCTTTGCATTTCTCCTGCATCTGCAAAAGCGGCAGGCGTTTCGCGGGCAATTGTCGTGCTGGTTCTTTATCCTGGCCGGGGCGGAGCGCTTTATCATGGAAATCTGGCGCGCCAATGTCACGTCCACGGTTGTCCTGCTGGGCATGACCGATGTGCAATTGCTGTGCCTCGCGTTTATCGCTATCGGCATCACCGGCCTGGCTGTATGCCGCCGCCGCACCCCCCTGCGCACGCCAAGCACGCTGCCGCCGTCCCCCATGATGTCCGCTTCTTAACACAGTCCCCACTTACTCTTATGCAGGAAAACTTATTGGTCGCCGATGGCGATGAAAACATCCGCCTGGACGTGTTTCTGGTGGCCCGTTTGCCGTCGCTGTCCCGTGCCCGGATACAGCGTCTGATCGGCACGCACTCGGTCGTCATCAACGGTCAGCCGGTCAAGCCCAACTACCGCACGCGGCCCGGTGACGAGGTGTTTATCAATGTGCCCGATGCGCGCCCCCTGGAAAACGCCGCCCCGGAAGACATTTCCCTGGACATCGTTTATGAAGATGCCGACGTGCTTGTCGTCAACAAGCCCAAGGGCTTGGTGGTTCACCCCGCCCCCGGCTCGGAAACGGGGACACTGGTCAATGCCCTGCTCGCCCATTGCACCGACCTCAGCGGCATCGGCGGCGCGCTGCGTCCCGGCATCGTGCATCGCCTGGACAAAGACACGTCGGGCCTGCTGATGGTCGCCAAAAACGACTTCGCGCACGAAAACCTTTCCAAACAAATCCAGGCTCGCACGGCTGTGCGCAAATACAACGCCCTGCTGTGGGGCCGTGTCCCGTTCAAAAACGCCGTGATTGACGCCCCCATCACGCGCCACCCGGTCGACCGCAAGCGCATGACCGTGTATGACGACATCGGCATGTCACTAAGCCAGGAGCTGGGCATGGAGCGTGTCGCCCGCAGTGCGGTCACGGAAATTCGCCTGTTGGAGCATCTTATCGAGTTCTCGTGGACGGAGGCGATCCTGCAAACGGGGCGCACTCACCAGATCCGCGTGCATACCAGCTTTGCCGGCTACCCGGTTGTCGGCGATGCCACCTATGGCGGCCTGCGCAAAGTCAGCGCGGACTTGTTTCGCGGCGCGCCTTTGCAGACCTTGAACGCCCTGCTGTCCGCCCTGCACGGCCAGGCGCTGCACGCGCACTTTTTGTCTTTTGACCACCCGCGCACCAAAAAGCGCTTGCAGTTTCACGCTCCCCTGCCTGCGGAAATCGTCAACCTGCTGGACTTTCTTCGCCGCCTGGACGAAGCGTTCGGCTGAACCCCGGATATTCTCTCAGCAAAAAAGCGGCTGCCTCGATGGGCAGCCGCTTTTTTCGCGTTCAAAACCGAGGGAAAAGTGTTACTGGGCAGGCGGCGCGGCGGCCTGCGCTTCGGATTGCAGCAGCTGCTCCATCTGCTGCAACTTTTGCGCTTGGACTCGCTGGGCCGGAGTCAGCACCGCCAATATCTTGACCTGCGTGTCCTGCTTCAGCGCGTTGACTTTTTGCTGCTTGTCCTGCTGGGACATCTTTGGGTCGCTGGCGATCTGCTGGAACTGGGCTTTGGCCGCGTTCTGGATTGGCTGCATCTGCTGCTTTTGGGCGGGCGTGATGCTTGCGTTCAGTTTGGCGGTCAGAGCCTGACCCGCGCTGATTTCGGCGGCATGGGCTTTGGCGAACGCCTGACCCCGCGCGTCCCGTGCCGCCATCGCCTGGCCGACAATCACGCGGTTTGCGGCAACGATCTTTCGCTGCGCGGGCGTCATAATCGCCAATGTGTCCGCATTGGCACTCTTGGCGAGCAGATCGATCTTCGCCCGTTTTTGCGCATCGGACAGTTTGGGGTCGGCGACAACGGCATTGCGCGCCGCTGAGAACTTGGCGGCCCGCGCCTTCATGCGGGCCAGTTCGGCGGGCGTGACATGCGGGTCGACAATGCCGGGCATTGGGGGCGGTGTTTGGGCGTGAGCCGCGGGAAGTGTCCCGGCCCCGGCGAGCAGAACGGCGGCGGTCAGCCACCAGGGGGAGCGTCGTGTCAAAAGCGTGTTCCTTTCAAAATGGCAGCTTGGGTCACAGTATACCTTATCAGACGGCCTGGAAAAAGAAAACGTTCCTCTTTGAAAAGCATAGATGGAAATTGACGGCGCACGGGCCTTGCAAAGGAGTCTTTTAGGCGTTTCTCTTGCAGTGTCAGCCTGTGCCAACGACGGAACAATTTGTTCCATCGTTGGTACGGGTAAGGTGCGGCGTGTCAACAGGGATGCAATCCTGATGCTTCGCCGCCGCATCGCACTTGACAGCGGCTTGATCCTGGTTTACAATAACGCATCCCAAAACCGATTGTCAACCGGCTTTGCGTGTTTCTTTAGGAGTGACACAGGGTGCATGCACTCGCAAAAGAGGCTGACAGGGGAAAAGGGCTTGCCGCATAAAGGAAAAACATACCGATGACGCTGACCAAACGAACCCTGGGCCGCACCGGCCTCCAAGTGACAGACCTGTCTTACGGGGCCATGGAAGTGCGCGGCTCGCGCATCTGGGGCGGTAGACCTGTCACCGAAACGCAGGCGAAGACTATTCTCAACGCGGTTTTGGACATGGGGATTAACTTTATCGACACGGCCAACGATTACGGGCGCTCCGAGGAGTTTATCGGCAAGTATCTGGGCACGCGCCGGGATGAGTATTATCTCGCGACCAAGTGCGGCTGCACTGTCGTTCGTAAAGACGAACACACCGACGAAACGCCCCATGTCTGGACACGCGAGAATTTGTTTCGGGGCCTGCACGAGTCGCTGGCCCGCATGAAGACCGACTACCTAGATGTGATGCAATTGCACAACCCAGCCGTGGAGCAGACCGAAGAAGGCGATCTGGTCGCCGTGCTCCAGGAAATGAAGCAGCAGGGCAAAGTGCGCTGGATCGGCTGCTCGGCGACCCACCCGCACATCGACGCATATATCCAGTCCGGCGTGTTTGACGTGTTCCAAATCCCATACTCGGCCCTGGAGCGCGCCCATGAAAAGGCCATCAGCCAGGCGGCGCGGTCGGGAGCCGGGACAATCGTGCGCGGCGGCGTGGCGCGCGGCGAACCCGGCGTGGGCCTGGGCAGCGACGACCGCTGGAATATGTTTGAACAGGCAAATTTGGACGAGCTGCGGGCCGAAGGGGAATCGCGCACGGCGTTTCTGCTGCGTTTCACGCTGTCCCACCCCGATATGCACACGACCATTGTCGGCACGCTCGTGCCCGAACACTTGCAGGAAAACGTCCGCATTGCCGAGCAGGGGCCATTGCCTGCCGATGTCTACGCCGAAGCCAAGCGTCGGTTGGACGAAGCGTCCCCCGCGTCTTAACCTCGGCATTTCCCGTGTTTGCCTCGTGCAGAACAAGAAAAGCCTTGCCTTCCCTCCTGCGCGCGCAGAAGAGAAGGCGAGGCTTTGGCTTGTGGGTATATGTACAAAGCAAACGCACGCCAAAGGAAAAACACATGAACAAAGGCGCAGTGGTCGTCACCGGAGCGTCCAGCGGGATCGGACGCGCCTGCGCCCTGGCTCTGGACCGTGCGGGGTTTCTCGTCTTCGCAGGCGTGCGCAGGGCCGAAGATGCGGCATCGCTGCAAGGGGACGCCAGTTCACGCCTCGCGCCGATCCTCTTAGATGTGACCGATGAAACCTCCCTTGCCTCGGCGGTATTCACCGTGAGGGAAGCATTGGGCGGGAGTGGCCTCGCGGGCCTGGTCAACAACGCGGGCGTCGGGCTGCTCGGCCCCTTAGAGTGCCTGCCCCTGGACGACATCCGGCGGCAATTTGAGATCAACGTGTTTGGGCAGATCGCGGTCATCCAGGCCTTTCTGCCGCTGCTGCGAACAGCGAGGGGACGGATCATCAACATGGGCTCGGTGGGCGGGCGCTTTGCGCTGCCGTTCGGCGGGCCGCTGTGCGCTTCCAAGTCCGCGTTTGCCTCGCTCACCGACTCCCTGCGGCTGGAACTGTCCCCGTGGGGCATCCACGCCTGCCTGATTGAGCCCGCCTCTATCGCGACCCCGGCGGTGGATAAAGTCGGCGCGCAAAGCGAATCCATGCTGGAAAATCTTTCCCCGCAAGGCCGTGAGCGATACGGCGCGCTGGTCAGAGGGTTTGTGAAGCGCGCGGTGCGACGCGAGCAAAAGGGCAGTCCGCCGGAAGCGGTGGCGAAGGTGGTCGTGGAGGCGCTGACGGCAAAAAAGCCAAAAGCGCGTTACCCGGTGGGTGCGGATGCGCGTCTTATTCTCACGCTTGCGCATTGGCTGCCTGAGCCAATGCTGGACCGAGTGCGACTGCGGCTGTTTGGCCTGCCCACACAGTTCGGGGTGCTTGCCGCGACACCGGGCCGTTCAGAGGAAGCATAACTTATCGTTATAAGCCCAATAGCCAATATGTATTTGTAATATGTCAGTGGAAGCGGTACAGTGGATGTGTCGGCCAACATAAGAGGCCGCCGTTGAAAGAAACGAGAACATCTATGGTCACACCCGCCCATCCGCAGCATGAAGAATACAGCCCCGCGCCGGCGCAGCAAGAGCGTCCCCCCTCCCTGTCGCTCCCGGCAAGACAAGCGCTCTTTATCGCCGCCGTCCTCTTTTGCCTTTCGCCCTGGGCCTCGCCGCCTCTCGCGCTGGCACTGGGAATGGCCCTCGCGCTCACCCTGGAAAACCCCTACCATCATCTCGCCAAGCACGCCGCCAAAGTGCTGCTGCAAGCCTGCGTCGTGGGGCTGGGCTTCGGCATGAACCTCGCCGTCGTGCTGCAAGCAGGCAAAAGCGGCATGCTGTTCGCTGCCGGAAGCATCACTGGCACTCTAGCACTTGGGTATGTCGCAGGCAAGTGGCTGAAGATCAACGGCAAGACATCCGCGCTGATCTCAGCGGGAACAGCCATCTGCGGCGGGTCGGCCATTGCCGCAGTCGGCTCGGTAATCGGCGCGGCGGAAGGCGAAATGACGGTCGCGATGGGCACCGTCTTTCTGCTCAACGCCGTGGCCCTGTACGTGTTCCCATTGCTTGGGCACGCGCTGCACCTAAGCCAGACGCAGTTTGGCACGTGGGCGGGCGTAGCGATCCACGACATCTCCTCTGTCGTTGGCGCGGCATCCCGCTACGGACTACCTGCCCTGCAAACGGCGACGGCGGTGAAGCTGTCCCGCGCCCTGTGGATCGTGCCCGTCTCTGTTGCGGCCGCCCTGACCTTCCGGCGGCGCAGCCCCGAAACCGCTTCCTCCAAAGTGGGGGGACTGGCGGATACCACGGTCGGCTTCGACCCGCGCCAAACACCCCTCAAGGCGCAGGGCAAGCTGCAAGTGCCGTGGTTTATCGGGCTGTTCCTGCTGGCATCGCTCGCCCGCAGCTTTGTCCCCGGCGTGGCGGGCATGGCCCCAACCCTTTCGCATGGCGCGACAGTGGGGCTGACGTTGATGCTGTTTCTTATCGGGGCAGGCATCTCGCAAAAGACGCTCAAGACAGTCGGGTGGAAGCCGATGGCGCAGGGCATCCTGCTTTGGCTGGCGATCAGCGCAGGCTCGCTGCTGGTCATTGTGCACGTCATCCGCTGATTGCCTCGGTTGTCATGGGCGCTGACCGAGCGCCTGGCTGAACTTTGCCTGCGCAATCAGCAAGTCCGCCGTTGCCTGCGCCGCACTGCCCTGCGCCCTTGTCAGCGCCGCCAGCGCATCCAGCCGCTCAGCGGCAACGGACTTTCCGGCATTATAACGAAGGTCGGCGAGAATGTATGCTTCCTTCGCGGCTGTCACGCCTGCCAGGGCTGCCCGGCTTGCTTCACGTGCTGTTTCCAATGTCAGCCAGGCATCGGCGATCTCCTGCGTCACGGTTTGCCGCGCGATTTGTGCCTGAGTTTCGGCCCGCGCCAGCCGCGCTTTGGCAGCGTCAGTGTCTGCGCGTCTTTGGCCTCCATCGATAAGTGGCAGGCTGGCCGTGACCCCGACGGAATATCCCGTGCGCGCATGCCCCTGGGCAAACGCCATGGTGTCCCCCATAGCTGCCCCATAAACCTGCGGCTGGTAGGCGCTCTGCGCTTCTTTGACGGCATCTGAAGCCGCTTCCACAGTTTGCGCGGCGGCCATCAGTTCGGGCCGTCGTGCGAGGGCAAGCTGCAGCGCTTCTGTTGCACTTGTGGGGAAAGCATCGGCATGAGCCGCCAAGTTGTCCAGCGTTTCGGACAGCGTAAAAGACGAATCTTGAGACACGCCCAGCACGACCTTGAGGCTGACAAGGGCCAAGGCCGCATCGTTTTGTGCCCGCAGCAGGAATTGCCGGGCATCGGCTTGCTCTGCTTGTTCGCGCAGCAGGTCGACCGGCGCAGATCGGCCCGTGCCGACCTTTTCCTGCGTCACTCGCACCTGCTCATCTTCGGCTTGAAGCCGGGATTGGGCTGCACCCACCAGGCTCTGCCGCAGGAGGAGGGTGATATAGGCTTCGGCGGCGCATTCGGCTGTTGTCAGACGCAGGGCTTCCAAAGTGGAGGCGGCGGAGGCGGCACGGCTTTGTCCGGCCCGGATACGCGCGCCGATGCGCCCGCCGGTGACAAGCGGGATCATCAGCATGATGTTTTGGTCGGCAAAACCATGCGGGGGAACATTGAACAGATTCTGCGGGCCGACGCCGGGCGATGTGGTAAAGATGTTGGGCGAGTCGCCGGCTGTTGCGTAGGTCGTGGTGGACAGGCTCAACTTCGACTGCGCGCGCGCGAACCTCGCTTCCGCGCTTGCGGCATCCGTGTCGGCCCGTGCTTCCTTGAGTGTCAGGTTGTCTGCAAGCGCCAGGGAAACGGCATCGGCCAATGACAGCCGGGAACTGACAACAGGCAGCGTTGTTTCTGGGGGCGTGGGCATGTCCGCCGTTGCCGGGTGCAAACTTGCCCCTGCCAGGAGGAAACACAAAAGCAATATGGTGCCCTTCCCAATTTCATCGCGGCGCGTGTTCCACCGTTTTTGCAGCCATTGGCCTATGTCGTCCACGGTGACGTGCATGACGGGGATGACCAGGAGCGACAGCAGCGTACCGACTAAAAGGCCGCTGACAATCACCGTGCCCAGGGGCTGGTAGGCATCTATGCCTGTTCGCGGGGCGAGCGCGACCGGAAGCATGGTGATAATCGTAATCAGCGAAGTCATCAGAATAGGCCGCAGACGATCCCGACAGGCCAATGCGACCGCTTCATGGCGCGGCAAGACCCCTTCAGCACGGCGGCGCATGATCTGGTCAATGAGCAAAATGGCCGTCGTGATGTCCATGCCCGTCAGCACGATCACGGCCATGATGCTCACGCTGCTGAATGCCTGGTGCGCCAGCCACAGGCCGAAAAAGACGCCGGACAATTCCAAGGGGATTGACAGTATCATCTGGAACGGCGGAAGCAGGCCGCGAAACTGGGCGATCAACACCAAAAAGATGAGCAGCACGGATAGTTCTAAACCCCGCAAAAGCCGGGCGAACGAATCCATCATCTGTGTCATGTCGCCGCGCATTTGCAGCGAGTAGCCCGGCGGAAAGTTGAGCTGCGCCGAAGCCTTGGTGATAATCGTCATCGCAATATCCATGGACGGCGGGCCGCCCTTGCGGTAATAGGCCAGCACGGAAATGGTGCGCTGCAAGCCGTCGCGCTCGATCAGGGTCGGGGCTGATTGCGGCGTCAAGCTTGCCAATGTCTTGAGCGGAACCTGCATACTTTTACCGTCCTGGGCCGGTGTGGTGATAGACATCTGCATCAAGTCGTACGGGCTGCGCCGCTGGTCCTGTCGGTAGCGCACGTCAATGGTGTCCTGCCGGACATTGGGCAGGCGATAAAACTCACTGGTCAGTCCGCCTCCCATGGCGTAATAAGCTTGGTCGGCCACGTCGGAAGGGGTCAGGCCCAAGGCGGCGGCGCGGCGGGCATCCACATTCAATTTGTACGACGGCTTTTCGGTCGCCCACGATGTCGAAACCTGGTACGTGCCGGGTGTCGTGCGGGCGACAGCGGCCACTTGGCCGGCCAGCTTGGAAAGAATGTTCAAGTCTGGCCCCGTCACCAAAATCTGCACGGGAGCCTCGGAAGACGCCATAACATCGCTGCCCATTTCCTTGATTTGCAGGCGACGGATATTGGGGATGGTCTGGAGCGCCTCGGCCCGCGCGGCATCGATCACCTGCCAGATGGTGCGTGCGCGCTTGTCTTTGTCCGACAACGTCATCATCAAAGTGGCCGTGTTGACCTGGTTTGCGGCATAGTCCGTGAAGTATGTCCCGCCCGGTTCCGCCCCGATTTCCGTAGACACTTTCTTGATTTCCGGGCTGCGCAGCAGTATCTTTTCAAAGGCTGCTGCGGCCTGCTCAGTCTGGGCATAGCTCGCGCCCGGCGTCATTTCCAGGACACCGTAGGCCTGGCCCACATCGGCCAGGGGCATCATTTCGCTCCCAATAAAGTTGTAAAAGCCAAAGCCGATCACGACCGTGCAGACGGCTGCGCCTATGACGCTGAACTTGTTTCTCAAAAGCGCCAGCACCAGCCGGTGGTAGCCATTATCCATTCGCTCCAGCCCGGACTGCAAGGGCGCAAGCATACGTGCCAACCCCCTGCGGCGCTGCGTTGTCTCATGCGCTTGCAATAGGCGTGATGCCATGACGGCTGTCAGGGTCAGCGACACCAGGAACGAGGCCAGCAGGCCAAAGATGATAGGGTAGACCAGGCCGACAAACATCAGCTGCGTGATGCCGCCGCAGAACAGCAGCGGCGTCAGGGCCAGCACCAGCATCAGGGTGGACGCGGCAACGGCAAGCCGGACTTCGGTGATGCCGTCTACCGTGGCTGTCTTGGGGTCTTTGCCCAGGCGCAAATGCCGCTCGACGGCATGGATGTCAATGACTGAGTCGTCCACTAATCGCCCGATGGAAATCAGTAAACCGATCAGGGTAGACGAGTTGAGCGAAAAGCCGAACGGCACCATCAGCAAAATCGCCATTGCCATGGACACGGGGATGGTGGTCATGGAAATGAGCGTTCCGCGCCCGCTTCCCAGAAACAGCAGGATAACCAGGCCGCACAGCAGAACGGCGGCAAGCAATTCTTCGCCGGTATTGTGGAACAGAATGCTGACAAAGTGGGCGTTGTCATAAGCGACCCGAAAGTGCAGGCCGGGGTGGTCGGCTTCCAGCTTTCGCACCTGCCCCATCACACCGGCGATGACCGGCGGCGAGCCTGCGGCGGGGTTCTGAATGACGGCCACTTCCACGGCGCTGTTGCCCAGGCCCTCAATTCCGCTGCGCTTGCCGCCGTCGTTGAAGGCAAACTGGTAGCCGCTGCGCTGTTCCCGCACGCCGTCCGTGACTGTCGCCACGTCTTTGATGGCGACTACTTGGCCGTTTTTCGCGCCCAATGGGTAGTTTGCCACTGTCTGCGCGTCCTGGGCAAGGCCAGCGACGCGGACGATGCTTTCGTTGGGGCCGCTGGTGATTGTCCCGGCGGGTTTGGCGATGCTGTTGCGGTCGATCACATCCCGCACATCCAGGATGGAATAGCCATACGCGGCCAATTTATCACGGTCTACAATCACTCGCAGCTGCCGCTGTGCGCCGCCGTATACCCCCACCGACTGCACATCGGGAACCTGCTTGAGCGCGGCGACCGCCTGGTTTTCGGCAAACTGCCGCAAGGCGAGGGGGGTCCAGCCTAGGCTCGCATCTCCTGTCAGGCTGAGCGAAAGGATGGGGATGTTGAGCGGGTCAATCGGCAGCACCCAGGACGGTTTGAGGTTTGCGCCCGTCTGGGGCAGGTCCGCCTGGGCGGAAGACATGATGGACTGCACGTCGGTCGTGGCCCGCTGCATGTTTGTCCCATAGGGAAATTCCAACGAAACAATCGAAAGGCCGTCCTGGGACGTGGAGCGGATGTAACGCGCGCCTCTGATGTCGGTCATGCGCTCTTCAATCGGCTTGGAAATGTAGGTTTCCATTTCCTGGGCGGACAGTCCTGGCTGGCTGGTGACGACACCGACCAGCGGGCTTTCCACATAGGGCATCATGCGCCGGGGCATGATGCCGCCGAACACGGCCACCAAAGCCAGGGCGACGACACCCACGTAAAACGCAATGATGACATGGGGATGCTCGATAGCCCAGGCCGAGATGTTGAAGCCAGGTGCCTTTGGTGCCCACTGCTGTCCATTTGGACGCTTACGGGGTGGCTCTTGAATGGTTGCCATTAAGTTACTGTCCTTCCACGAGGACAGAACTGCCGCCGTTTGTTGGGCTGTCTGCACTAATTTGCACCGGCGGGCAGGGCACAGTTCCGTAGGAGCAGAACACGCAGCAGTCACCAGGCAGGGGCCGGAGCATCATTCCGCATTCACGGCATTGATAGAAGTAGCGGCAGGTATTGGTATCCATCTCTTCCTCGCTATGGAAGCCGCACTGCGGGCAAGTAATCAAAGATTTATTTTGCATGAACACGGTCTTCTTCTTCAGCCAAAATTACATCTTCATGCCGGGCATGCCACCGGAGGGAGCGGGCGGGATAGGCACGAGCTTGCCGCCGTCCATCGGGTCGATAAAATGGTTGCGCTGGGCATCGGCTGCTGAATAAGTCATGCCGCACTTTTCGCAGCGGTATGTTTTGCCCTGGGAAGACGGGGAAGCCATTGGCAGGGTTTGTGGGCCGTTCGCGCCCCAGGCGGTCGCCAGCAAAGCGCCGCCCTCGACCAGGCCCGCCTGCCCGTGCGTGACGACCCGGCTTCCGGGGGGGACATCCCCGCTAATCTCTGTCCACGCGCCGTCACTCGCCCCGGTTTGCACGGAAACCCGATGCGCTGTCAGTGCGCCTGCCGCCTGCCCCGATGCGGGCGCAATGGGAAGAAGCCTGCCGCTGTCCATGGGGTCTCGGTAATGGTCCATGCGGGCGTCGGACGCTGAGTAGATCATATGGCACTTTTCGCATCGATAAGTGGCGGGAGCCGATGCCGCCGCGCCGCCCTTTGCCAGCCAGACGGATGCATCGCCCCCTTCGGACACAACAGACATGGCGGGAACTAATGTCTTGTCCGAAACGCCCGCTTTGGCGATCCGCACGGTGACAAATGCGCCGGGCAGCAGGCGATGGCCGGGGTTGGCAACGACCGCTTCCACGATTGCCGTTCGGGTCTGGTCGCTGGCGGCGGGGAAAACTGAAGAAACGCGGGCCGGGATCGGCCTCGCGGGGGCGTCCTGGGTCAGAATATCCATGCGGGTGCCTGGCCCGACTCCGGCCAGGTCGTCGACGGCCACAGAGGCCTGCACCCGCACCCGGCTGATTTCGGCGATCTTGAGGATAATGGTCCCCGGCTGCACCAAAGTCCCCGGCGCAATGGCCCGCTCGCTGACAATGCCGTCGGCGGGAGACACAATCCGCGTGTAGCCCTGCACGACAGCGGCCTCCCGCGCGGCGGCCTGGGCAGCTTCGGCTCCCGCCGCTTGCTGGGCAGCCTGCCCCGCCGCAACCACCAGGTCCGCCTGG
>JAABUO010002698.1_pt1 | contig 21467 bp, 22 predicted proteins | sample 5559291 | NCBI WGS metagenome assembly JAABUO01 (sample SAMN10711878, study PRJNA513372) | rock metagenome | isolation source: Antarctica rocks | place: Antarctica: Victoria Land, Finger Mt sud
ATTTCTGAAAAGTACCAAAGTCAGTGTGCTATCACCTTCATCAAGCCTGGCTCCAGGAGCCTATGCTAGTGAGCCCTGCTGCTGTCAAATTGTGTGTGTGTATGTGTGTGTGTGATGGTAGCTGCTATAGTTACAGTGATTGTGACAGGTAACGTGCCAGGCTTGGCACAGCAGCAGCTATGGTGCAGTAAAGCCACCTTAGTGAAGCCACCTTCCGTCAAAGCCTGCAGCATGTACCTTGTTTGATCCCAACACCTGATACTGTGCAAGCAACCCTGCTGGATGCAATGCAAGCTTGAGCTTCATGCCCACCAAAAGCGTTTGTTTAGTCCCCTAGAGGAAACATCTGCCTTGTAGGGAAGGGTCTTGTCTGTACAGCATTCACAGCTGTTTGCAAGTGCCCTTGCTCTGGTGTCAGTCTTCTCCCTGTGCATGACCAAAATATTGTTCTTCGCCTGTTCAGGCCCACTTGGCGTGCTTTGTTTGGATCATGTAATTTCTGACATTGTGGTCTTTGCAACACAGGCTGGGACCACAGGCGGTAATAAAGACGTACAAAGGAGCAGAACACACTGAGATTCTAACCAATGATGCAGCAGTTGCAGACTTGCTTGATATTTTGACAGAAGATTTCAGAGTCTTGCCTGCCTTCTTGAGAAGAGTCTGGGGATCCCTGCCAAGCTTCAGAAGCCGGGGTCAGTTTCAGTAAAAGAAGCTATTGACTGCACATCTGTATCAGCAGCTTACAGAAGTCATGTTGCTGGTATGGCAACTCCCTGTATTTGTGGACGGTGGATCCAAAACACGTTTTCTGGGGATGCACTAGTTTGCAAATCCCAGAAATATGCCTGTGCAACTTCTTGTATGTTGACTGTGCTGCCTTCCCACCTGGCCTTTGTGGGTATGTGCTGGTGCAAGACTCACCCTGAATGTATGACTTGTTGCTTAGCCCGTGTGAATAGTTGATGTTTTTGAAAGTTTGTAGCGCTGAAATTGGTTTATATTCAGGGTCATATAATGCATCTGAGTCAGTCTTGGCTGCTCATGAGGCTGATCAGTACTGTTGTTGAGCAGCATTTGATATGTCCGTGACACCCACAACGTTCCCGAGCGCTGCACGCTTCATCAGGAAGCCTCGAAAAGCGCACATACCAAAACCCCGCATGTTGATGTTCGCAGGGATTTTGTATGTCTCAGGCTGATAAATCAGCTGTCCCAAAGGCAAAATATCAGTCCCACGGGATTGCTGATGGGATCGTAGACTTTGGTCGCAGCTGCGGTCAGTTCGAACAATTTCAATTTGCCCTGACTGAAACCCTAACCCGCTGGGATGCGTCATGGGGCGCTGACGCACGCGTACCATTCTGTTGGAACCCTGCAGCGCTCCCGTTCAGCGAATCGCCTACGAGAGACGTCCTGTACTCAGGGACCCCCAAGGCATACAGGCTGTGCTGCAGCGTTGGCGACACTCACGTATTCTATTCGCACGGTAAGCCTGGGCTTGATAGCGACTTGTTGCTCACTAGGTTGTTAAGGTAGTGTCGGAAACGACTGCTTTGCTACACCGCGGACATCTTGCATCTTTCAAGCTGCTTTGTGCTGAATCTCTCGGTGCATAACATGTCTCATCACACGCTGTGCTAGCTTCCTTCACAGGCGTCGTCCCCGGCGTTCAAGTCGAGGCATGACGATTATACCGTGCTGACAGATTACCCTTCTGCTGCAGGACGCTATACGCCTTCAGAGCTCAGACACGCTCTGTAATCTTTGATCGGGTCGTGGTAAAGTCCCCAGCAAGCCCAGGTGAGCTGCGCGTTTGAAGCGAGTCGTTGTTAGGTCACGCCGTCAACGTACACCTCAGCAGATCTGAACAGTGCATTTGCGCTGTATCGCCGCTGAGGGTCTGTTTCGCGGAGCTTTGGTCATTTCTATTGCATAAATAGTCAACATGAAGCAGCGACAGCCTGGTGTTCCTTTCCTCGCGTCGCTGCCTGTTGTACCCTGCACCCATCTGAGCCAGCTATCCTCAGCTTACAGCCTGCAGCATGCGAAATATGGCATGTGGCGTGCTTTATTGACTTGCTCACCACATTAGCGGTTTACCGCACTCTCTTTCTGCTCAGCACCCCTGTCATTGCACAACAGGCATGCCACCTGGATAGATCTGTCCGTGCAAGCTCTATGACAGAGACCTGCAGAGACCTAAGCCTGCTCTGTTCTGATGTTTGCAGAAAGATGTCAGCAGCAGCAGATGACAGGAAATCAAGTGTGGAGGGTACTCCCATGGGTGGAGGGCCAGTGAAGGGTGCAGCTGAAATAACAGGCGGCTATCTTAACTACACCTTCATTGTCCTCAACTTGATCCTATCTTGGCTGGGATTCTTCCTGGTCCTGTGCTCCCTGTCAGCCCTACAGAACCAGATCAACAAGCACCAAGATATACAAACCAATGTGAACGATTTCTATGTGTCTCAGACCTATGGGTCAGATGACTTCCATGCATACGCTGTCAATGCTGGATACCCAGCCCTTCCTCCTGGCAGGCTGCTGAGATTTGAGTGGTGAGGGCCTTCTGATTTACCACCCATCTGCATGATGCTTCTCTGCAATTTGTGGGATGTCATCTCATCTGCTGTCTTTTGAAGGGGTGTTCATGCATGCTATCTGTGTTTTGTTCTGTTTCATGCACAGAACCTAGCTCTTGCCTGGGGACCCTGACGCATGGCTGATGCATGTCATGGGTCATATAATGCAAGTTTAGGCATTTTGTTCTGTTTTGAATGCATGCCGTGTAGCATGTAGGGTGTTCACCATTTGTTGTGCCCTTTACTAATATTGCTTTGGATGTTTGTGCAGGTTTGTGTTCTTCCTGACTCTGGTCACTCTGTCTATTGTGAACCTTGCCCTGATTGGCCGCATCACTCGCCAGACTCGCTCCATGATGGTTGGATACATGGCCGTCAACCTAGCCCTTGCAATCTACAGTACCAACCGCATCTACGACCTGTCTCACTTCTCTGGCCACGGCAAGTACTACCACTCCGCCCGTGCCACATTCACTGGCTTCATCTTCCTGGACATTGGCTTCTTTGGTCTGATCTACTTGCTGGGTCTGGAGTTCTAGAGCAGCTCAAGGGAGAGGAGTGCTGGACTTGTGTAGCATGGATGCAGCTCACACAATGAGTTAGGTTGTGAGTGAGATTGCCTGACACTGCGTAGTTGAAATGTGACTGACGACTATGAGTACAATTGCTTGCTAGTTCACAGCGTGCAGGTGCTGTTGATGGCTTGTTGACAACTGAACAGTATGACCCACATGAGACATCTGTCAACCTGACTGGGTATTATTGTGCGCTGTGCTGTAGTGCTAGACAGAACCGGGATTACATACTAAGTCAGTTCTTTTTGGTCATTTTACAGTCAAGTTTGCCTATAGCTGAAGTGATGCTGACTCAGTGCATAAAAAAGGTCACAAGTGCTTGATCTGACTTTCCACACGGTCGCTGCATTTGAATGTGTAAATATACTCTCACCCAACATCTGCTGTCGGCACTGTGCATTGCAATGCAGTTTGCCGGCACATTTGGTACTGCAAGGCCAACAAGTAATTGACCGGTATTAATTCAGCGGTATTGCCAGTAATAACAGTTTGAGCGGCCAAGTGACTACGGAAATCATCATCCGAGATCACAACGCCACTCGCTTCACGTTACCCTCGAGGTCAGCATAGTATGCACATGGTAAGGGGCTGCCTATGCTCTCTGAATGTGCAGCCTGCTGCGTGCATAATGCTGCAATGATCGACTTTCTGCAGATCTTAAAAATGAATCGCAAGCGCTATGCTGGGCAAGACCAATTTGTCTTCTCTCAAAAGTTGCACCAATATAAGCTACTAAAACCTACCACAATGTTCAGCAGACCAACTAAGCAGCATAAGAATGGGTTGTACAGATGAGACTATAACATGCCATAGGGGACTTGCATACAGCAACCCTGGATACTGAATAGAAACAAACAATGGAGTCCCACACCATAGGCCTGACTTGAAACATGCAGACTGTAAACACACGGCTATCTGACAGCTTTGACCTCACATTATCCTGAAATCCAGCAGCTCGACAGAATACAAGGACTCTGCTTTCTGGTTTGCATAAGGCACCGCTGAATTGCTGGTCATGTGCTCTGTGACTCCACGCAAGGTGGACATCTGCTGTACTAGGCTGATGTGCTCCTGCACCAAGCCCTTCAGCTGTGAAAGAACCTGCAGCACACCTCACACAGTCAGGGAACATCTTCTGTCAACAGCAAAAGCTGTCTCTGACTCACTCTCTTTGTACCTGGGCTTGATTAACTAAGTTAACACCAGATGCGAATCATAGCCTGTCCTCAATCAGCAAGCTGTCATCCACATAGCTACAAAACATGCAATCAACCACTGAGCACTTGCAAAGAAGCAACGCAGCATGCCTTTGCAGAGCCTGGGCATCAACATGCGTGAGGGCTTGCATGAACAAGTGGCAAAAACCAGTCTGCACTTGAACATTGTTCTGATTATGATGCGCTTTATAGCAACGCCGCAGAGCCTCTGTGACTGACCTCTAATCTGACTGTGACAACGATTTGCAGCCCTCAAATCCTGACAAGTTTCCTGTTTGATAGTCAGTGAAGCTCAGTGAGACAGGGACTTGCCTTGGCAGAGGCTGGGTGTCGGTGGAGGGAGGTGATGTGGGCATCAAACAGCAGGGACAGCCACTCCAGAACCTGCTGCATCTTGGGGATGCGCAGTGGGGATTTGGACTCCTCCAGGGATGCAGGCATTACATCATTCAGGCTACCTGCAACAGCACAGATGCACGCTGCAACAGAGGCTGCTGAGAGGGGGTTTTGGAGACAACAGGCAACATTACGTCGATCAATCAACTGGTCAATCAATTTACGTTTCCTATCCGTGGAACTCATCAGGGCAGTCAACAGACAGTGGATGGAAAGTCAACCTTTGCTAAGAACATGCATAGCTGAGTGGCTGAGCGTTAGAAAATCTGCCTGAGAGCCTGCTGGCCATAGATTTGCTGCCTAAAGTTGCTGCTGACTGTGCAGTGAGTGCTAAGAAGGAGGGCATACATGATGCATCATAACAATCTGTGCGTACTTCAAAGGCATGCTGAACCTGCTCTAAAAACACGACATATATGATCTGCGCATTGTGCAATGAATTGGTGTTGCTACTATGTGGCACTTGCCAAGCAGTTTGAGGAGGTACTGAGCAAGTGTGAGCGCCTGAGTAGGAGACAGCTGACGCAGAGATGACATCAGCAGTTGTGAGTCATGTGTCATGGTCACTATTGGGTGAAGGCAAACCTCCTGCAAGAGGCACCAACGTCATCACAACATCTTCAATGATTGCTTGAGGGAATGCTCAAGTTCCAGAATCTTTCAAATGGTTCAGTTGAACACACCACCTCTTCCCTTGGTTTGGTAAAGATCAGTGTATTCAGACCAGAAGCAACAAGCTTGAAACAGGGTTGCAACCAACAACCTTGAGGGGTGCTCATGTGTGAGAAAGCAACTGCACAAAGGTGAAGCTGGAATTTGCATATCTGGTTGATTGTTGTACATCACTGTCGCTCACGAGCATAACCTGATCAAAATTGTTTGCATTAGCCATCAAGCACAACCTGAAGTTGCGATGTGACTGTGATATCAAGGCAACACCTGGGTAGGTTTGGTTCCACATGCAGAGCAGAAGATATGCAAGTATGAGCAGCATCAATGACAAAACCAGACAGAAGAGCACCAACCACATCAACAAAAACCAATCATGATACCAAAGAGGAGCGCCCATTACAACTCCCAGAGAGAGGATGCGCCCGGGAGAGTGTACCTGCGCAGTCATCTGATCCACAGCTGCAGCAGCATACGCTGCTTTGACAACCTTCTTTTGCAAAGCGTCATCAATGCTCGTCAGCTCTCCCTCTGTTGTGATGTGTGCCAGGCAGGCACTCTCAGCACTCTCTACAGCCGTCACAGCTAGCTTGCGAAGCCAGTGGTGGTGCTGCTTGCAGTGGCCTTCCATAGCAGGAGTTGCAGGGGACAGAAGCAGCTGAAGAATCGGTATCAGCTCCCCCCTAGGCAGATCCTTGGCCTGCAAAAGCAACAGCTCAGAGTTACATACAAGCCACCCTGCTGTGCATGCTGGGTGCGATTTAAGAATGAATGCTGTTATGGTTTGTGACCAAGGAGCTGATATGCATGCAGTCTGTACGCCTGCAAGCACAGAGCACATGCCCAATCAGCAAATGAACAACAAAGATGCATTCAGCAACATTGGATCCCCTTCATCATTCACCTTATAAAGCATGCCGGGCAAGACAGAAAAGCGGCCCGCTTGCACCATTGCCAGAACAAGACCAGGGCATTGGGCCAGGGCAGGCAGGGCATGTCGCCGCAACAGGGCCTCCAAAGCGGCCCACCACTGCTTCTGTGTCAGAAAGGCCGCGGTGGAAGCTACAATGTCAGAAGACAGGTGGACTTTGCTCTCTGAGCAGGTTTCCATAAGATCTGAGATGAAGCGTCTGCAGCTGTCCTTGTCTGACCAGCCAGCCGCCAGCTGCTGAGTTAGCTGCTGCTCCAGAAGCTGAGCTTGCTGGCTTGATGCAGCGAGTTGCCAGCTGCACAACAACACAAGTTGGGATGAGGGCAGCTATGATAAAATATCTGAGACGCAGGCTGAAAACGTGCAAGCATGAGTCCTCTGTATTGCCTTGCAACTTGCAAGCATGATGAACAGCAGCTGCTATGAAGATCCACCTACTCAAACATGGCCCAACAAGACAGCAGCAGGCCCAACACCACATGGGGATTGCTGTGCAGCAGTCCCAGCAGCATTGGGACCCACACCAGGGTTGAGCAATGACCACACCTGACAGTGGCTGGAACAGCAATGGGGGCCTGACTGTGCTGGCCGCTGCTGCTGGCTTCTCTGCTCTGAGCCAGGGATTGAGTCCAGGATGGGCGAGCGTGCTCAAGCTGAGGTGGCGTGCTGCTGCTGGTGCACTCTTCTTCGCCCAGCGCCCGGACAGCTGCTCTTGCTGCTGGGTTTGAGTCCAATGAGCGAAGGTTGAGTGCACCTACCAATGACGCTAATGTGGCTGGCTGAGCCTGCAGCACATTTGCAACGCATGAGTGGATGGGACATGTGTGATGCTTGTTGAGTGCATCACCAAGGCATCCGTCGTGCTTTGATTTGGTTGTAAGCATTTGAATCTTGGCTGCCACAGACTTGTGCAAGACAACTTCTGGTGAGTGTAGGCTTGTCAGGCATCAGATGTGCGTGTGCGCATCTGACAACTTGTGTGCATGTCACAACACTTGAGTCAGCTCAGCCTGAGTCAGGTCAGCTTGAGTCAGGTCTCCTGTGGGAATTCAGTGTTGTTTCACAAGAGGTACATGACTTTGAACTAGCGACCAGCAACACCTATGCTGCAGTTGTGCTACCTTTTGAACAGCACAGCAAGCGATGCCCAACAGCATTACTGTGCAGCAGCAACAATGTCTGGCCTCACGGTAGCGATAGCACCCCAACATGTCAGACTCACCTGAGCAGAAATGGACCAGACAGCACCATTGAACAGCAGCGCCAGATGACCCATGCCACTCTGCAGTTGCACTGCCTCTTGCCGTCTGCTGTCACAGCCACTGTGCAGCTGAGCAGCAGCAGCAGCAGGTGCTCTGTTTGGAAGCTTGACAGGCGTCACAGATTGCACACATCCGTACAAGCTGTCTGTCATGGCAACCTCCAGGCCCAAGGTCTGGTGACCATTGGTTGGAAGCTCTGTTGCTTCTTTGATAGCTGCCATGGTGTGACCGCCCAAAGGGACCACCATAGGCCTGAAAGGCTTGGGCCCATTGGCAGATTTTGCCAGATCTGCTGTCTCCACAGGGGCAACTGGTTTTCTGCGCTTCTTGCCCGACTTAGATTCTCTGCTAGGCTTCGAAGTAGAGTCAAAGGGCTGCTGCTGCTGCTGCTGATCATCAGATATGGAGTCAATCGGTGAAGCAAAGCCAAGCAGTTGTCTGCTGCTTTGCAGCTTGAAGGCAGCAACGCCTGAGGCAGCATTTGGGACTATGTTGAAAGCCTGGAGCAAGCCTCCTGACCATAGACAGATGAGCTGCTGATCTCTGATGCTGGCAGAGGCTAGCTTTGCGTTGTTTGCTGGCTGTGGTATAACATGAGTCCCCATTGGCTTGCCTCCCTGCAATGCAGTAGTAAACTAGTAAACTAGTGAAAACCCATTTGCTGCATTTACAGGTTATTGTGCATGAATGTACGTCTATGCTCAAGTACCATGCCCCCATACAAAAGCATGTCCCTTTGCTACAGGGTGACAACAGCTTTCAACAGCACCTCTATACGCAGGGGGAACAGCAGAGGCACAAAGGCTGTACCGGCAGGTCATATAGCTCCAGTTGGGGACTGCCAGTGCCCTTGACTGTGCAGACCACAGCCAGAGTGCTGCCGTCAGCTGTGGCGCTCAACACTCTGCACCCTACCGGTCTAGCAGGCAGCCCTTTGCTGTCCTCAACATCGAAGGCAACATTACCATCTGAGTAGACAACTGTGACTGAGCTGCTGCTGTCTCCCTCTTGCGCTTGAGTATTGAGGGTACACTGGGCTGGAATAGGGTGCAGTGAGTGCACACTGCCAGTCAGAACATGTCGCTTTGCAAGCTGCTCCAGGCTGCCACTGGTCGTAGTTGCCGGCCATGACAACAAAGTTTGTGTGCCGCTGCTGCTGATAGAGGTTTGCTGAACCACAGCATGGTAAGTGCTGCTGCTTGATGCAAAAACAGCTGTGGTAGTAAACTTGAGGTGCTGAGAGCCAAGGGCCCAGCTACTAACTTGTTCCTGCATAACATGGATTGGCAGCTGAGGCAAGCCAGGTCACAGCACAGAAGCTATTGATCTCAACTGGTCTTTGTCGTGCCATTGACCTACGCAAGGGACGCCAGCACGCTATCGAACAAACGAAGCAATAAAGTGCAGTGCATGCACGTGGTGGAACGTTTGCGCGCAGACGGAGTTCTGGTGCAACTCACCTGTCGGGCTGAACTGTAGCATACAACGCCGTCGTTTTGTATTGTGACCAGTACCTCGTCAGCCTTTGCACTACGGGCGATACCACGAACACTGTTGCTTCCACGGGGACAAAGACAGTAGGCGTGAGCACTCATTTCGATGAAAGGGCTCACACGTGAAGCATATTGGTCACGCTCAGCAGATAAAGGCTTTGAAGATGCGCAATGACCGCCGACAACAAAAGCAAGGTGCAACGGCAAGGTGCTGCAAAAGGCTGTGCAGTCGCCAGGGACGCCATGTAATACGGGTTTACCGTATTACCGTAACATGCAGCGTAAGATTTCTGGTAGGACAGAAATGGTGCAAAATACAACTTTCTTAGTGGTAGGAATTCGATGACCAGTGCAAAACACAACTTTGCCTGCTACTCGATAGCAGGTATGACACCTGCGCTTACTCTATTGCGTCACCACATCAGCACGCAGCATAAATGGTCAAGCCTCAGCTGACGCTCTTGTATGATATTTTAATCAAGGTGCAGCTGTGAGGCAGCACCATGGTGCCTGCCGTAGCTCATCTAGGACAAGTTAGCAGTGCATGCTGACAATACCGGTCATCAATTCAGTGGTCAATGGCCACCACTGCTTGTCACCATGCAATGCCAAGAGTGTGCCAAGATTGTTGACTTGGGACTTGGGACTTGGCCCAAGAATGTCAATAATGGGCCCAACCCGGAATGAATACGTGCGGTTCAACTGATCGAGAACATGCAAGCAGTCAGAAAGGGCGCATGCTGATGACAAGAAGTGCTTCAAAAGGACTAGCAGCAAGCAGCATCCAACTGACTCTGCTGTAAATAAACTCTGTCTGTGCCCTGCAGAGTTAAGACTGCAGTAGAGCCTCAGGTGACTAAGGCAGGACTGATGACTGCAGCCACGACAGAAGCCGATAGTTGGCATGTCTTGTGGTTTAGCGTCAGCCTTGCAAGCAATTTCTTGCAGAGGAAGGGCTCCTGTGATTGTCGCCCGGATTACAAGTAGGGTCTCCTCCGCATTGCAGCCGTCCAACCGCATGGTGGTTCCCAAAGCAGTCAAACGCAATAACGTCGTCTTCTTTGAGCACCTTTTCCTTGGGGTGCGTAGCTAAACCAGTATGTTTGATCGAGCTGATGTCAATGTAAATTGTGAGTCCGAACGCCACAGCGCGCATACCAAAATGCACAGAGGCCATATGCATGCCACTATGTCCTGCGAACACGCTCGAGCAGAAACTTCAATACTGTTTGACAGGTCGGAGACATGGATACCGCACACATCTTTTACGAAGAAGGACTAGGTCTTGTATACGACCCTTCAGTCCGTTCTGGTCAGAAGAAAGGTGTAGGAGTCTCCTGGCTCAACATAGGAGATCAACAGGTATTTGCCGGAGCAACGTTTCAATCAAGATGTTAAACTTTCGTCTACCCGAAAGCTGCATGCAATGGACAGCTCAGCTATGTGACGGTCTGCACGTTTGCATCTTTCCATCAGTAAATAAGCAAGAATTCACAAGGTGACATCTTGCTCACGAAGGTCCACATAGATCAAGAGGAAAGTATATCCAGGACACCAGGCCCAGTCAGGCTTTTGTTGCCTGACTTTAATGATTTGCAAAGACAACTGCAGCAGGTTGAAACAAAGCTGAAAGGGACTCAATTCAAGGCTGAGTTTGACTTTCAGTCCCATCACGCTGATATCACAGATCCCTGGGGACAGCACTTCAGCATTGCAGAGAAACCCAGAAACAGCACAGGCAACAACAAAGGATCTTTTGAAGGTTTGCTGTTGCCGTGTCATACTGGAACGGCAAAAGCCATAGCCCAATTCTACAGAAAAATGCTTGAGGTGCGCCTCTGCACAGCTCTCAGTTGCTAATGTTACTCAGAGACTAGCATTGCAAATTTGCGCAAAGCCAAGTTGATGTATGCTCTCAGTTCTTTTCATGGTCCAGCCTGTCAAACACGACACGCAGGCTAAATTTCAATCAGCTGCTTCTTTGTACAATCAAATCCGTGTACATGCTGTTCTGTACACTGTCATGTACACATCACCTGGCCTGTTGCATCATTTACATCAGTTTCACAACTCCAAGTGTTTATAGGCAGAAGCAACAGAGCATACAGATGCAGATGGTCAGGTATATGTACATGTAGAGCTAGGATATGGTACAACCTTCACATTTCAGGAGGATGCTGGGCTGGGACCTCTGCATACGCAAAAGGCCATTGAAGCATATGAAGGCTGGCATTGTGCCTTGTACATTTTTGACTACGAAGGCACCTACAACAGGATAGTACAAGCTGGTATAAACCAGGTAGATCATCCATACAAGGACAAAGCTGACACTCTTGAACATGCTAGACAATGGAATCAATTCAGGTTTTCAGATATTGTGGCTGTCAATGAAGCTCCTACAGATGCAAAGGTCCAATTCAAGAGAGGCCAGCTGTTGTATAGGTTTGGCCATGAAATACGCAGCTTAAAGCACCGAAGATGTCCAAAGATACTGCTTGTGTCACATTGACCATCAGAAAAGCAATTCCTATGTTGTGGCAGCATCAATGAACCAGTGCGATAGTGAACCTGTTGACCTGGCAGACTTTCTATGAAACCATACCTGTTGACTTTTAGCTGTTTACAATGCTGTCAACATGTCAAATAGTCTACTTGCAACGAGTTGAGACGGTCCTAATCTACTGACTAAGCCTTGCAAAGGCAGACACAACTCTTTCAGATCACGTCTTGCAGTTTCACACTTGCTTTTGCGTTCATCAAAGTTCAGGTCCACTCCTACACTGGTCTCCTTTCGCTGACAGGTTTGTTGTATCATCTCACCAAATGTTTTCAGCAACACAAAGGCAGTCTCCACAGCTGTCTGTGCATATGCCTGATGTGCACTAGCAAGCAATAGCTGCAAGCATGACACAATTTGACAGCAGTGGTCCAGCTTGAGAAGCTGTGGGCTGTTCTTGGTCGTGCTGAACACATCCATGGCCACAGACGCATCTGCGTAGCATGGCAGCCTGTCATGATCGAATATGATTACGCGTGTGCTGTCAAACAGCTCACCAACACAGCTTTCTAGACTTTCATTCACACATTCAATCACAGTCTTCCCCAAGGATCAGGTAGATATCATCCTGAGTGGCTCCCTGTATGCTATTTATACGCAGAAGCAGGCTGGAGCTGCTTGCTAATGGTCTGCATGGACAGCTGACAGAAGCACTCTGTAGCAGCATGGCAAGATCAGGCATGAGACAAGCAATTGCTGCAACAGCTCTAACTTGTGCTGTACTGTAAAGTCAGGTTGGAAGAGGATCAGCTGTGCAGGTCTTTTCCACGAACAGAATTGACATGCTTTGGGAATGCCTCGAGCGATTCCAGCGAGCAACACAGACAGAAGTATAACCTGAGGACTGCAGTAAGGCAGCCAAGGCGCCTCTCACGTCCCCTCTTGCCCAGAAGCTTCTGACTAGCTGCAACGTTGCCTGCCTGCTACTCAGGATGCTCACCACTGTTTGGTTCTTGGCCATCAGCTGGGCTATCGCCTCTGTGTCAGACAACTGTGCACAATAGCCCTGCATGACAGCCATACTATGTGCGAGACTGGTAGTACCAGTATTACTTGTGGCAGAACATGGTGAAGATGGATAGATGCATCAGAAGAATCCTGTCTGAAAAAAGCTGACTTGTATTGCATGAACCTGATGCCTGTTAGCTATCAGCCTGATGACTATCAGCCAACAGGCCAATACTCATTGTTTTGATCATTTAATGATTTATCAGGAGCATCTGATAGTGCTGGTGCTTTGTCAGCAAGGCACACAAGCAAGGGATCAGCTTGCTGAAGATGCTTGTGTATTTGCAATACATGCAGTCAGCGCCATGTACTGGCATGTTGCACTACCACAAATGTTCTATTTAGTGCAACTTCAAACATGCACAACCCCCAAGCCCCAGCCTTGATCTGAGCGACATCCAGCAGCACATGCAACCAAGCTATGGCTGAAAACAGAGTTTGCACGAGAGGACCAACTCAGCTATGTACGTGATCATGATGATAGACTGGGAGGGATCGACTTACAGGTCTTGGGCTGAGGCTAGGAGGCAGGAAGGCCTCTATGTCCAGCCCTCCCGGCTCAGGACTCAGCTCAGGCACTCTCCTCCTAGACTCAGGACTCAGCTCTGATGCTCTGCTCCTGAACTCGGACCTCCGCTGAGTCGCCCTGCTGCTGTTGTTGCTGCTCAAGAAAGCCGAATGTTGCACCCCATTCCCCACGCCACCAGCAGAATTAGAAGCCAAAGCACATTCTGGTGTTGCTGCATCATCAGAGTGGCTCAGTGTTGCATGATCTGTGCTGACACCAGGCAGCTGATGACCAGCTTCTGCCGTCACAGAGCTGATGCCTGCTTGGCAGCCCGCTTGTTCACCAGAGGCCTGTGCTTCTGCAGCAACGCTGAGTTGCTGGAATGGTGTGCTCATGCTGAGCAGTGCAGCATCAGCAGACCCTACTGGAGTGGCGGGAAGCACTGGGGAGAAGCTTCTGCTGTTCCTGTTTTGATGGCTGAGGCTGCTCTGAGTGACAGGAGACAATGGGAGCGCCTGCTGTGAGCTGAATGGGAGACCTGCATCAACATATAGAGAAGTTACATGCAAAAGCATGTTCCAGTATAAGGCTGTGGTAATCAAGGCAGCGGTTGCAATCATACAATCGCTGTTGACACCACATGAAACTTAGCTCACTGATTTACCGCAGCTGAATCAAAAGCTGGCTGCGAAGCAAAGTAACTGTTGCAGTTCAGAGCTGAAACCAGGGCTGATGCAACAGGCTGAATGGCAGGGGACCATGCCAGCATCCAATGCTATTTGGCGTGAGATCATGACAACTGTGTTAGACACAAGCATCACAACTTGCCAGGATCAGCTGCATCAGTGTCAGCAACACCTGCCAACGTGACAACAGACAGTAAGAGGGACACCAATGTGTCCCCTGAAGGTGCCACATTGTTGCCTGGTTGCATTCTTGGAGTTGCAAAGCCTTGCTGAGGGACTTGCAGAGAATTAGAGCATCACCTTGGTCTGTGCCTAGCATATGTTGTGCTGGCCAATCTTCAGCATCCTGTTCAAGGTTATTTGTAGCGGCCTGTGCCAACCTGCCACTGTAGGCAATGAGTGGTGCAGCAACAGGCGCTGGGGTTGGTCTCCCGGCAATTACATGACTGGTGCTTGACAGCAGTGGGGCTTTTGTAGCTCTGATGAGGGCAGGGCTGAGGGCTGACGCATCCTGTTGCACACCACCTGTACATGCCCATTGCAACTACTTTGCTTCTCATCATTGTGGTATTTAGTGGTCACTTATGGGCACGAGGTGACAGCTGTCACCTGGCAATTCAGATGGGCCCTTGGCCAGGGCAAGATGAGGCAGAGGGGGCTATGAAGAACCAAAAAATGATTTTCAGGTGAATGGACGACTACAGTACACATGCACAATGACTAGATTGAAGTGCTATGCCAGCAAAGGACTGGCCAACCACAACACAGCTACATGGACAGACACGCTTCTGCATCAATGCAGTCAGCAGCAGCCAAGGCTTCACAGAGAGTGGGCACGCCCACTACCCACCAGCAGTCAATAACGGTGATAACTGCTCCTGCTGCTGCGTCAACACAGTAGATCTGCCTGTTGGACTGCCGGTGGACATCAAGCATGGCCTCTGGCTGTGCCCATCAATGCCTGCATTGTACCTTTCACTAGGAGTGCAGCAGGATACAAGCAGTAGAGGAGGCTCAGGCTAGAGCTCATCCTTTGTGGAGATCAGTGAGAACTGCCGTGTCCAGGGTGTGTTGGTGGCTGCAAGTTGAGAAGCAGACAGAGACAATCAGCACAAATAGCCTGTTCTCAGCCGAGCACTTGGCAACAAGGCTCACCATCTTCACGCACTGTGTCTGTGTGGTTGAGTTTGACACTAGAGTGCAAAACAGTGCTTCCTCCACCATGTCAGTGCAGTGCTTTGGCTCTTGTGCAATGTGCCATCTTGCGTTTCCTGCATGCAACACTGACCAGAGGCTGCAGGTGCCTTCCTGATGGCAGGCCCAGAGAAGGGCCTGATCTTGTTTAGGTCCACCACCCACACGCCTACAAAGCTGTTGTTGCAGGAGCACGCCACCAATTTGCCGTCCTCCTCATTCAAGCTCATGTCGCGCACCTACAGCACGCTCAAGCTCTTGCCCAAATGGAGAGGTGGATGCATTTGACTTTGTTGCAGAAGTAATTCCTGCTGTCTTTCCACAGGCAGCAGGTTTTAGCAGTCAGCCATAGACTTGCACCGTGAGTTGTCATTGCGCTCAAGTAGCCGTTCATAAAGCTGTAAAGCTGTTCATGCATAATGCAAGACATCTTCTGGGTTCTGGGCAAGCCCAGTGACGAACCCTTCTCGTGCTCAAGACCACCGACCTTTGTGTAGATCGCAGCAACTTCCATTGGACCGAGAACAGCATGGCATGACATTGCAGCGTCAAGACAACCATGACACTTCTGTTGTGCAGAGAGCATGCACCTTGAGTAGCTTCAGCATGTACAGCAGGGCTTGCATGCAGAACCCATATCTCTGCCTTAAAGCAAATAAGATGGTAAGCTTTGCTAAGCATTGGTGTTTCTGAGCCATGACCAGCAAATTGAAGGTGCAGTGTAACGTGCGGTGAACTGTGCCAACTCAGACTGCACCTTTGCCCAAGGAATGTCCACAGTATCTAGGCGCCTGACAGGCTCATATGCCCACACCTTGAGCCCATCCTGCATAGCTGCTAGTAGGCAGTCGCCATTGGCTGGAAAGGCAATCCCTCTCACACCTGCAGCAGCACATCTGGCCTTGAGGGTCAGATAGACAAGCAGCTGAAGTGCTCAAGGCAAAAACGCCATGCCTTGCGATGCAAGGGGTCCAGAAAGCAGGCAGACAGAGGGCAATTTATTCAGTATCAGCATGTGAGCCACGTGTAGTTTGATAGTATTCTGGAGGCACAGCCATCGCCAGGCTAGTTGATATTGCTTCTGACCTGCATTGCAAGAGAGCTGGTGGCTTTGTCACAGCTTCCCAGCGTGCTTACTGCTGCCTAGACCAGGCAATGCTGGCTCAGGAAGCCCTGTGTGTATACCACTCAACTGTTCTCTGATGAATTCATTGCTGTCTGGTCCTGTACACGCGTGGTACAGCCTGCTCAACAGGTCGTTGCTCGTTGCTCAGGCAATCTGTCAAGGTCTGCCATCAGACCTGCGCTACTTGGTAGCTAAAACCCCCCCATCCAGAAATATAGATGAAAGAGACGATACACTGCAGCTGAAAGATGTGCAACAGCAGTCAAGCATGGTGAAGTCCTGGTGTGGCTTCAGCTTGATGCTGACCTGTGACCTCAGGACCAGCAGTATCAATGAGCTCAGAAGATTCCAGGTCCCACCACTTGACTGTGCGGTCTGCTGAGCTGGTGGCCAGCACAACCTCAGAAGGATGGAACTCCAGCCCGGTGATGCTGTCCTCATGCTGAAATCCATGCAGCAGCTTGCCAGCTGTCAGATCCCACACCTGAGAAAGGGAAGGATGGGGGTCATGCAGATGGTGCAGGAGGATCATGTATGTTGTAACGGAAGTGCTAATGTTATATAGACCCAGGCACGTGCACTGCAGCCCATTGCATTGGTGAACAGTGGCAGTCTGCTGCTGGCAGGACGCAACAAGCAATCTGGCTCTGTGCCCCACCAGTCATCAAGCGACACGTGAATACAGTGTCATTGCCATGTGCAGTTGCTTTGTGAAGCTGCATGACTTGCAGTGTTGCCAGCCATGCAGCCAGTGGCGTGGGTTGTGGTCACAAGCTGAATGCTTGCTAGTTGGTTTGCTAGCAAAGCAGCTTCATGAACATACCTTCAAGTCACCATCTTGACCGCCAGAGGCAACCAGTCTGCCATCAGGGCTGAACTGGACATTGGTCACTCCACGGCTATGTCCCTTGTAGGTATTAATGCAGGCCTTCCTTCTGACATCCCAGATTTTGAGGCTTGTGTCCAGAGATCCTGATGCAAAGAAGTCGCCGAAAGGATGGAAGTCCACGCTCAGACAGCTTGAGCGATGCCCTGTCAATGTTCTCATCACTGCACAGAAAGCAATGTGTTGCTTGTGAACCTTGACAGGCCTTGCTGTGATACTTGTGATAGAAAGCAGGCTATATGCTAGTCAGCTTGCTACATGCTGACTGTACACAGGACCTCAGGCAGCGCTATAACACAAAGCTGCATGGCTTGATGTCACAATACCAGCCCCAAGGTTGCATTTTTGCCAAGGCAATGATGCAGCAGCTGTGTGCCACAGACAGGCAAGGACCTTTGGCTTGCTCCAAGTCCCACAGCTTGACGGTGCCACCTTGGGCACCAGCTACAACAACTTCCTCTGCATTATCGAAGGAGACACACTCCACTGGACTCTGGTGTCCAGACAAGCTCTGCAACACATTCTAGCCTGTCAAGCTCGTGTGAGGGTAGCTCTGGCCTGGACCAAATGTTTATGGCATGAGCAAACCTCACCAGAACAGCTGTTGATTTCCCAATGGCCCAAACATTGACTTTTTTATCTTCACCTGTAGTCAGAACGAACATGAGTGTGAAAACGTGTTGCCATTGAACAAATAGATTTGTGCACTTAGGTTGTAAGCCAGTTTCACCTCCTGTCACCAGTACTCCGGCAGACTTTCTGCCGACCTTCAGGCAATTGACATTGGACGTGTGTGCTACAAATTCTTGCAGCTTATATGCTCGTTTCATTGTCTTCAGGCGTGACCTTACGGAGAACAGCGCCGCAACACAACGTGCATGTTTAGTGATCAAAGGGGATCTGTAGTTACAGTCGGTTCAGACACACGCCGTTAAAGAGCAACTGGAGTCTCATAGCAGATTGCAGGTGGTTTGACTGCTCCCAAATGCTGCACGTAGTGGACAATACGGTCAAACAAAGTGAGCACCTGCAAGATTGTAAACCACCCAAGGGAAGAAGAGGTCTTTTGGTAATGCTCTAAGCTGGTTACGGCAGAAGCCCCTTGGACTCGAGCGTCACGACCAGCATAGCGATTGACGAAGAGAATCTTGCATTTCACGACATGACACTGGTACTCGGAGAGGCGGAAGTGCAGCCACTGCTGACTGGCCGATTCTGCTCTTCTCAGAAACTGCTGCGCCTACCTGCTGTGCATGCTGAACTCGCTGCCGTGACCTGTTGCCAAAAGCCCAATTAGTCGAGACAAGCAAACGCCACAGCACGTATTAATATCGCATGTCCTTCCGTGGAGGAGGTCGCGGTGGTGGTGCCGGTCGGGATGCTAGGTGAGCTTGATCACTGATCACAGCTAGCACTGCAGCCTGCAGCTTTGCCCAGAGCCCTGCCAGACAGGCGCAAACGCCTTAGCAAAAGCAAATTGTCTCCGCACCGTGCTTGACACTTACAGTGTTTGCAGAGGGGGTGGCTGGTCAGGCCGAGGGCGTGGCAGAAAGCCTTTGAACAATGGCAACTACTTTGGAGCCAAAGGTCAGGAGATAGGCAAGGACCAGAGCGATGGTGCTGCAACGTCCAAAGTCAAGGTAAAAAGCTCTGCAAGCATATGTATATTGTCTTACCAGGCAGCTAAACTGTACAGCTTTTCAGCTACATGCTGAGTCCATCCACCCTTGTGCAGACGTCCAGTGACTCTGCATTGATGCTGATTATGGGTGTCATTTCCAGGCTGGGCAAGATGATGACCCTGTCTTGGAGGAAGCACTTGGGTTTGCCACGTTCACCCAGGGCCAAAGTAAGCTGGGATGGCTGATGAACCTGAATGAGGTGTGCAATTTGCAATGAGGTTTGCAATGCATGTGTCGATTTTCATTCCGGTCCTTTCACCTCACGCCAAGAGCTGTTAAAAGAATGGAACAGCAGAATTCGTGATCCCTGCCTATGACAAGCTGCTGCAGACATTGTATCTGTCACACAGTCCCATTACCTGTTGTGTTTGCCTTTGCAGACCACCATGGATGACAAGGACTCTGGACAGGTGGTCAGTGCAGTCAACTGCTACTTTATGTGTCAGGTGGGGTTCTGCATGGAGCAGCATGCTGCAGCCTACATATCTTCAGGTCGCAGCTGTGTCTGCTTGTGCTTTGACAGCAGCAGCATGGTCCTGAGGTTATATCTGTGCGCATTGTGTGCAACACGAAATAAGTCCACATGAGATCCATCTGAATCAGAAATTGCATACAAGCATAGGTGTTTAGCCTCGTTGCATACATTTGTTGATACAAGCTTTTGAGCATCAGTCTGTCAGGACCTGAGTTAACTCATCTGAGCATCTTCGCCTGTTGCAGGATGGGTCCATGTTCAAAAGCCAGTCACAGTTCAGCCCCTATCTTTACCTTCATGTCAAGGTGAGCCTTTGAAGGCATGATGTAAGCGTCTGCAGCTTGTCCACAGCTTACGTTCCAAATACAATCTTGCAAAAGGCCAGAAGTTGACTTGATTCAGATATGCAGCACACTGAAGTGGTGAACATGTGCAAGTGCAAATTGCTGTGCCACGCCTTACAAGCAAGCATTTTCTTCACAGGATAACATGGATCGTGAGGTGGATTCGTACCTGAGGCGTAAGTATGAGTCAAGCATCAGAGACATTGAAGTGGTTCACAAAGAGGATCTGGACCTGGTAGGTTGTTTACACAAGATTTAAGCAGTGCCTGCAAAAATTCTCACCTAAGCAATAAAATAGTCAATGCTATGTTGCTGACTTGATCTGGGAGTTGCCCATGGCACGTTTGCACATTGAATATTTCCTTCATGCCTGTGGACATACAATGTCTTGTTGCTGTGTGTGCCCATATGACAGATGCCGTGCATTTATTAATGCCGCCTGAGAAGAGGGCACCTGATGCTGTTTGGCATGTGAGATCACCATTGTGCTGTTCTGCAGAAGAATCACCTCTCTGGGCTGCAACAACAGCTCCTTAAGGTCATCTTCTGGAATTCTCAGCAGCTGACAGAGGTGAAACGCGAGATGCAGCCCATCATACGCCGCAATAAGAACAAGGCCAATTTGACTGATGCCTACAAGGCTTTTGGGCCTCAGCGCAGCAACAATGCTGTCAAGCTGCAGGCAAGGGTGCTTTTGCTGGGGTCTTCATACCAGTCAGCAGACCAACTCACTGCTTTGTTGCAGAACACAGACCATCAACCAGTCAATGCAGACTGCTCGGCTTGTAGGACCACTCCATGCACCATGTCTGTTCCACTCTGCTGCTGTATTGCATTGCTGCAATTCGTCATACCTGCTTGCAATTACTGAAAGCAGTGTCAGCCCTTTATAATGGCCTGATGCAGGATTCTCTTGATGCCGTTGTGGAAATGAAAGAGCATGACGTGCCCTACCACATCCGTTTCTGCATTGATGAGGGAGTGCGCTGTGGCCATTGGTTCAATGTTTCTGCCAAGGTCAGCCCTCTGCACTGTTGTGGCTGACTTCCTGATAGGTCACATGCTCAGCTTTTGGCTGCACAAAGACCACTCAGACGCACACCTTGACATGTTTGCCCTGTTGTGTGCAATGACACCTGGCACCAACGATGCAAAGAGTTGCGGGCATGATCATAAACATACTGCTTGATACCTGCACTTAGTCCTCACCCAGCCAGTAACGACATATTCTCTGCTGTCAGAGTGGAAGTGTGACCCTGGAGCACAGGCCAGATCTGTTGCAGAGGGCTGAGCCCCGTATCTGCGCCTTTGACATAGAGACCACCAAGCTGCCTTTGCAGTTCCCCAATGCAGAGTACGATCAGGTGAAACCTGATGCTGTGCCACCTTTCTCAGGCTGCTCATGACTTGCAACAAACTTTCAACCATGCTGCATGAATTGTGGTGCTCACAGATTGCAGTGCAGACTGCAACAAGTTGGACTTTTGTCTGCAAGGCTTGATTGGCAATTTCTTACCTGTAACATCTAGTGCTGCTGCTGGTGTATCACATGAGCAGCTGTTTTGTATGTTACGCAGCATAAGGTGAAATGCATGTGCTGCTTGCAGGTCTTCATGATCTCCTACATGGTAGACAGGCAGGGCTACCTGATCGTGAACAGGGAAGTTGTGTCTGAAGACATCAATGATTTTGAGTACACACCAAAGCCAGAATTTGAAGGTGCATACCACTCTGGTCAGCAGGAACTGCCCTGTGTTCTCTCCTGTGTGTGAGCACAGCCTTCCTGCTAGCTCATCCTGCTTCGCCACCAACATCGTGTCATCCTCTGAATGCCAGTTGCCTTGCCAAATTTTGATGTAGCATCTGCAATTGG
>JAABUO010002699.1_pt1 | contig 21466 bp, 19 predicted proteins | sample 5559291 | NCBI WGS metagenome assembly JAABUO01 (sample SAMN10711878, study PRJNA513372) | rock metagenome | isolation source: Antarctica rocks | place: Antarctica: Victoria Land, Finger Mt sud
ACATGATGGTCCTCCTGTGATGGTGGTTTCAGCACCTTCCATCATACAAAAGCTATCTGTCTCGTCTCCTCCTTCACTATGGCTTTGTGGCTAACCTACCCTCAAAAGGAGGGGGCGGGGGGGGCGAGAAGAGGAGAGCCCAGGTAGCTTGGGAGCAGGGGCAAGGAGAACAGGCGCCGGCGCATTGCCCCGTCCGTCTGACCCGCGATAGCCCGAATGGGCTACTGTGCCGTCACGCGAAATCTTCTATCACTAGGACAGAGGACAGACGCGCACGGTACGCGCTGATTGTGAGGAAGGTGAGACACCGATGGTCGTAGACGAGCGCATCGCCGCCGAACCGATCCCCGCGCGCCGTGACAGCGACAGCGCGCCGGAGCGCACGGGCATGGATGCGGCCGAGCCGCCGGTGACGATCATCAGGCCGTCGCGCGGGCTCGTCGCGCTCAACTTGCGCGACCTGTGGCGCTACCGCGACCTGCTCTACATTCTGGCCTGGCGCGACGTCAAGGTGCGCTACAAGCAGACCGCGCTGGGGGCGGGGTGGGCCATCATTCAACCAGTCTTCAACATGGTTATCTTCACCATCATCTTCGGCCACATCGCACACCTGCCATCGGACGGCGTGCCCTACGCGCTGTTTACGCTGGCGGCGCTACTGCCGTGGACCTACTTCTCGTACGTGCTGACCAACTCGGGTGAGAGCCTGGTCGAGAACGGGCGCATGATCTCCAAAGTCTACTTCCCGCGGCTGGTCCTGCCGATCTCGGCCGCGCTGGCCGGGCTGGTCGACCTCGCTGTCGCATTCGTCGTGTATGTCGTGATGATGCTGTTCTACCACGTACATCCTGGGATCGGCCTGCTGTTCCTACCGTTCTTCGTGCTGTTCGGCATCGCCGCGGGACTCTCGCTCGGCATCTGGCTCTCGGCGCTCAACGTCAAATACCGTGACGTGCGCTACACCATCCCCTTCCTGACGCAGGTGCTGTTGTACGCCAGCCCGGTCGCCTACTCGGCAAGTGTAGTCAAAGGCCCGCTGACGTACGTCTACGCGCTCAACCCGATGGTCGGCGTCATCGCGGGCTTCCGCTGGGCGTTACTCGGGACCGGCCACCTACAAGTTCTGCAACTCCTGCCTTCCATTATCGTTACTCTCGTGCTGCTGATCGGCGGGCTGGTGTACTTCCGCCGCATGGAGCAGACCTTCGCGGACATGGTGTAGATGATGAGCAACGTCGCGATCTCAGTCGAAGGCTTGGGCAAGCGCTACCGTATCGGGGCGGGACCGAGCGAACCCTATGGCAGCTTGCGCGACTCACTCATGCGCGCGGGTAAGGCGCCGCTCAATCGGCTGCGTCGGGGCAGCCGGTCCGACAGCGCGGCGCGGGACTACTGGGCGCTGAAAGACGTGTCGTTCGAGGTCAAGCACGGCGAGGCCGTCGGCGTCATCGGACGCAACGGCGCCGGCAAGAGCACGCTGCTGAAAGTGCTCTCGCGCATCACCGAGCCCACCACGGGGCAGGCCGTCGTGCATGGGCGCGTCGGCTCGCTACTGGAGGTTGGGACCGGCTTCCACCCCGAACTCACCGGCCGCGAGAACATCTACCTGAACGGCGCCGTCATGGGCATGAGCCGCGCCGACATCAAGCGCCGCTTCGACGAGATCGTCGACTTCGCCGGCGTCGAGCAATGTTTGGACACGCCCGTCAAGCGCTACTCTAGCGGCATGTACATGCGCCTCGCCTTCGCCGTCGCCGCACATTTGGAGCCAGAAGTTTTGGTGGTGGACGAGGTTCTTGCTGTTGGTGATATGCAGTTCCAGAAAAAATGCCTGGGTAAGATGAGCCAGGTCGCAGGCGAGGGGCGTACTGTTTTGTTTGTTAGCCATAGTATGAGTGCTATCAAGCATTTATGTGGTCAGGGCATTTTGCTCGATAGTGGCCGGGTGCGAGTCGATGGGCATGTGGACGCGACAATAACAGAGTACTTGTCGAATGTCAAAACTAGCGCTGCCATTATTGATTTAAGTGGATATAGGGGTAAATACGGAAATGGTGAACTGAGCATCCTTGCGATAGAGCTTGTCAACGCGGTAAGTTCCTCGTTTTCAGTGCATTGGGACGAACCGATAACACTAAAGATCAAGATCAGGGCCACCCAAGACTTGGCGAACGTTGCAGTTGGCATCGGCTGTCAATCAGTAGACGGTATCGATCTGTTCCACGTCCGCAGCACCGATCAAGGACACCAAACCTTTTCCTTTATACACGACCACTGTGTCGAGTTGACGACAACGATTAACCATAACTTGCGGGCTGGTTACTACAACATTCTTCTTGGCCTCTACATCGGAACTTATAACTACTACCACAATCCATCAGTAGCATAGCTAGAGGTGCTGGACGTAGGAACTCAAACCTATATTCAAAACAATTACGGCATTATTAATTGCACAGCTGATTGGAGCATCTAACATGAAGTTGATTGGTGGAACCTTGTCTTGCGTTAGGCGATGGCAAGCACAACGATTCGGCTTCCGTTCACCTAAAGCTAGCGTGGCTGCCTACAGCCGCTATCTTTCGGATTGGCGGGCTTACTCAAGCTTGCCAGGGGCAGAGCGTATTCACCTTGTTGATACCGTCCCACAACTCCATGATTGGACGTCCATACACGAATTAGATGCGCATTATTTCTACGCGAATAGCTGGACCATGCGTCGAGTTCTGTCGATCAAGCCGGCTATGCATGTAGACGTTGCCTCGCAAACTTCGCTCCCAAGTTTACTGAGCGCAGTACTTCCCGTCACATTTATCGATTATCGTCCTCTTGATGTCAAACTTGATCGGCTTACGTGCATTGGGGGCGACATCCTAGCACTACCATTCGACGACAATGCGATCGAGTCTCTCTCGTGTGTGCATGTAGCAGAACATATAGGTCTTGGTCGATACGGCGATCCGCTCGACCCACTGGGAACGAAGAAAGCCGCGTGGGAGATGGCGCGGATATTGGCGCCCGGAGGCAGCTTATTCTTTGTTGTGCCCGTAGGTAGGCAAAGAGTGTGCTTTAACGCACATCGGATTCATATGCCGCGCACCATCTGTGAGTATTTTGCTGACTTGCAACTGGTCGAGTTCTCCGGTGTGAAAGACAACGGGACTTTCGTAGAGCATGTTGATCCGGCTGAATTTGAAGATAGTAGTTATGGATGTGGGATGTTCTGGTTCAAGAAAGCAACGAGTTGTTAGATCTGTTCATGAGATAGAGGCTTAAGCACAATGAAAATCCTTTATGTCGCCAGCAAGTATGACTACGGTGATCCAAGCCGAGGTCTAAGTTTTGAGCATTACAACTTCTACGACACTCTCGCACATATGGGCCATGACATTACGTACTTCGATTTCATGACGAAGTACCAACAGCGCGGCAAGTCAGCCATGAACGTCCGCCTGCGCGATGTCGTGCGAAGCGAGAAGCCTGATCTGTTGTTCTGTGTGCTGTACACAGACCAGTTCGATATAAATACGATGCGCTCCATTTCGCAACAGACAGATACTATAACGTTCAATTGGTTCTGCGATGATCATTGGCGCTTCGACAACTTCTCGCGCTATTGGGCGCCTGCCTTTAATTGGGTGTCGACAACCGCTGCCAGCGCTCTGCACAAATATCGACAAATTGGGTATGCGAACGTTATCAAGACTCAGTGGGCTTGCAACCACTTTCTGTATCAACCCTCGACCAGCCAGCCTGACTATGACGTCACGTTCATTGGGCAACCCCACGGCACGCGTCGGCAAATCATAGCAGCCATCAGAGCAGCAGGCATCGAGGTGAAGACATGGGGCTATGGATGGGAAGCGGGCCGCTTAACTCAAGAGGAGATGATCCAGGTCTTTAATGGGAGCAGGATCAATCTCAATCTGTCCAATGCGTCTACGATAGGGATAGGATGGCGGAAGTGGTTGCCTGGACATCGTACACCACTTCCGCAGCAGATCAAGGGACGCAACTTTGAGATTCCGGGCTGTCGTGGCTTCTTGCTGACGGGTTTGGCCGAAAATCTAGAAGAATACTACTTGCCAGGGCGTGAGGTCGACGTGTTTACCACCGTAGAAGACCTGGTGAGCAAGATACAGTTTTACCTGGATAATGAGACCGAGCGGCAGCGTATGGCGCAGGCTGGCTACGTTCGTACGATGGCAGAGCACACGTACGAGAAACGCTTCAACGATATATTGGCAACTATGGGTTTAATAGAACCGGCCGCAGTGGCTGATGCTGTTTTAGGAGCATCCTAACGTGGACCGTACTCCGCGTGTCTCAGTGCTCATGCCTGTCTTTAATGGTACGCGATACCTGCATGAGGCTATTGGGAGCATTCTAGACCAGACTTTTACTGACTTTGAGTTCATCATCGTCGATGATGGTTCGACCGATCACAGCATGCACATTGCCCAGGCGTGCGGCGATATCCGCGTCCGCGTTATCACACTCTCTCATGTGGGCTTGGTCGCGGCGCGTAACAGGGCTCTGTCGGAAGCCCGAGGAAAGTACATCGCCTGGATGGATGCAGATGACGTTTCGCATCCAGATCGTTTGAGCAAGCAGGTCGTATTCATGGAGTCTCATCCACATGTCGTCATGCTCGGGACGTGGGCGAGGTTGATCGAAGCAGATGGACGGGCATCTGGAGTGTCTGCTATGCCACCGGCAACGGGACGAAGCTTGTACGTCGCCCTGTGCGCCTCGAACCAGTTCATTAATGGCTCGACGATGATGCGTCGAAACGTTGCATGCGCTGTCGGAGGATATCGTCCTGAATTTGTTGTGGCAGAAGACTACGATTTAGCGCTGCGGCTAGTTGAGATAGGCCATCTCGCTAATCTCACGGAGAATCTCTATAGGTTGCGCGTGTACGCCGCTTCTACGACAGCACGAATAGGGGATGAAGAAGTGGCGCGATACACGAGGCGTGCGCAGCAGTGTGCATTACAGCGGTACTTCCGTGGCCGCGACTACATAGGCTATAAATTGCCGCCCTGGCTATCCATATCTACAACAGAGGGTGTCCCACATGTAATAGGTATGGACGCTGTTACGCGCAGCGACTGGGCACAGATTGCTTTGTTGCAAGGCCAATTTGCTTTGTGCTTCCGCATTTTGTATCGTTCTACAATCCAGCCTAGACTTACCTTTGCTCCGTCCCTTTTGCTTCCTCACTCCATGACGAAAGCGTATTGGAGGGAAGTGCTACGCGCTTTCGCCCAAGGGACCTGGCAGCAGGCAGGTTGTGCAAAAGTTCGGCGCACCTATAGAAGAATCTTGGAGAGGGCAAGTGCCTAGAGTCAGTGTCATCATCCCGGCGTACAACCGCGCCCATCTACTTAAAGGAGCGACTGCTACTGTGCTTGCACAGACATGGACAGACTTTGAGCTTATCATCGTCGACGACGGATCTGAGGATGAAACGCGAGATGTTTGTATGCGTCTGTGCACACGAGACTCACGGGTGCGCTACATCTATCAATCAAACAAAGGCCCGAACGCGGCTCGCAATGCTGGCGTCCATGCTGCTCAAGGACGTTTCATAGCTTTCCTGGATTCGGACGACCTGTGGGAGCCGACAAAGTTAGCTAAACAGCTAGATATAGCGGAAACGGAGGCCAATGTAGGCTTAGTCTACTGCGATTGGGCGTATATTACTGAGGCGGGTGAGATACGACCTGGAGTTAATCCACCTGATCTCGGCCTGCCAAGCATGTATGAGTCATTGCTGTACAGTAATGCTGTACACGGCTCTGCGTCTGCCGTCCTGATTCGGAAAGAGTGCTTTGATAGTGTGGGGCTGTTCGATGAAGCACTGCGCTATATGGAAGATTGGGACATGTGGTTGCGCGTTGCGCAGTATTTTCAACTTGCAAAGATACATGATGTCCTCGTATATCTCAGGCAGCATCAAGGACAAGAGCAGCGCAACATGTTAGGTATGGCGGACGGATATTTGCAGGTAATAGACAAGATAAGTCTTTCTATCCCCGTCAAGTATCAGCGCCACTTGCCGCGCGCAAGGTGGCACAATCAACTCCTTGCAGCCGAGTTGTACTGCGCTGCCTCTGCACGAGTCAAGTGTTGGCGCACCTTGATTCTTGCTATCAACTCTTGGCCCATTGGTTTGCTTTCGCCACGCACCTGGTACGTGCTAGTCCTGTCGCTAACTGGTCCGCTGTATCCACAAGCTAATGCGATGGGCTTGGCGCTACGCAAATGGGGCCGGCGACACTTGAAGATGAATACTGTTACTGGGTGGAGCAAGCACGCCTTCCGATAAGGTAAACATCTTTATTGCATGCTACATCATGCCTCGACTGGTGGATGCCGTCGAGGAATATGTTACGCCTGTAGCGCCACAGTAATAGTCGCGCACACCACTTATGACGGCGCTAAGCGTTGTGCGCGTTGGCCCGCTCAGCAAAACTTGTAAGGTGTGGGCGCCGATGATGCTACCTACACGTAATAGGAGGAGCGCCTTATTGCGTGCCGGTTTATGTTTTTGTACTAATCGCAACCCATTGCGTACATCGTAGTAAATGTGCAATGCAGAGACTGCTCCTCCTGTTGAGCCACCTCCCATGTGCCATACATGTGATTGCGAACTCATGACGACGCGGAAGCCAGTTGCTCGCGCACGGAGGCAGAGATCGACATCTTCGTGGAATGCGAAGAAGGTATCGTCGAAGCCGTTGATGGCCTGGAGACACGCGCGTGATACCATCATGGCACATCCGGTAACCCAGTCGACGTTGGTGATGTGATCGTATTGTCCATGATCGACCTGGTTGTAGCCGAAGGGGCGGCCGTTATAGCCTGTCGTTAGATTGACATGGCCCCCGGCGAATTGCAGCCTATCCGGGCGGGCGGCATGGAATACTTTAGAGCCGACAATGCCAATTGATGGACTTGCTGCCGCTGTGATAATCGCCTGCGTCAGAAAGCCTGGGTCTACCCAGGTATCCGTGTTGAGTAGGTAGACGAAATCAGCGCCCCGTTCGAGCGCGTATTGGAATCCAATGTTGTTCGCTCCGGTGAAGCCAAGGTTGCGCGGCAAGCGCAGCAGCGTTGCGTTGGGATAGGCGGCCGCTATCGTATCGACGGAGTTATCGGACGAGGCATTGTCAACGATTAGAACGCGGTAATTGGAATAGGAAACGGATTGCAGTGAGGTAAGGCAAGCCAGGGTGTGTTCTGCTGCGTTCCAATTTACGAGAAGGATGTACACTAGCGGGGACGTCTTATCCATATCCTCATCCTTTCATTGCTATACGTTTTATAGCCGCGGAGCATGCTACCGCTTGCTAAGCGTGGGAGTCGTACCGCTTTGAGCCGCAAGCAGGGTTGTTCGACCAGGCGCCATGACAGAACGGCAAGCGGGATCGTCAGCGCGAAGGTGAGGCACAGGTAGAGCGGCAGGCCATGGCGGTGCAGCCCCAGCGTGGCGAGGAGTTGCTGGACGGGGAAAGCGTAGATGTAGACTCCGTATGAGATATCGCCATGACGGTCGAATCGTGTGGGCGGTAGCCGGAACGCGAGCCATAGGAGCGCGTAGGGCATCGCCAAGGGGAATAGTACTACTGCGTCCCTCCAGCCCGTGGCCCAACCAATGAGGATGAGTAGGCTCGCCAGTAGGAACAGACCCCAGTGCAAGGCGATCTTGTCCCGAAACAGAAAATACAGTGATCCGACGAAGAAGTATAGGACAGGGTCGAACACTGGACCCCGCCCGAACAGCAGGAGCAGCAACGCCAGCGGTGGCGCGGCCGGCACGATAGTGGGGAAGAACGCTATTGTCCATAGGCATAGTGTCAGTCCAACGAGGATGGCCCGGTGGCGCGCGATGATTCCGAGGATGCCGAGCGCGGCTATTGCCAGGTAACATACAAACTCGTTGTGCAGGGACCACAAGGACCCGTCGAACGCGCCGGGATACGGTATTCGCGTTAGTAGGCCGGCGATGCCGTATTGCTTCATGTCGAGTAGCGCGTTGGCCGCTACGTAGCGCGATGGACTATCGGCGCCGGCATGCAGATACCCCGCGAGATTGCCGTGTTCGAGCAGGGATACCAGGGGCGCGAACAGGAACGCGGTGACAAGCAGGCACATCCAGAAGGCGGGGAAGATGCGTAGTATGCGATGCCAAAGGTAGCGCCATACCGAGCGGGATCGGCAGTAGCTCTGCGTGATCAGAAAGCCGCTCAAGGCGAAGAATCCCGCCACGGCCAGGCTGCCGAAGGAGCGCTGCCCATGGCTGAAGACGACGAGCGGATCGGGGCCGAAACCGCCCAGGTCGTAGCTATGGGAGAAGACGACCAGGGCCGCGAGTAGGAAGCGCAGCGAGGCGATGCTATTGTCCCGTGAGTCGAGCGACGCGCGTTGTGCGCCACCGCTCTTGACGGCAGGGCAACCGGGTCGATGTCCCAGTACAGCTTCGATTGGTCGGATCACGACAGACACACGCTCCTGTAGATGTGCTCCAGTTGCTCTCCCAGGGCGGGCCAGCTGTAGCGTTGCTGTACGTTGCGGCGGCCGGCCCGACCCATGGCGCGTCTGCCATCCTCGGGTGTGGATAGTATGCGCTCCAGCGTCTGCGTCAGGCCGGGTACGTCGCCCTGCGGGAACAGGAAGCCGTCTTCGCCATGTGATACGACCGTGCGAACGCCCGGTATATCGCTTGCGATGACGGGGGTTTCGCAGGCCAGCGACTCGACGAGTACCAGGCCGAAGGACTCTGGAGGCGCGGAGGGAAGCACCGTCACGTCCGCGTTGGCGAAATACGGTACGGTATTCTCGTGAGCGATAGAGCCCGCGAACACCGTTCGATCGGCTACTCCTACATTGCGCCGCTTCGCGTTGATAGTCGTCGCGTAGCTCGCCATCGCCCACGACCAGTAGCCAGGTGTCCTGTGGCAACGCCGCGAGGGCGTGGAGCAAGATGCTCAATCCTTTGAAGTGGTGCGCTCGGTCCAGCGCCGCGACGAACAGGATCAGCCGCGCGTGGTCGGGCACACCATTCTTCTGTCTGAATACGCGTGACTCCGCGGGCGTGGTAGGACGAAAGAGCGTTGTGTCTACGCCATTGGGTAGCTCGACCGTGCGCGCTTCGTGCTTGGCGAGTGAACGGCACAACGCGCTCGATTGGTAGTGGTCTAGCGACACCGCGCACAAGCAGGCGGCCCCTCGTACCGTCAGGTGCGCCGACACACGCTGATAGAGCGAGAAGACGGCGGCGCGCGCGCCGTTCCCGATGAGGTCATTGTGAAACGAGACGACCAAAGGCGTGCGATAGGCCAGTGACGCCGCCCTCACCATCTCAGCGCCCAAGATGAACGGATAGTGTAGGTGGAGAACGTCGAAGCCTCGTAGCGACGTAAACAGGTCGGGTAGCACAGGGGCATTGCCGACCTGCGCCAGCGGGTTCAGACGGTGGACGGATACGCCTTCCAGTCGCTCATGCCGCGCGGCTGACTCTTGTCTCGCCGTGAAAACATGGACGTCATGTCCTCGCCGCGCCAATTCACGCGCGTTGTTGTAACAGACGTTGCCTGTCCCTCCACGATACGGTGGATACGTTGCGGTCACATGAGCTATGCGTAAACGTTGGGTGCGATGTCCGTTCATTGTCCGTACTCGTAGCGTGCGGCACAGCCAACGGCGGTCTTATTATTGTTTCTCATATCCATAAGCGCGATTGAGGGATGCGCTTCTCTGCTCCCATGTTAATGATATGCCAGGAGGGCGTAACCGCCGTTGCCGTGGGGTCCCCACCAGAGCACCGGACGGTAGTGGCGGCGAAAATACAGTGTATGCCAGACGATGCAGGTAACGTCGCCCCCGCACGGGCTGTTAACCGGACTAGATGAGCCCCAGAGTAGGATGTAGCGTGGGCGCTCGGTGGTGATGACCCAACCGTAGTCCAGTGTACGCAGATGTGGCACGACCTCGGGGCTCACCAGGCCCAGGACATCTACGATAGGGTCGTGGCTGTAGTAGCCCAACGCTCCAATCTCGGCCGCTGCTACGAGCCCATGCGGGTGTGCGTTGAGATAGTACGCTGCCTGATAGAAGTGGTTTGGCGGCGCTGGGTGGTAGACGAGTGACGCTTGCACGATTTGAGGCATGGGGCGCAAGCTGAGAGCAACAAAGGTAGCGCATAGTAGCGGCAGGATGAGGCGCCGTGGCGATGCTTTTCTACCAGATTGCCGTAATTGGCCGAGAGCGATGGGGGTCAGAACAGGTAAGACCCACCACACTGGGACGACGTACCATGGCTGATTGGGTACATTGGCGACGATGACGTAAAACGCAATATAGAGGATGAGCCACAGCGTGAGCAAGCGTACAGTTGGTACGCGTATACCAGCCAGTACACCAAGCGCCGCACCCATAATCAACAACGCTCCCACCTGTATCGGCAAGCCGAAGACTAAGAATGACTCCCAGGTTATCTTGCCGCTGATGCCCACTGCCTGTGCGTGTTTGGCCAGGAAACTCGTTGGTAGCAGGGTGTGAAATTGCCATAACGAGAACAGTTCCCAGCACGCAAGAGGCAGCAGCGCCGTCAGTGCGGCCGGCCAGAGTTCGCGGGTTCGACGTTCCTGGAGCATGGCGACGAACAAGACGACCCATACCAGCGCGCCATCGCCACGCACCAGGGGCAGCAGCCCGGCCAGGGCGAACGCGGCGCGCCAGCGGTTGCAATGCCAGGCCAGAAAGCTGGCTACGAGAAGGGCGCCGTACAGTGACGTTTCCATGCCCCCGCATGATGGTAGCAGGATGGCGCAAGCCGCCATGATGATGAGGCAGACAGCCGCGGCTACTCGTCCTGCGATTCTGTCGACCAATAGGCATCCGGCTAGGCCCATGAGTCCATAGAAGATCGCGTTGAGGGCCAGCGTTGCCGGTACGAACGGCAGCGGAGATCGGGAGACGGCGGCAAGGAGCAGCGTCCAGAGGGGCGCGGTCGTCCCGTCGGTTGGAGCAGCGCCCGGATTCCATACCCAGCCGTAGCCGTGCGCCAGGTTGCTCGCGTAACGCGCCGTGATGTAGGCGTCGTCGATCAGATCCCCGTGTCGTAGGATGGTCCATGCGAACAGCGTCAGCAGCGCGAAGACACTAGCCGCTACTACGCGCTCGGCGACCACCGATGCCCGTGTGCTCAATACAATGCGTGGCTTGCGTTTAGCCGGGAACGTCGCCCCGCCAACAGTAAGTCTACTTTGTAGCACAGTATAACCCTCCTGTGTCATCGTCTTTCAATCGCATAGATAGCTCGTGTATCATCCTTAGGCCGCGTCTTTATCGGTTCATTGCCGCGAGCGCGGCTATCCGACAGCAGCGATACAGGGCGGTCAGGGCGTGGTTGACCAACGTAGCGAAGCGGCCGCTCTCCAATTGCTCCAGGGCTAAACGTGATCCCAGGCTGCCAAGTACAGCGCGGTCGGCGCGCCGCAGGCAGGGCGCCGGCGCGGTGGCGCTAGGCTCATGTCGCTCACGCCATAGGCGCCTGTATGAGCGCCACTTTGCCAGCGTGTAAGCCTTCCCTTGCTGGAGGCAAAAGATCCAGGTCAGTATCTCAGTGAGAGCGAGCGCCGGCGACAAGAGGACCAGCGTGGCAGGCGAAAGGTTCTTGCGCAGCATCAGCAGGCGGTTGCGCTCCAGATGGTAGAGTTTGGCCGCGCTCACGCTGACCCTATAGTCGTGCCAGACGCGCGAGGCCGGCACATGGAGGATGGTGTAGCCCAAGCGGCGCGCGCGCAGGCTCAGGTCGGTGTCTTCCAGGTACATGAAGAAGCGCTCGTCGAATCCGCCCAGTTGCTCCCACAACTCGCGTCGAACCGCGAAGGCCGCGCCTGAGATGGCGGCGACAGAGCGTGCTGGATCGGAGCATGGCGGAGCTTCGTGATGGAGCCCGGCGCAGAAGGCCAGACCTGTGAGGTGGACATCATTGCCGCAGGCGTTGACACGATTGACCGTGCCCTTCAAGAGGACCGTCGGCGTGACAAGCCCAACGGAGGAGTCAGCCTCAAGCGCCGCTATGAGGGGTGCCAGCCAGGCGTCCTTGACCGCAGTGTCGGGATTCAGGAAAACGAGATGCGTCCCAGTCGCCAGCCGTGCGCCGCTGTTGGCGCCGGCTCCGAAGCCGCCATTGCGTCCGGCCGATACGGCCCTGACGCACGGATAGTGCTGTCGAATGTGGTCGAGTGTCCCGTCGGACGAGAGGTTGTCCACGACGATGATCTCCGCGTCCGGTGAGTGCGTCCGGAGGGAGCCCAGGCAGGCGTCGATGTCGTCGCGATTGTTGTACGTGACGATGACCATTGAGGTCTGTACATGCTGTGTCCGTGCGCCGCACACCTACAGCGGTTCCTCGTGCATATAAGGGCGCAGCCTGGATGAGAGCAGCGCGCGCATGGAGTGCAGGATGACGCCGGAGAAGAGGGTCATGGCGCCGATGATGATGCACATGATGCTGAGCAGCGCGTAGCCGACGGCCAGCCGGCTGGACGCGGCGTAGATGGCGACGACGTCGAGCCCGATCAGCAGGCCGAGCAGGAGCAGGAACAGCCCCGGCACACCCATGAACAGCAGCGGGCGTGTCTGGCCCACCAGACGCATCACGCCGTCGATGACGCCCAGTCCCTGCATGACGGGGCTGCGCTTGGCGGGGTCCGCGTAGTCGGCGCTGATCGCTACCTCGACGACTTTGTGGCGGTGCTCGCGCGCCAGGAACTGCATCTCGGACTCGACGGAGAAGCCCGCGCCCTGGAAGGTGAGGTCTTTCAGGGCGCGCGCTGAGAAGGCCCTGAACCCGCTCTGCGAGTCGCTGACGGCGACGCCGGAGAGCAGGTTGGTGACGGTGGTGACGGCCTTCAACCCCACGCGCCGGCCGCCGGGGATCTTAGCTAGTTGCGCGGGCTCGGTGAAGCGGCTGCCCACCACCATGTCGGCGTCGTGCTCGCGCATGGCCGAGAGCAGCAGCGGGATCTCGTCGGGGCTGTGTTGTCCATCGCTGTCGAGGATGACCACGACGTCGGGGCGCAGCTTGCGCGCGGCGCGGAAGCCGGTGGTCAGCGCCTGTCCCTTGCCTTTGTTCACGCTATGTTGGATCAGCTGGGCGCCGGCCGCCGCGGCGACGAGGGCCGTGGCGTCGCGCGAGCCGTCGTCGACGACGATGACCTCGTCGACGTACTGTCGCGTGCGCAGGATGACGCTGCCGATGCAGCGCTCTTCATTGTAGGCGGGGATGAGGGCGACGACGCGCGTGCGTGGGTCCGGCACGATGAGTACGGCGCTATCGTCATCGTCGCGCGATAACGGCTGTATCTGTTCGATCACCGCTCGGCCCTCCGCGTCTGGCCCGTATCCCTATCCCTATTGCTGCTTATGGTAGGTGACGTGGTGGGCCAGTCACATAAGACGTTTGGGCTACTGTTACTCTCATCGTGTGTGAGCGCGTTGTTAGAGGGCCGCGAGGAGATCCTTTGGCTCAAGCAAGCGCGCCCGCGTCCCCGAGGCCCAGGCGCGCACCGGCTCGTCAAAGCCGGTTTTGCTGAACAGCAAGTGCTGCGCGTCCGGGCGGATTGGCATGGCCGTCGCTAAGGCCCGGACGTGTCCCAGATATGTCTGCAAGTCGGCCCACGTAAATCCCTGGTTGCGCCACTTGCACTCGCCTGTAAGCGCGACATGGCGGCGCGTATCCAGCCCAACGACGTCGACCTCGTGATCGGCGCTCCACCATGTACCCACGACTCCCACCCGCTCAGGCAGCGCGTCGGCGGCGCTGGCCAGGCGCACCCACTCCCGGCACATAGCCTCGAAGGGCAAACCCATGTAATCCGGCAGTTGGCCCAGGATGCCGTCGACGACGCGCTCCGCATCACCGAATTCGATATGCCCTTGGTCGGGCTCGATGTAGCGGAACCAGAAGCGGAAGAAGTTGTCGGTCAGGTGGTACTGCGTGCGATAGGCGCGTGAGTCGCTCCGTTCCGTCACGGGGAGCACGCGCTCGACCAAGCCGAGGTCTCCGATGAGCGGGTCCAGGACGCGTCCGAGTTGGGCGGCGGTTAGCCTCGTCTCGTCGACGATGTCCGACCACTGGCGCCGGCCGCGCGCGATCGCGCGTAGAACGCCGAGCGCCTGATCCGCGTTGTATGAGGCGTGATACGCGGCGAATACGGCGGCGGGTTCGACATAGAGGCGCGCGGTCGGCGCGGCGATCGCGCGCAGGATGTTCTCGCGCATGTCCCGGTCAGCGCGGAAGAAGGTGAGATAGAGTGGGACGCCCCCCAGGATACCGTAGGCCGTTAACGCCTCGATCGGGTCGGCGAAGCCGAGCAGGCGCGCCGCGGCGCGAAAATCGAAGGGGCGGACGTGCAGTCGCCCGGTGAGACAACCCGCGAGGGGTGCCTCGCCCGTAAGCAGGCGTTCCATCATTTGGACCGCCGACCCGCAAAGCACGAGCATCAGGTCGAGCCGCCTCCCCCTGGCGTCCCACCAGTTCTGCAGCACCGACGGCACACTCTCGTCGCGTGACGTCCAATAAGGGATCTCGTCCAGCACGAGCAGGAGACGCCCGCCCGTCGCCAAGCGTTCGATGAGCGCGAAGACCGCCGGCCAGACGCTCGGGGGTTGGGCGTGGACGAGTGGATCGCCGGATAATTCGGCGAGCGCGGCCCCGAGGAGGGGAAGTTGTTCGTCCGTCCCTTTAAGTTGACAGCGATAGTAGACAACGCGTTTGCCCGCGGCGAAATGCTCTAACAAATACGTCTTCCCGACGCGTCGCCGTCCCGTTACTGGGATGCATTGCGCGCTGCCGGACATCCAGAAGCGCTCCAGGGCTTCCACCTCTCGCTCCCTATCGACGAAGGTCATGACCACATCCTCACTGAATTATAGTATCATTTGAGTTAGTATCTAAATAGATACTAACTCAAATGATACTATTATGGTGAGAGTGCCCCAGACCTGATCAGGCCCTTGCTGAATTGTTCGCTGTGTGCGAACATAGAGATAAGAAAGGGTAAGGTGACGATCGTGCGGATCATCGCCAAGTCTCGCTTGCTAGAGTTGGCTCAGGCTCATGGCGATTGTGTCGGCCAGGTGACGGACTGGTATGAGATCGCGCGCAAGGAGGTGTGGCGCAATCTCGTCGAGGTCCGTGCGTCCTTTCGACATGCCGATAGTGTTGGCGCATACACCGTGTTCAATATCAAGGGCAATGACTACCGTTTGATCGTTGAGATGCATTACGACAAAGGCATCATCTACATCAAACACCTGCTGACGCACGCGGAGTACGACAGAGACAAGTGGAAAGCCTGAACGGCGAGGGGGTACATATGGCGCTCGATAGCACGATCCGCATGGGTAAGTTGTTAGACGTGACGTCCGAGGATCGCCTGGAAAAGCGGGTTGGCGACGCGACCGCCGGATCAACCCTTTATGAAGGGCGCGCGGGCGGTGTGCCCACTCGTCAGACGCCGCTCGATGAGTACGTGTCGCTCGTGCGCGCCTTCCCGCTCACGTCGATCCGGGACGACGCTCATCTCAAGGAGGCGCTCGCCGCTATCGACGTGATGCTCGACGTACCGGATCGCTCGGAGGCACAGGAAACGTACCTGGGCGCGCTAACCGATTTGGTGGAGACCTACGAGACAGCACATGTTGTGTTCCCGCCGAGGACGGGGCTTGACGCGCTGCGCTTCCTCATGGAGTCGAACGAGCTGAAGCAGGAGGATCTCGTGCCCATTTTCGGCGCGAAGTCTATCGTCTCCGAGGTGCTCAACGAGCGGCGGGAGCGGAAGCTGACGCTGGAGCACGTCAAGAAGCTCGCCGCCTATTTCCATGTATCGCCGGCTGTATTCATCGACGACGCATGAACATAGCACACTCACGCCACTGTTACTCCCATCCTTATCTATTTCCTATCAAAGACGCATTAGCACATAATGTGCTTATTGACATTGTGGGTAAGGCTTGCTACACTCCTTCTAGCTATGCAAGGAGGCGTGTGTTGGCTAGTCGTATGAGTGCGAAAGAGGCGCGCGACAAATTCACTGATGTTTTGAGCCGCGCCTACTATCAGAATGAACCGACCATCGTGGAGCGGCAAGGCAAGGTCGTCGCCGTAGTTATTAGCCCCGAGCAGTACGACCAGTATCGCCAGCAGCAAAAGCAGGAGATATTCCGTACGATTCGGGAGATCGATGAGCGCACGCGTGACGTGGACCCGGATGTGATCGAGGCTGAGATAGCGGCGGCAGTAGCGGAGGTGCGCCACGAGCAACATGCGGCAACTTCCTCGCGTCGTGATTGACACCAATGTGTTCGTCAGCGCTGTCCTCAATCAGTATGGGATGCCTCGACGCATCGTAGATGCATGGGAGCGCAACCAGTTTACGCTCCTTATTGCCCCATCGCTTCTTGCTGAGGCAAGTGATGTGCTCCATCGCCCTCATCTGCGTGACCGACACCGTCTATCCGACACGGACCTGAGTATGTTCTTTCTGCGCGTCCTCGCCAATGGGGATGTTGTGACTCCCCTTTCACCGCTTCCCCTCAACTCTCGTGATCCCAAGGATGATCAATTTCTTGCCGTCGCTCTGGGTGGGAATGCTGATTATCTCGTTACCGGCGATGACGATTTGCTCTCGCTCAGGGGAGCGTCGGAACTTGGAAAGCTGCGGATCGTGACCGCGCGTGAGTTCGTCGACATAGTCGACATCATGGGATGAGCGACTAGCCGGCCGTTCGGTTGAGCGCGAAGATGTACGATTGACCTGTTGGACATAGCTCCGTGCCCGATGTGCGGCACGCTGGCGCGCTGGTGTAGACGAGGCGCAGGCGCGGATCGGCCAGCAGGCGCGTCAGGTTTAGCTGGCGCGACGCGCCCGGCGGGACCGCCGCCCCGTAGAAGACGTAGCGCGCATGGATATGGTACTGGGCGACGTAGCGCGCCGCGCGCGGTGGTACGGGCGTGTCGGCGATGTGGCGCGCCAGGTACAGACGTTCCTCCAACGGACCTGGTCCGGCCCCGCCTTGCGCGAAGAGGGGTACGCCCGCGCCCAGCGCGCTCATCCAGCGGCCGGCGTCGATGGGGACGTCGAAGATGGCCGGCCGCGAGGGGTCCGCGTCATTGATGACAACGGAGCCGGCCACGGCGTGGCGACGCAACCAGGCCAGCGCGCCGAGGTCGGCGGGGGCCATGACGACGCGCGCCGTCTCGTACGCGACGCTGTGCCGCGCCGCGACGTCGAGGGGCAGCAGCACGCCGAGCAACGCGCAGGGCGCCGCTAGCAGCGTTAACAGCGCGCGGTTCTGTCCCCACGGACGTCGCTGACGCTGCCGATGCCGTTGTAGGAGGCGCAGCGCCGCGTCGAGGCCGAGGCCCGCCAGCGGCAGCGTGACCCAGTAGTGCGTCGGGGCCAGGCGCTCGCCCAATGCCCATGGGAACGAGAGCACGTAGAGCGGCCGCAGCAGGTTGAGGCTGCTCGCGTCGAGGAACACCGCGACGAGCGCGAGTTGCGCCACGACGAACCCGCGCTGGCGGCGCCGGATGAGACACCACACGATGCCGGCGAGGGCTAGCGCGCACAGTAGGTAGCTAACGTTGCGTCCATAGATGTCGTACATGTAACCGCTCCACACTGTGCCTACCGTTGTGTGCGGCGGCGCCGCGAAATCGTGCCGCGTCTGTATCTCGGCTTGTGCGCCGGCGGCCATGGTGCGGCGCACCGCCGCGAGCGCCGGCAGGGCTGTCCCACCCCACACGGCGGCGATTATCGCGCCATAAGCGCCCACGCGCAGCCAGGCGCGGACCCGCATCGTCGCGATGGGCGCGGTGACGAGGACGAGCAGGCCGACCGTCACGAACTCCGTGGGGTGCGTGTAGAACAGGCCGACGCCGAGCAGCGCGGCCAGACCAACCGACCGCGCGCAACCGCGTCCGCCGGTGAGGCCGAGGCCGTCGGCCAAGGTCAGGGCGAGCGCGGGGATGAACAGGCACGAGACGACGAACGGGTAGAGTCCCTGCGCCAGGGCGAAGAAGGGCAGCGGCTCGAAGGCGAGCGAAGCCAGCGCGGCGAGTCCCGCCACGCGCGCGCTCCGCGTGAGCGCCCTGGTATAGGCGAACAGGGCGATGGGGAGCAGCGGGACGGCGAGCACGGCGCTGTAGAAGACGGCGCGGTAGGTTGCCACGCCGCTGACGTCCGCGAGGAGCGCGGCCATGGCGTGGAAGGCGGGCGGATAGAACGCGCCGCCGGCCGCGCCGGGGTGGGCGGAGAGCAGGGCGATGGAGAAGGTGTGCGACCGCGCGATATTTTGCGTCCAGACCACATGCGAGAGGACGTCGACCGCGGCTGGCACGACGGCTCCCGCGTGGATCAGCAGCGCGACTACTCCGTCGATCAGGGCCACGACGGCGACGGCGATCCACCAGCGGTCCGGCCCGCACGTCCGCGATCGGTTCGGCGCCTCTCTCATGCGGCGCCGCCCGGCATAGACCCCGCTGCCCAGGACGATGGCGGTCGCGATCGCCACGTATCCGGTGGGCGTGAACGGGAGTTGCAAGAGGGCCGTGACCAGGCCGTAGGCGGTGATGACGGAGAGGGCGCACGGCAGCGCGAAGGCCAGGCGTTCGATGCGGGGCGCGCAGGGGCGCGCCGCCGTGGCCAGGATGTAGCCGGGCAGGATGACCAGCAGCAGGAAGACGGCCGCGAACCGCGTCAGGTCGAGCGGCGCGATCAGGCCGGCGCCATCCACTACATCACCTCGCGGCCGGCGCCAGGGCGTACTGCCCGCCGGCCGTGCGCAGGGCGAAGACGTACGAGCCGTTCGGCGGGCACGCCGTGGGATCGTGGGCCGCGCCGCTCCGGCACGCGGGCGCGCTGGTGTAGGCAACGCGCAGGTTTGGATCGGTCAATAGGCGCGGCAGATCGAGCGTGCGCCGCGTGTAGACGCGCACGATAGCGCCATAGAAGACGTAGCGCACATGATACTGGGTGATGAAGTGGGCGGCGCGCGGGGGGAGAGGCGTGTCGGCGATGTGTCGCAGCAGGTAGTAGCGGTCGCCGATGGCGCCTGGGCCAACGCCGCCGCGCCAGAACAGGGGTTCTGGCCCGCCCACCACGGGTATCCAGCGTCCCGCGTCGCTCGGCGCGTCGAATTCGTTGGTGTGCTTGACGTCGCCCTCGTTGACTACGACGCTGTCTCTAGCGGCGTAGCGGCTCAACCATGTGAGCGCGCCGAGGTCGGCGGGGTCGACGACGCGACGCGCGCGCGCATAGGCGCCCGTGCGCACGGCTCCGATGCCCAGCGGGAACAGCAATCCGAAGACGACGAGCGGCGAGGCGGCGAGGGCGACGAAGGGGGCCCGGCGCGTGCGCGTCAGCCGGTGTACGGCGCGCAGCATGACGTCGACGCCGATCGCGGCCAGTGGCAGCACGAACCAGTAGTGCGTGGGCGCGAGCCGCTGCAAGAGCGCCCAGGGAAACGAGAGCACGTAGAAGGGGCGCGCGATGTTGTAGCTGCTGGAGTCCAGGAACAGGAAGGTAACGATCACCTGGACGACGACGAGGCCGAGGTAGCGGCGCCGCACCAGGCACCAGGCAATGCCGATAACGGTCGCCGCCAGCAACAAATACCCCAGGTTGCGGCCATAGATCCACTCGACATAACCATTGAGCAGCCCTGGGAGGTCGACGTGGGGGGGCGGAGTGAAGTCGCGGGTAGACCGTACTTCGACCTGCGCGCCGTTCACGATCGTGCTGTGTACGGCGGCGAGCGCGGGGAAAGCGGCGGCAAACCAGGCGACGGCGACGAGCAACCCATATCCGGCGGCCCGCGCCCACACTCGTAGGCCGCGCAGGCGGCCGGGCACGATGGCCAGGGTGAGCAGTCCGGCGGTGACGAACTCGGTCGGGTGCGTGTAGAACAGGCCGACGCCCAGGAGCACGGCGAGGGTGATAGCGCGACGGTCGCCGCCTACGAAGCCATCGCGCAGGGCGACAGCCAGGGTCGGGACGAACACAAGCGAAACGACAAAAGGATAGATACCGATCCCCACGGTGAAGAAGGGCAGCGGCTCGAAGGCCAGCGAGGCGAGGGCGGCCAGCCCGGCCAGCCGCGCGCTGCCGGTCGCCGCGCGCACGTAGGCGTAGAGACCAAGTGGGAATACGACAGTGGCGGCGACCGTACTATAGAAGACGACGCGGTAGGTCGGCATGGGCGCCACGCCGAGGATCAGCGCGTTCAGGGCATGGAACGTGGGGGGATAGAAGCCGCCGTTGTTGACGCCGAGACGCGCCGACATGAGCGCGATGGGGTAGATGTGCGCCTGTACGATAGCATTGGTCCATGTGACGTGCGCGAGCACGTCGAAGCCTGCCGGCATAGTCTCGCCGAGGTAGATCAGCGCCGTCGCGACGAGTTGCGTCACGGCGACGCCGGCAGGGATGAGCCACCACCGGCCCTGCTCCGTGTCGCATGGCGCGCGCCGCTGACCGTGCGCACGCCAGGCGGTGTAGGTGTAGGCGGCCGCTAGTGTGGCGGGTACGGCGAACGCCGCGTACGTCCAGAGGTCGAAGGGCAGGCGTAAGAGAGCGGTAGTCAGGCCGCACACGGTGACTATGGCGTAGGCGCAGGGCACGGCGAAGGCGACGCGCTCGACGCGGGGACCGTGTGGCCGCAACAGCGCCGCGAGTCCGTAGCCAGGCGCCACCGCCAGTACGAGGTAGGCGAGGGCGAATCGTATGAGTTCGAAAGATGCGATGAGGCTGCCGCCTGTTGAGACAAGACCCACGATTGCTCTCATCCTCCCGTTTGTGCGCCACACCAACACTGGCTGTGTGATGATGCGCGATAACTCCGCATAGCGGCCGCACACGTAGTCTAGAGGTCAGGAAGGGGGAGCGCCAATAGCCCGATTGGGTGTTATGCCCCGTCTCAGTCTACGACGATGCCGGACGCGAAGCCGGTGACGCCCGTGGGGAGGGCCGTCGTCGACGCGGTGAGTTCGCTATTCATCCCTCTTGACTCCACCCCCGGTGGGGTGCTATAATGTGGGTAGATTGAATAGTGTATGGGAGTATACAGCTTCCGATGGAATAGGGCGATGAAACCGGAGTATAAGCGGGAGGCGGCGTTACGCCTCAAGATCGCGGCGGGGCACCTGGAGAGCGTGCGCCGCATGGTCGACGACGAGACCTACTGCGTCGATCTGATGAAACAGCTCTCCGCCGTGCAGTCAAGCCTGGAGAAGGTGCAGCAGATCTTCCTGCGCAACCACCTCTCGACCTGCGTGTCCGACGCCATCAAGGATGGCATGGGCGAGGAGATCATCGACGAACTGATGGGCGCGCTTAAGTTCAACAAGAGCCTGACCGATGGCCGCGCGGCGGGCGTGCCGGATGGC
>JAABUO010002700.1_pt1 | contig 21465 bp, 27 predicted proteins | sample 5559291 | NCBI WGS metagenome assembly JAABUO01 (sample SAMN10711878, study PRJNA513372) | rock metagenome | isolation source: Antarctica rocks | place: Antarctica: Victoria Land, Finger Mt sud
CCCCCCCCGTCATGCGCCCCCCTGGCCAGATGCCTCCTGGACAGCCAGGTACTTTGTATGCGATCAGCACTAGCATCAGTATGCAGAGCATGCATAGATGGATGATTGCTTGCGCGGGTTCTTGATGGCATACAATCATGCAAGCATGGAGTGCAAAAATGACAGCACCTTGGATGTGCTTGCTTCTACAAAAAGCTGATAGGGCTCATTTGACCAGCTTGAGCACCTGCGCAGCATGTGGGTAGTTTGACTGTACAGGCCAGAACAGCCTAGCTAGGTGTATGAGTTGCCGAGCTATATGTTAGAGACATTGACTGAGCACATGGCTGCAGGTGGCCCTCCAAGGCCAGGCATGCCCCCTCCCCAGTTTGCACAGAGGCCCCCGGGGCAGGGGCCGCCTCAGTTCATGCCCCCTGCTGGCTTTAGACCTGGCATGCCCCCTCAGCGACCCGGCATGCCGCCTCCTGGCATGCCTCCCCCAGGAGTAAGTATCCATATTATGCAGTGTTTGCTCTTGATGACTATGCATGTTCCTGTGTGTCCAAGCATTGATGTAGTGTATATCTTGCCCTGGTAGATTGGACAGTATAGTTCGTGATTGTTGATGAACGCCTGCATGGCTGAGTTTTGCTGCAAGGAAGTAAACGCTTTGACCTGATTGCAAAATTACTGGCCAGTGGGAATGCGACAGCATTCAGCATCTTTGGTATATGCACGCACCCACACATGTTGCTCGATTTCTACGGGATGCTTCAGTGAGCCATGGTTTCTGTGTTTTGCAGATGCGGCCAGGGATGCCACCCCCAGGGTTCCCAGGGGGACCTCCCCCAGGCTGGAGGCCAGGCATGCCTCCACCACAAGCTGGCGCTCCAAGGCCTGGATTTCCAGGCTTCCCACCACAACAATGATACATGCCTTGATGCCGCGACAGCTTGTACACAAAACATACACTCAGAACCCAGCCAAGCATTCTTTTGTTTATATGTGAGAGCAGCAAGCTCTGTGCTACACATTGGTGCTGGGCCTCATTCACCCTGCATTTGGGTGTTCAGTAGCCACATCATCAGAAGATGAGCGTATCATCACTGGGTGTTGAATAGGCAGCATAAAAATGCTGCTCTTGGTCCCAAAATTGAATTCACAGCAAATATATTGCCTTGTAATTGACATACCCGTTCTCTTAGTTTACAGAGCACACTTGTTATGCTTGACGTTGTCTATCAGCTTTGGCTGTATGCTGCACGCAACCAGACGATTAGATTGTCACACACAAGACTTCCATTTTGTCCCCTTTGACTCTACATTGCTACATGCTCCGCTGCTGGCACTGAGCCAATATTGGAAGATCCAGTCAACTGCGTTATTTGGTGATGGTGAGCAGCAACTGAGTGCTGGGAGAAGGTGGTGATTGTTTCACTGGGCAGGCCTCAGGACGCAACAGCTATTTTCCGCCTGCGGCTTTGGCTTGATCCCGCTCATCTACATCTACTGGAATGCCATCAAGCTTCTTCAGTTGCGGCAACCGCTTCAAGACCTGCAAAACCATCCAATGTTGCCGTATTGATACCTGCAAAACCATCCAATGTTGCCATATTGATACCTGCAAGCTAGGCGTGCAAGGTCAATTGCGTGAACAGTTCAGATCATGATGATACAGTTTTTGTCACAGCTATTGTTTGAGGTAAAGTCATAGCGTGTATGTGCAGTGTTACGGGTCCAGGCATGGTAGCAAAAGTGTGCTTGAGCAGGCCAAAGGATTGCAAAGTGAGGTGCAAATCAGTGTGCTGATGCTAGCTGAATGCAAAAGGTACACCAGGCTTGTTCAGTGTTGTGGTGAAAAGCAGCAGAAGCAAACCTCAATCCTGTACTGCTGGGTCTCGCCCTTATCCTTGAACTCATTATACAGAGGGTTCCCAACCAACAGCAGCTCTTCCAGGGCTGTCAAGCCACCTAACCGCTCAACCTCATTCCATGCAGCAATCTTGTTGTTGGACAGCAGAAATACCCTCAATGCTCCAAGCTTTTCTGTGCCAGTCTGCATCAGCAGTCTGCGTGAATCTGTATGCCTTCACTGCCAGCACTGGCATTGTGCAGCTAAGGGGGATTGTACGCAATACGCTGTACTGGCAAAAGGACTGCAATTACAACTTTTTGCAAACAGCTGATATCCACAGCTGGATGAATCATAAGTGAGGGAGATGTACCAGGCGCTCTAGCACATTATACGATATCCAGAGCTCTTCAAGCGTTTCTGCTACACTGTCCAGGTTCTCTATCTTTTTTATCTGATTGCGTCCTAGAGCCAAGATCTTTAGATTTTCCATGCCAGACAAGCTGCTAATCTTCTCCAGACTATTTGTGGACAACGACAGCTGCCTGCAACACACTTCAAGAATCTTGCTCCTGCTTGTGATCAGACACGCTTTGTTTGGTACTTTCTACACCCTTGGCAGCCTTTGCCCCGCTTTAGGCAGCTCGACGGGCTTGAGGCGCTCACTTGCATGCTTTTAACGAGGACAGGCTTGCATCCATCTTGTCAATGGGGGGAACTTGGCCAAACAGGAGAACCTGCAGGTGTTGTGGTATGATCAGTTGCCCGCTGGTATGGTTCGTGAGTCATTGCTGAACAGCAATGATCCCAAAGACAAAGAGGGTGTTTTACCTTATCTGTTTCAGCAGCCACAACCCCTTTGGCCTTCTCAAAATTGGCTATGGCCTCTTTGCATGATGTTGACTTCGCCATGTCTGGCGAGAGCTAACAGGCGTATGCTGTTTCTACATGCACAGGCGTTGGCCCCCAAAAATAAAAGCACACGAATGTCTTGTCGGCATCAGTTACTTCTTTCGCAAGTGTCCCAGGGCGGGATCGCCTGGTTGATGCGGGCAGCAAGCTCCGAATTCCGTATTCGAGCAATTCTGTCCAAATTGCACCAGACTGGACTGGGTTTTGCAATTGAGCAGTGTCTGGTCAACATTCAGTATTCTTGCATCCCTGCATCCTGACGACTTTTCAGCAGTGACTGGGGCCCAAAGGCACATTTGCACGCAAATGCTTTGCTGTACCTTCAAAGCAAATTTGTTTGGCACTGTCCAGCAGGTCCAAAGCCAGCTACACAAGGTGCACAATTACTCCTGTACTACCTTCCACAACAAACCACAAGGGCTTGCATGGCTGTACATACCAGCACAGTACACATGGAGCATCAGCGCCTGCGTTGAGGATGCCATCACTTATATTCACGCTGCAAGCTGCGCAGAGCACTTGCTTAGAACGCTGAGTTTCAGACAGCAGCTGCTAGGTGACCAAATCCTAGCTGATGCGCTGTGCAAATTCGTCAGATGCTGTCTGCCAATGCACTAGTGCAAAGCAATGTTGATGCCAGTTTTCCTTTGTGGCTGATAGTCATATTACACTTCTAATAATTTGCTATATCTGAAAGCTGATGCTTTTCCTCAGAAACGAACTGACATGCTATAGCACTTCCACCTTGCGTACAAGTTGCCTGAATAGGACTGCCAGTCAGAGACTGTTGTACTGGAGCACACGAATTAGAGAGCTAATTTGTGTCATCAAGTAGGACCAGAACCATGTGGACACGAATTCATAAGCATATGCCATGACTATACTGCACAGTGGGCTCAGCGTGCAGTGGTTGCTCTAGCCCTTTGTGGCGTCAAATGTAGAGAATGAATTTTGCGCGAGAGCGGCATGCTACAAAAGGTGTTGCTTGTAGCATATGCCCTTGCAATCAACTGTTTTGCCTTTATCTTATGCATGCTCCTACAACTCAAACTTGTATCAGCACCCAGTATACACTTGAACATCAAGATAAACCGCAGAGACCTTTATGACACTCTCCCTCTGAGGTGGTGTTGAAATAACACCATTTGAGTTGTGGTAAGTGCTTTCAGTTGTGAAGCTTAAGCACGTTCTCCACGAATGCGGCGAGCAAGCTGGATATCCTTGGGCATAATGGTAACACGCTTGGCATGAATAGCCGCCAAGTTGGTGTCCTCAAACAGGCCAACTAGGTAAGCCTCAGCTGCCTCTTGTAAAGCCAGCACTGCTGAAGACTGAAACCTCAGGTCAGTCTTAAAGTCTTGAGCGATTTCACGCACCAGCCTCTGGAAAGGCAGCTTGCGGATCAGAAGCTCGGTGGACTTCTGGTACTTCCTGATCTCACGCAGGGCGACAGTTCCGGGCCTGTATCTGTGAGGCTGCAAAGGACCATGCCACGTTGTTACTATCCTCCTAGCGAAGAGGGACCCACGCACATTGCAAAATAACGGCACATGCAATCAATATCAACAAGGCGCGGTCGTGATACCTTCTTGACTCCTCCTGTGGCTGGTGCGCTCTTGCGTGCAGCCTTTGTGGCCAACTGCTTGCGAGGTGCCTTGCCACCAGTAGACTTACGAGCTGTCTGCTTTGTACGAGCCATGATGACAAATCAACAAGCTGAAGATCAACAAGATTTCAAGGCTTTCAGATTGTGGGTCGTGAAGCTGTTGAAGTCACGCTTTTGAAGGGAGGGCTGCTTCAAATGGCTTAGGGCGTTTGGCCTAAATCTTGACCGAGCAGGCCTTGTCGGGACTTGTCCAGCTCATCAAGCCTCAACAAACAACGGCTCTCAAATAGCAAATCGAACAACAACTTGAATCACTAAGTCCTCTGCTTTGCGACCCACATTCTGCAGTTCTCGCGAAAATCTGCTGACTATAAGCTTCTGTTGCAATGGCACCCAAGGCAGAGAAGAAACCTGCTCAGCCAGCCAAGAAGGCTGTGGCCAAGAAGTCCGGTGCTGGTCGCAAAAAGGGATCAAAGAAGGCTGTTGAGAGCTACAAGATCTATATCTACAAGGTATTCATAAAGTTCATATAGCTCATCGCCACCTGCTGTTTCGCCTTGCAGTGATGCCTATGTGTCTACCTGTTCGTTCAAGACGTTAGTTTTCTATTTGTCCAGATTGTGTGACTGGAGAACTCAGTCAAAGTGATGCTTGTACAGGTCTTGAAGCAAGTTCACCCCGACACTGGAATCTCCTCCAAGGCCATGTCCATCTTGAACTCCTTCATCGCTGACATCTTCGAGAAGATCGCGGTTGAGACCGCTTCTTTGGCCCGCTACAATAAGAAACCGACTGTGACATCTCGGGAAATTCAAACTGCAGTCCGTCTCATCTTGCCTGGCGAGCTTGCCAAGCACGCTGTGTCAGAGGGCACCAAGGCTGTGACTAAGTTCACATCTGCCTAAAAGCTCACTGCACATCTTCAAATGGTGTTATTTCAACACCACCCTACGGATTGACTAATAGTGGAAATCAGTATGTCATTTGCTGGTATTCACATGATGTCACTATATGCTGCAGCACACAATGAGCATAACTTGGAACAGTTAGTCAAATCTCACAGGAGTGCTGTGTATTTTTTGTTGCTTGCAAAGACAAGGATGGGTTTGTTGGTACCTGTTGCATGAGCAGGGGCTCTGATCAGCATGCACAGGTCGAGATGCAATGCTGGCATGCAATGTTAGCATACTTGATATGCCCACAGTACTAGTGGTACACATAAACAATGGGTTTTGCTGTATTGCAGCAAAAATTGCCACATTGTGTGTCATCTGCTCTGTGTACATACATTCTCACAAACAGTTGAGAGGCTCTCAGCACTAGATTGTGTGTTGTGGACCAATTTTAGTTTAACTTTGCTGCAGATGATGTGTAAGCAGGTGATTGCTTGTCACCAACTTGATCTGTTCAAGCTGTGTGGGGTGAAGGAGTAAGTTTTCTGAGCAACAATAGCACCAGTTGACATAGCACATTCGTGATGAACAAGAGCACATCAGCCGTGATACTTAGTTCACTGCAATCATGTCTGAGTCATGGTCAGCACAGCTGCATTGCTTTGCCATCAGCAGATATATGCTCAAACTCGCTGCAGAACACTCAACATAGCAGGGTGCTGCGACTTCCTTCTGGCACATGGTGAAAGCTGTGCAGCAAGCATCAAAGGCATGTTGAAAATGCTTACACTATGTGACTGTTGAGTTGACAGGCAGCATTAGCAGCATACACTTTTGTTCGCAAATCAGTTTGCCTGCTAAAACAGTATCTTTGGCTGAATGTACATTCAGCATGTTTGAATATAGCCCTGAAGAGTCTTTATCACATTTGAGTTGCAGCTATTGCACCCTCATGGACAGTGTGCAAGTGTTTGCTGCCAACAAAACAATTGCCAAGGCTCAGAACAGGGTATTTCTGTAGTGACAGACATCGTCCGAGGGTATTGCTGTTCTTGTGCACCAGAGTGTTGCTCCAAATACAGTATTTTGCACAGCCAGATGAGTGCTCCACTCACGGTGGTGTTGAAATAACACCATTTTGGGTATAGAAAGGCAGGTAACGTGCTTAACCGCCGAAACCGTACAAGGTACGCCCCTGTCTCTTCAAAGCATAGACCACGTCGAAGGCAGTGACCGTCTTGCGACGTGCGTGCTCTGTGTATGTGACTGCATCCCTTATGACGTTTTCGAGGAAAACCTGTGTGATCAAGGAAACACAACTCAGCTGAAGGCATTTAGGCGTATGCTATGCACCTGTTGAAACAGTAAAGTAGAGTGTATGCAAGGTGGTGGGCGTCAGCTGGTACTTTTGAAAGTACCTTGAGCACACCACGAGTCTCCTCATAGATCAAGCCGGAGATACGCTTAACACCACCACGACGAGCCAGACGCCTGATTGCTGGCTTGGTGATACCCTGAATGTTGTCACGGAGCACCTTCCTGTGACGCTTGGCGCCTCCCTTCCCAAGACCTTTGCCTCCTTTGCCTCTGCCAGACATGACGATGTTTTGTTTGTAATGCTAGATGAGAGGCTGTGTCGAAGGGCGTAAGAATTAAGCGTTTGTATGGCAACGTGTTCACAGGAGGACGCAGTTGATCTTTTGAAGATGCTGGACGCTCACAACGCCCTCAGAAGAATCCGCCCTGGCTATGTTTTACCGAGCAGCCCCTGCAATATCATTATTCTGACTTATCAGAAATCCTGCGTACACTCTCAACTTGACCGAGCAGCCTTTGTAACATCCATTCGTTGTGGTAGGCAGGATAAGTAGGACTTGCGCGTTCAAGCACATCACGACTCTCATCTGCTGCTCGCTACCTCTGGCATCAGCAGTTTATCACTTTTGACCTTCTACACCTTTTCGGCCATCATGTCTGGTCGTGGCAAGGGGAAGACTGCTGGTAAGAAGCAAGTCAGCAGGTCAAGCAAAGCAGGTCTACAGTTTCCGGTGGGCAGGATTGCTCGTTACCTCAAGAAAGGCAAATTCGCCACCCGCATCGGTGCTGGAGCGCCTGTCTACCTGGTGGGTTTTTGTCGTAGAAGCTAAACCCATCATCTTTTGCATCAGGCAATGAGTTAATTTTAATGTGTCGCACGCATTGTTGCTGCAACAGCCCCTGCAAGGGATTGAACTTTCAGCATTGGTATGTGCTTTCAGGCAGCGGTGCTGGAGTACCTCGCTGCTGAGGTTCTTGAGCTGGCAGGCAACGCCGCTCGTGACAACAAAAAGACCCGTATTGTACCCCGCCACATTCAGCTAGCTGTGCGCAACGACGAGGAGTTGAGCAAGCTGCTTGGAGATGTTACCATCGCTGCTGGCGGTGTCCTCCCCAACATCCACAGCGTCCTTCTGCCCAAGAAAACCGGCAAGAAGGCTGAGGAGTAAATCTTTATGCCCTGATTTGACCCAAAATCAAATGGTGTTATTTGAACACCACCCACTGGCAAAAGGCTGTGTGCAGCGCATGGCTGCAAAGGTTGCCCTGTTAGCAATGTCTCCAAAGACAAACAGTTGTTCCCAGGCAACAAATACACAGGCAGGCTTTTCTTTTGAAAGGATACAAGTCCTTGACAAGATCAGAAGCTGCAGACTCAAATTCTTTTTTTTTACAAGATACAACAGTGCTGACATACATGCTTCGCAATGACTGATGAGCATAATGTCAGGCACATGCATGCCGTGCTGCTATAACGAACTCCTTTGTACGCTGGTGCCTTGGTCATCGTTGATCTGCATGCCTGCCAATTGCACAAATCACATACAAAGCTTGTCATGTTCTCTGCCATCAGTACTGACCTTATTGTCAGAAACTTGGTACAACACATTCCACAATAAACATTGCAATGTGCCGCCCGTGCAAGCTTTGTCATCACCATCATATGCTGAATGCAGGAGCAGAACCCATCTAACATTTGTTTAAGGATTGAGTTCACACAAGATCATAGTAAGTCCGCAAAGTTGTCTCGAAAAAGGAGTCACAGATCAATCTAGATTTGCCCATGGGTTCAGAACAACACTAGCTAATCTGATTCTGCAGCTTCTCTTTTGTTGGCCTTGTATGCAGCCATTTGCTCTTCATATCTACTCTTGTCTTTGGCAGCTTGTTCCTCAAATTCCTTCCTGTCATCTGCTGAGACGTTTTTCCACTTCTCTCCCAGCACCTTGGCAATCTCCGTAAAGGCAATACCTGGATTCTCCTGCTTGACCTGCAGCATCACACTAGTAATGGCACTGGTCTCATCTTTGCTATGCTTATTTGACATTTGCATGCTGCTGCCACATGGCTTGCTTGTCAAATTAATGTTGAACCAACACGAAATCACAAATGCAGTATGCTGAGCATTTTATAATAAGATGCCTGAACCGGCACACAGTGTATAGAACTAGAAGAGACCAGCTGACAAATGTGTTCCTCTGCATAGTCCACCTGACAGGTGATGCCTATCAAGCGTCACGCAAATGCACATCAGAGGCAAGCATACCTTTTCTCTATTGGCCTGGCTGAAAAACATGAAGGCTGACAAACCCCGTTTGGGCTCATTCTTGTCTTTCTTCTTCCTTGGCTTCTTGCCCTTACCCTTGCCCTTGCCACCATCGTCATCTTGGGCATCCTCTGAGGCCTTGGCCTTGGCTTTTGCCTTGCTCTTCTTCGCTGGCTTTTCTGTGCTAGAATCTGGGGTTGGGGTTGGCGTTGACTTGTGCTTTGCCTTCTTTTGCTGCAAGATGATCAAGCAATCAAAGCCAGTTCACATCTTCAGAGACTTGAAAATACCCTGAGTGTATGCACGGCACACGGTTGGTTGACTCAAAATGCATTTTCAGACTTGAACATCTTTCTCTGTTGCTTTGACTGCTCTGGAGCTTGCATCCGCTTATGATGAGGTTGGCCACCACATGGACTTCATTGCTGTTTCTGAGGCATTGTAGAGTGTCAAATTGCAGACACAGGGCTTTTGTGCCATGCAAGACCTAGCTGGCAAACAAGCCTTAAGCTGACCAAAGCATTTTAGTATCATGAGTGCTGGTGGAAGCATGCACTATGATCGCACTGACAGTGAACTGGAGGCATATCCCCCAAGGCGATGTCAGATTGTACAAGGACAATGGGCATGCTCACCTTTGGCTGCTCATCAATCATTTCAGCATCCCCGCTTTCAGCATCACTCTCATCTGAGGGCTCGCCTTCATCATCATCTGCGCTCTTCATGTCAAAGTCAGCATCCTCTTCAGAATCCTCATCCAGCTCCCCAGCTGCCTTCATTGATGCCATGCCTGCAGAATGTGGCAGCATATTGGAAATGAAAGCACAAGTGTGATGACGATGACACAAGCATTAGGTTCTGGCAATTGCTTGCCAACATCGCCTGTCGCAGGAACAAGGTCTAGGAGCAAAGGTGCTAGTGATGTTCCATCATATAGTGGGTTTGACAGTAAAAAAGTGACGCAACGTTGCGTGTCTTCTGAGATCTGCACATCACATGTTGCCCAGCAGTATGACGCTGTGCTTTGTGTCAAGGTGCGTGCTCTGAAACTATACCGTAGGCCTGCCATTGCTGCCGAAAATCTGCTGCACAGCGCTGGTGCCCGTGCCTGTACAAAGACGAAATGTGCATGCAAACAAATTGTGTTTGCAGACAAAATGTGCAAGCAGAGCCCCACACATTGTAATCCATATCTGCATGAGGGCAAAGAATTTGGAACACCTTGACTGCGGCTGAGACATGACCTTGTCAGTAAGACTTGACGGTGTTGGCAAAGCTTCTTTGGACACACGAGGCAGACAGAACTGTGTTAACAAAATAGAAGCACAAGATCACAGCTGTGGAGTACCGGTGTCAATGTCCTCTCCAAGATCAATGTCAAGGGCTGGTCTGACAGCCCCGCCAGGGCCCATCTCAGCTTCAGCTACGTTCTCAATGCGAAGCCGCTTGGCTTGTATGAAATTGAACAGGTTGTTCCATTCAGACTTCTGGATGCCTCTGAACTGGTATTCCTGCAAAGCAACCCAACAAACGGTGAGCTTGGTTACAATGCAGCAGCTGGCATCGATTCACAGCCCTATGCCATGGAGCAGACCAGCTGGCACCAAGGTTGGGCACATTCTTCACTGCTGCTTGACATGTGCAGGGACCACTTGGCTATCAGCCATTTTTGCACTATGCAATTCAAGATGACTATCCGTTTCCTCTGCAGACTGAACAGCATGCTAAGCGCTGCACAGGCAGGTGGTCTTGCCTCACAATGCCTCATTGGGTGAGAAGACGACAAAGTCTGCGATCATCCTACCCAGGTGGATCAAGTGACACAGCTGTCAGTGCAGGCATGATGACATGCCTTTCAGCATTGCTGACAGAACAGCACACCTGGTCTGCTTGCATGCGGATGGAGAGGTCAAAGGTCTTGGCACTAGCAGCCAGCATGCCACCGCCCTGCCGCAGGAACTCCACACTCTCTATTTCATCGTGCACCAGCAGTGTAGGAGGCTTCTGGACATAGAAGAAAGCACGCTCCAGAGGGTACAGATAGCCGTCATCTGCCTGTACAGGTGACATAAAGACTTTGACATATAGACACTGCTGCTGTGTCACTTGAAGGTGTGTGCGTGTTTGGGTTTATGAGCATGCTGCCCAGCATATTCCCTACAGCTTCAACAGTACACCAGCATTGCATTCAATTGTGTTGAACCATCCACCAAAAGAGAGAAGGGAAAATCAAATACGCAAAAGAAATCAGGTGAAGTTTTCAAGGATTTGCATTGCTGCTGCAACAGGACCTGACACGGGCAGTTGCAAGACGCCATCTTGATGTTGAACAAGATTGTTCTACAACGGTTCACGCACAAGTGCTTCAGGACAGGATATCTGAGCAGACTTGCTTGCATGTATTGGGTCATGGACACCTTGGCTGATGGTCAACTGACCAGAGCAGGTGTGACTCACCTTGTAAGAACAGCGCACAGCATAGCCAGCGCCATCTGCTGTTCTGAAGGCGGATGGCTTGGTCAACTTGGTGGCAGCCAGTCCCCTCAGCGTCTTACTGAAGACATCCACCGCAGAGCCTGATAGTGACTGCTGCAGCTTGCCACCACACTGCAGGCAGACATCTGACAGTTCAAGAGGTGACATGTGACAGTGAGTGCTACAGCTTGCCAATACAACTCAGGCAGACATCACAAGAGCCGATGTCTCTGCACAGGGGTAGTCATGGGCCACAGGCTAGTGGAAAGCCTTCACAAGAGCCGATGCCCCGTCACGGGGTAGGGCCTTAGACTTGGCAGGAATGTATGCCGGCAACCATTGGGATCTGCCTTGCACACTAGGCCAATCACGACTAAATCAATTACAGGCAGACATCTGACAGTATGTAGTGACATGCGCATGAGGCTGATTGATAGCAACTGCTGCAACTTGCCACCACACTGCAAGGAAACATCTGACAGCGCAAGAGGTGAATTACACATGAGGCTGCTGCAGCTGAACGATCCTCAGGGATGGATAACATGCTGTGTTGTGAATAGCACAGCCCGCAAGAAGACAACATGTAGTGGTAATGCAACCCCCTGCAGGCTGATGCCTACTGTGCTGTTACAGTCACAGGATGGTTGCCTGAGTGTCGTGCCAAAGGACGCCACAGCTTCAAGAACAGTTATGCCTTGTGCTTTGTAAACATTCAGTACCAGCTTGCCCTGTCTCAACATACAGCTGCTGTCTATTGTTCAAGTGGGTACCTTTTCGTTCTTGGACTCAAGCTGCTCCTCGGTGATCTCCAGCTCGACGTTCATCTCCTCATCATTGTTGAACTGGCACAGTATGTGAGGGTAGTAGGTCTGGCCCTTACGGATGGGAGGGTCTAGGGAGATGACAACCAGGGTCTGGGGCACATTTGACTTGGGCAAGACAAACAGACGCACAATGGAGTCGTACTGTATTCGGTAATCTTGTGCCTGCATCACAAAAGGCAAAAGCTCTATGCAACATCGCAAAACATTGTTCCACATATGCAGTCATGTCCCAAGTCAGCAGCCAAGTACCAAGCTCAGCAGGGGTGTCAGCCTTGCCATTGCAACATGCATTCAGCATGACTAACAATTGTCGTGTGTGTCAACCTGGATTCAGCACGTGCACAGACTGATCTAGTGCAGATGCACACCTGTGCAGAACAAGTGCTACGCCTGCCACACCGTTGATACTCACTGTGTAGCAAGCTCAAGCTACAGAATGCTCAAAGCACTGGCAGGTTACATCACAAGCATCTGCTGACAAGTCAAGATTGCTGCAACATTCCTATGCTACTGACTAGCTCACCTGCCCAGTCAGCTTCAATGAAGACAGGTACATTTCAACATCAAAGCGCCCACGAGGCGCCAGGAGGGACATGGTGTCAAAGGTGACCACAGCACTGCCGGTGGCAGCGCCAGCATCTGTGAACTGCACAATTTGGTCATGCAGCACCTGCACCGTAACACACTATAGTCATACTATAATCACACTGCAATGAAGACACAGTGTTGCATAGCACAGCATGTCAACCATACAGATAAGGAGACTTTGGTGCAAAGTATCAAAGCAATTCAGCGTTGTCATGCATCACAATCAGGTCAGGTGCTGCATTGCCTGACAAGCAGTTTGTGAGCAGTATCACGTACAAGTCAGGCCCAGGTAAAATCTGTGCTATGGCCAAACCGTTGGCATCAGAGCAGCGACTTGGGGTCATCAAGTTTGCGCCAGACTGATCATGCAACACCACATTGATCGCAAAGCATTGTGCTAACCTCAGCAGCTGAGGTGGTCTCCTCTCCTCCAAACCTGTCATTCTCCTTTGGAACATGAAAGGACATCTCAAACAAAGCGTCCTCTTGATCGCCTCCTGCTGTGTCGTCAGCAGGAAACTCCAGCATCACATCGTCCCTTCCCTTCTGGACCTGTACTGCAAACAGGGAAGGCTTGTTTGCCCAGACTTGTGGCAATACAAGATGTGAGCAGCAGTGCATAAGAACAGCACTGTGTCCTGATGACCAACAACTGCCCTGCAATGCATGTCTTGGTAGTATGAAGTGATATGCTGAGTGACACACACCTGGCCCACATCTGTCAAGGGTATTCGGAATGCTGGCTTTCCTGCCACGTTGAACACAAGGGTGGAGCCATCAATGACAGCATCGCCCCAATTGCGACCACTCGTTGACAGCTCCTTTTCCTACGTTTTGCACACAGACTGCTGTTGATGTTGTTACACGCAATATTATCCTCTGTGTTACAAGGCTGAGTGTCTCACATGATGCTGTGCAGGCCGCAAGCCATGTGCTGCTGCCGTTCCAGGTTGGATTGTTCTTTTTCTGTTTTAAGACTGCTCGATACATTTGTGAGTGCTGCAATCTGCGCTGACTGCATGCGACTGTGAGCGCGCATTGCAGCGCCCACAGATGTATTGAACAGTGTGAAAACAGAAAAAGAACAATCCACTCCACAGAATGCGGCGGGAGAGGCTGAGAATCCGAAGCCAAGAGGTGTTTGAGAGCAGCACAAGATGCAGCACCTCTTGCAGGCATGATGCATTGATGCATGGCAAAGCAGTAGCAGCATGTTGCCAGCCACATAGTTGTGTCCATGTTGTACAAGCGCTTGCAACGCCACTAAAGTTGAGGAGTAAAGATGAACACCTCAATAGGCTTGTCATGAGTGTCAGTGACTTGCCGGATTTGATCCAAGTCCTGCAGAGCACTACACAATGACAAGAGTGCCCTTAGGTAGAGCATGCTCAGCATAGCTCAAGAGGCATATGAGGCCTTGAATCAAACTTTGACGGCGGTACCTGGTCTCGAAAGCCGGTAAAGTTGGTTGTGGCGCCACTGTTGCCCTTCACTCCCAGTTGACATCCCCGTGCAACCTTGGTCCATATAAACTTTTCGATGTCTGCACCATGCTGAAATACTCAAGATGGCGTGCATGAAATATGATGGCTTTTCAAGGCTGAAGAAGCTCAGGCTAAGGCAAACCTTTGATGGGTAGCTCGACAGTTTTGCCAGCTCCTGCGCCAGTCTTCTTCCAGAAGAAGCCTGCTGTAGTTATCTTCAGCTGCCCTTGACTCTGCGGTGATCAAGATGAGGTTGAAAGTCAAGCGATCAAAGGGACAACCTTGCCTCGCAACAGCCAGCAAGCATACCGTGCCGCTTCTGCTACCCAACGAAATATTGCCGAACTGATGTGTGCCTTCAGACATGCTGGTGTCAACGGCGGCTGCCTATCAACGAGGAAAGTCGCCTAAATGGTTGCCTAAAGTCCTGTCACATGTTCAAACCACCGATCTCGGCGCACAACAACCAGCTGAATCCAATCATACGACGACGCAGTCAAAGCAACGGCAGTGTTCTGACCGCCATGAATTTTGCCTGTCAGTCCTGCTTTTCAGCTTTCCAGCGAACATACCAAGTGCTCGTGCGCACTGACAGGAAGGGCGAAAAACAAGAGGGCGTCGCCTTGTACTAGCCCTTTACCACGCCCTTCACAGAAGAGGTCTTGACAGTGCTTCCAGACACCAGGCAGCCTGTTAATTTGGCCCACGAACCCAGACCCAAATCAGTGTCTCTTTCTTGTCTGCGTGCCTGAGCAGCATGCTCTGGCAGCAGCAACGACGTTGTATCAAAGCGTGCTTGTTGCACGTCAGCTCGAGAGGAACTCAGTCAAAGTTCACTAGTTGATGCAGCTTGCAGCCATGTGTCAGCATGGCAGGCATAGGTCACAATGCACCTGGTGCACAGTGCTGCAGCAACATTGTGATTGGGTATCGAGACTTGACGGTGAAAATAACAAGAGATGGATTGGTCAAGACATTGAATTTCACGTGCTGTACAGCATGTTGTACTGTTTCAGCAACAGTCATGTCACAGAGTATGCAGCGTTGCAAGGTATCATGCCTCCTACCCACTGGTTGTCAATGCCAAGATCGAAATACCAGCACCCCCCTGACAAAAGGTATGGGGTCCCCAGCTTGAGATCAGGCGATAAGGGGTCAGCTTTGAATGACGAGCAGCAGGGAGCTATAAGTGTCAGGCCGTCCCACAATGTTGCCTGCTCTGTTTGGAATGTGCCTTGTGCAATCAAGGCTTGTCTGGTCAAGCTGGTTTAACAAATGCACTCTGCTATTTTGGGATGTACTGCATGGGATGGGCTGTGCAGCAGTGTACAAACAGTTTCGTTGGTGATAAAGAGCTCGTGACGCTTGGGTGTGAAGTCAGCTTCCCCAAAGCACAGGTGTAGCATACCTGAAAGCACATCGTGTCTTGTTGAAAGTCGGAACGCAAATGTACGGCAACTGCACACCTTCACAATATCATATGAGCAGCACTTGCTTGACACGGGCAACTGAATGTATTGAAGAGTCCTGTCAGTCACAGTTACAAGATGAAGAAGCAGCATTAACAACCAGATTGTGCAGTAACATGCATACAATCAGTGCCTTCAATGTTCATCCAACAAACAGTTCACAGGCTTGATGCCTGCCAAACTTGCAAGGAGTCAGCCAGACAGTGCATGGCAAAAGGCATCGAGAGACGCGATGGCACGTCTCTTGATGCGCTGTAGTGAGCATCGATGCTCCCTTGAGGGCATAATGCTCGTCTGCAGGGTCAAGCATCATGCGGCTGGGCTGCCAGCCTTTACTCTCAGCTAAGTTAGCCTTGTTTAGCGCAGTTACCATGGCTGGCACATGCTGGTGAACAATTTCATGGGTGCTGTTGAATAGTTCTTGCTAGGGGGGCTCATTGCTCAATTGCTTGAGCTGGGCAAAGAGAGTGAGGTAGCAAGGTACAAGGCCAGGCAGGTCCACAGATTTTACAGTCTGCTTCTCAAGCCACTGACTCCATGGACTGCAGCTATGCCACCTGCAGTCATAATCTACAATGCTGATGTATGGACACAGTGTTGAATCGCCATTGCAGCATAACTGAAGCGGACAACACTAGTGAATGTATGTGCACTATGGCCAACCACAACACATGTTTACCATCCAGTCTGGCCGCTTTGACATGTTTGACTAGGATATGGTCATTCAAAATAGAATGTACGGTGTCTTTCAGCTCCACTGGGTACAGGCCATACCTGGACTTGAACACTTAGTCTTATCATTTTCCTCCAAATGTTCTCATGTTGAGTTTGACAAGGGTCTCACTGTTCTCAGCAAGCTGAAGACTTTGTCTGTGTGTGGACATGGTTATGATAACATGGATTGCACTTTTGCACTAATGACTCCATGGAAGTCCATGCTATCCCTTGAGATCTACTGCTTTCCTGCCCAGAAAGTTCAATTTGGAGAGAACATATTAGGTTTGAGCAAGCTGCAACATATGAAGTATCTTCACTGGAAGGTCCATGGAGTGATGGATGCTACTCTAGGAAGTGGATGGCAGCTTTGACACAGGTGATGGCAACAATATGCCCACAGGTGTGGTGTTTATTTGTCAGTGAAGCTGATAGCGACATTGAGTCTGATATGGCTAGTGAGTCTGGTTCTGATGATTGAAAACATATCTTTTCCTGTACGGTGCGTCTAGCCCTGCAGGTAACATGCTGTCCAGTGAAACAGTCAGATGCATGTCCTCACTGCTGCGGTCAAAGATATGCTAGAATGCATGACATGCACCATCTAGGGAAGTAACACAGATTGCGCTTAACCGGTAGGATCGGCTTGATCTGTGATTGCAGCTGCCAGCCGACTATGCAATAGATGCCAGGTGTCGCAGTAACCCATTCGGGTGAAACTCGAATTGAAATGACATGCCGGGAACAGACGTGAAAGTTGTCTCTCTCTCTCTCCCTCTGTTCAGATGTGTGATGTGTGAATAAGGCAATTGTGATAAGATGCCCATAAACACTCTACGATCAGTTTGTGTCTACCAGGAAATCAAACAAAAAATGGGTCATGAAGCATCAGACACATCGTGACACCTACAAAGCTTGAGCGCTATGCTGCCTAAGCATACTATCCAGTGATCGATACAGTAAAGAGCTCAGAACATTGCAAGACATTGTAGCTGAAAAGCAAACGCCCTGAGGCCACTGCTGCCAGGCTTTCACAAGGGCATACTTGCAGGCTGGAACGTAAGCATATAGTAAACAAGGAACAAACCAGATTGTTCAGTAGAGCAGGCACAAAGAGCTACCAGACATCACGCTGATACCTGCTGCTGTTGGTCAGATCCTTCATTCTGTCTTCAGCACCACTACTGCTGAGACCTGATGTGGTTTGCAGCATATCAAGCAAAGCAGCATGCACATCCTTGGCCATGCGTTTTGCATCACCACAAACATACACGTTCCCTCCTTGTTCTTGAGACAGAACCTCTGTTATGTCTGTGGCCTGCTGCTGCATTTGGTTTTGCACATATACTTTGTCAGCAGCATCCCGAGAAAATGCCACAAACAACTTCTGCAACACACCATTCCTAGAGTACATAGCCAGTTCCTGCTCGTATATATAGTCTCGTGATTTCTTTCGACAGCCAAAGAATAGGTATGCAGGACCCAGCTCAACACCTGCAACAAGCATGCTATTGACGATTACTTAGAGAAAAGTACATCAAGTTCAAGTTCAGAGAGAAAGTGCGAGAGTGTGCACTTGCAAGATGAGACTTCACATTGCAGTACAAATTGTAATGATGGCATATGAGAGATGCAGATGAGTTAGATGGTAGTCATGAAGCTTCATTGATACTCTGCATGTTGTAAAGTGTCAAGCGACCATGACTTGCATGCTGTGAGCGACTGCAGGCTGCATGAGACTGCATGAATGCAGACTGAGCAACAAAGTGTCCAGCAAAAGCATGGAGAAAAGCTGGATCTCTGCACATGTGCATGTGCTATGAAGAAAAAAACCTTCTCCAGGGTTGTGACATTACAGGCAAACACAGTAGAAGCAACTTGCCTGACTTGAGCAGAGCAGCCCGTTCTTGCAAGAAGCCTCGGAAGGGGGCTAGCCCAGTCCCAGGGCCCACCATCACAATTGGTGTACCCATCTGCTTTGGTAGCTTGAAACTGGAATGCCTTACGAATATGGGTATTCTATCACCCACAGACATTCTTTTCAGGTAGTTTGAGCAGACGCCTTCGTGGTGTCTGCCTGTTGCTGTGGTGTCTATAACCACCGCACAGGTGATGTGTATGCTGTTTGGATACTGCTTGGGAGAGGAGGAGATGGAGTAGAAGCGAGGCTGCAGCCTAGGAGCCATGATGCCGAAGAAAGCACCTACAAACACCAAATCAAAAATGTTATGCACCTGTCACAGAGCACACCTGAGGATGGCCTGTGCAAAGATGGCATCTGTAAAGATAGCCTGTGCATGCATCAGCCTGAAGAGTGTTCTGTCAGAGTGGCAAACTGTTGCTGCTTGTCTCTGACAGACATAAAAGACTGTTGGGGCAAGGACCATCGGTTGCAACTTCTGTAATCCATACCAAAGATATGCCAAGATGCTGTAGAGCATCAAGCACATGTCATTGTACCCATTTAAAACTGTTTTCAAGACGCATTGCACCACCTGACTCACTGCACTTCTCTCTTGAAGAAGTGGTCAGTTAGGCAAATATATATTTGTGCACGTGCCATTAGATGCTAACATGACAAGTGTAGCCTGTCATCATCATCTCATTGAGTAGTGGCCGCACCTAAAGATGGCTTGCAAGATGGGAAAGCCAGCATCACTTCCAGCAGACTCCTTCTAGGGCTGCCCACCCAGTCACTGAACTCAGCTTTGCCTTCAGGACTGGCCAGATGCCGCAACCTGGCTGCCTCTTTCTCATCTGATGCTGACGCAGCTAGGGCAGGAAAGCAAGCCTTGCGTGCTGGTGCCCAGAGGTCTGCATACCTTGCCAGAGCCGATCGAAGGCTGACTGGACCTGCATTGAGTAGAGAGTTCTGTAGATGTAGCCATCTGAAGTTTACACTGCATCTGTTGCTCTGAATGTTGGAGCAAATGAAAGCAGTGCTTGCATGCTGATGCTGCTGATCCATCGCATTTGTCAAGGCTGCAGGTTCAATCAGTATCCAAGTTGATGTTCATATACAGGGTGTCAAATTGTACCACAGATTGCTGCAACATGCATGAGCTCAGGCACATGCTGACATGATCAACAGTGTCAGGCAACACACTTGGGATGCCTGCTGATGCCACTTTTCGCCATCTTGCCCATTTTGCCATCTTGCCCATTTTATTCCATGTAAAAAGAAAATGCATAAGAGCAGCAAAGGCCCTGATTGACATCTTGCTGTATACTGCCAATGATGGCACATGGTCAGCATATGGGTGACTATTTTGTGTGCACAAAAGCACCAGAGAAGGTACCTGGAAAGGGCGGCGTAAGCTCATCCGGATTACCATCTGGTAATTGCAGGTTGAACACCGTATCCAGGGGCATCCCCAGGATCCTGCCAGCATCTTGCACAATCCCAGGGCCGTTTTCACAGAACAGCCCTACATGATCTCCAGCTTCATATTGCACTTCACAATCCCGTATGTCAATCTCCACATGCAGGCACGACCTGTCTGACTTCTTTGTGTGCAGCTCGCGCAGGACGCCAATGCGGGCATTGTATGGGTTGTTTGCATTGCTGCCGCTGTTGTTGCTGTCTTTCAGGGGGTCAGCTTCATGGGTGTCTGACCCTGAGAGCAGCTGCACTGTGTAGGCAGGTATGGAACCCTCAGTCATGACTGCTGATGAGGATGGTGCACCTCCCTGCAAGCAACGGCTGATGATGAAGAGGAGTAGCAGCCAACTGTGCCTTTGCTAGTGGAATAGCCTTCACAAGAGCCGACGCCCCGTCACAGGGTAGGGCATTAGCCTTGGCAAAATAGAAATTTATGCCGGCAACCACCAGAGTGCCTTGTACACTAGGCCGATCGCGACTAGACTAAAGAGCCTTCTGCATTGCGCGGCAAGACATACATGTCATAGCGTAAACTGGTGTGTGCCTGTAGCTGCAAGAAACGCTGTGAAACACCCACATACAGCATGCAAACACAAGTCACGCTGATCAGATTGTCAGCTCAAGCTGACGAGAGACCACAGGTTCAATCAATCTACTGCACTGTGACAGCACGAAGAAGCTGTTGTCATGGAGGCACAGCACAGATGCTGGAACCAAGTGCTTGAGCAACTGAGATTCTTACCTCCTTCTGATCAAGCAGGCTTGACGCATCCAGCGAGCTGTACAACTCAGTCCGCCAGCTCTCAAAGTCTGCATCAATGTCTACGTCATCATCACCATCTCCTCGTCTGACGACTGGTTGTGCCCCCAGCTGCTCCATAGCCGAATGAACTTTGTGCCCAACTGCACAGAAGTGCTCGTACTGCTTGTTCCCAAGACCAAAGACACCATATGAGACACCCTGCGGACAGGAGAGTTGGGCATGCGCAGCTGCTTGTAAAGACTTTGCGAAGTTGAGTGGGCAGTCTGCAAACAGCAGTATGACATGGCTTTGTGGGAACTGCTAAAATTTGCGCCTATCATGGTGATGATGGATTAGCACTGCTGGCATGAAGCGCAATGAGTGAGCATCTATGCACAAGATCAGCAGTAAGACGAGAAGGCAAACCTTCAGGAGTGTTTGTCCCTCTCCAGCCTCAGCTTCCTTGCCTGCTTTGATCAGCCAGTTATAGAAGTCAGCAGCATTGTCTGTAGGCTCCCCATCGCCGTATGTTGCCATCAGAAAGAAGACTAGTTGCTCTTTGCACAAAACCTCCTCTGCTTTGTAGTCCTCGATGTCAACTATGGCATAGTGATTCCTGTCGCTATATCTGCTGGCCATCTCGTTCTTGAGCTGCTTAGCAAAGCGCTCAGCAGTGCCGGTCTGGGTGCCGTAAAGTAAGGTGACTTTAGGACCTGAAGGCTCTGAAGTGTCTGCAACCCCGTTTTGCTGCAACGCCTTGCCAGCGGCTATGGCAGATGATTCCGATGCTTTTCGATGTCGCAGGAAGAAAACGATGGCGGACAGCACAACCAGCACAACAGATGCCAGTCCCAAAGTGGGCACGAAGTTGCCAGAACGTAAGAGTACATCTAGTTCTGCGTGTGCAGACATCACGCCGCAGCCACAGTCTCCGGGCAGCCGGTCCGCGATGTATGTTACAT
>JAABUO010002701.1_pt1 | contig 21454 bp, 20 predicted proteins | sample 5559291 | NCBI WGS metagenome assembly JAABUO01 (sample SAMN10711878, study PRJNA513372) | rock metagenome | isolation source: Antarctica rocks | place: Antarctica: Victoria Land, Finger Mt sud
ACAACGAAGGGGCAAACTCTCCCCATCAGCACTACAAGCTGTTAAAGGACTCTGCACTGTGACAAATATGCAGGCAGATATATATGGATGTGTCACGCGCAGCAAACGGTGCAATTGGGGGTGCATCTCATGCGTCTTGCACAGCAAGATACTGTGTAGACTCAACATGCAAAGCAGTGCCAAGAAGCTCACCGGTGGATGTCAGCCTGCTGGGATTGTACTGTGTGCTGAGCCTCCAGATGTGAGTCATGAACGTATTTCTTGACAGCATCTGCAGGCAGCATCTACATCAGAGGCCATCGGTGGAAAGACGAATGTGGTGCATTGAGTTTTGCATAAGCAGCTGAGCTACATGGTGATGCATGGTGATGTGTGCAAGAGGGTTTGATCTGCAAATGCCTGCACATGTGACTCAGCACTGCCCGTTCTACAAGGTTGCACCTCGGTCTCACAAACACGTAGCTGGTTTTTGCCAAAAACGTCTCATATTCTGATGAAGTTGTGTTCTAGTGGAATGCATCTTGTAGCCCAGAGTACTCTCAGCAATCAAAGTACTCCGCATTCTAAATGTGCAAGCCTTGCTGCTCAGCACTTTAGAAAGGTTTTGGGCTCACCAGCAATGGCATTGGATGCTTCCAGCTCTAGCTTTGTCTTCATGATCCCTGGTGTGATGGGAGCCAATGCACCACTGCCACCCGGTACTGCATCACAGCCAAAGCGAGAGCTCTTATAAAGAAGCAAAACTGGCTGCTCAGATGGTGGTCAGCATACTACTTAGGGTTAGATCATGCAGCACTTTCTGTGGTGCCATTGTGTGGAAGAAAAGAAAAGAAAAGACTGCACCTTTCGGCTTAATGAGACGTCAAGTAATATATCGGGCTGCCCAGGGGTCATTGTGTGAACATGCATGCCCACAATTGCTTGACATTGACAATTGTCATCATAAGGTGCATAGCTATGTTCCTGCTGATCACAAATGACCCCACTGAAAGATGTAAGCACCACCCATTGCTGCCAATGTTGACTCTGTGACCAGCAAGCAAGCATGCCAGCCGATGCTATGATCTGAGTGTGTTCAACAGGTATTCCAATGCATAGCTTCAGCTGCAGTGAGCGTTGCCAATGTTGGCATTGTAAGCAATGAACATACCTGGCAGTGGCGGTTGTCTGGACGCTGTCTGTCTCTGTCTCTTGCCTATAGGCATAGCAGCCTGTTGACTGCCAGGCGTCTGCTGTGCAGATGCTGCCTGGGATGGTGCTGATGCCATTGCCTGAACAGGCTTTGCTGCTTGAGCAGGTGTAGCCTTGCGCTTGCGGGGTGCTTTCACACCCGGCAGTTTCAAACCTAGAGCCTGAGCTACCTGCATGGCACAAGATGACACTTACTATTGTATTTATTATCATTATTAGTATTCCTTATTATTGTGTTCATGCACTATTATTAAAATAACTATCATCGTCATTATTGTCATTACTTTTGTTGTAGTTGTAATCATTGGTACTGCTGTTATTTCTGTTACTCATATACATTTCTTACTATCATTGCGATATCATTACTGGTGAAATCATTCACATCATTGGTGTAATCATCATCATTAACATTCTTGATCATGCTGCTGCATCACTGGCACCATAGGTACACCATGCATGCTTGCAATTTGCAGCAGAACTGAGCAAGTTGCAGCTGCAGCTTTGCCGCAAACTACATAAAGCGGCTTGCATAGCAAGAGATAGGCTGAGGATGTAGCGGCTGGTATGTTGTATGTTGGCGGCACAAACCCACAAGCTCAAGCTATGCAAACGAAGCCATTTGACACTGCTTCCCACATGAGTTGTCCTAAACAAGCATGTCATGAGAGGGCTACTCACCCCTGTCTTGCTTCTGAAACGGCGCCCATCTGGAGCGTGATAGTACTGCAAGCATCACACATGACTGACATATGCTATATGCTAATGTTCACGTCATTGATATACATACATATACATGCACTGTCTATATGTGTATAACCTTGCTATGGTTTGTCACGGCACAACAGTGCCCACATGCAAGCGTGCCAATGCATGCATCGTACAGCTGCAGCAGTATTGGGCATACGCACAAGCTCCTTGCTGGCATTCTGACTGTGCTGCAGCATGCACGCACTACGTTCTCAGTTGTGCCAAACATGCCAGCTGTTGGAGTACCTTGTCAGTGGTGCCATCGGCCCGTGGTTTGATGGTAACCTTCCAGTCTGCTGGCAAAGGCACACCTGCATCGAAAGGGGAAGTTCAAAGGGGGCATTCCCTCTAGTTCCCTCTGAGTTGCCCCAGCAGGGAAACTGATGGTGCTCTGCGGACTCTGTGAACTGGCTCAGTGGTGTAATGCTGTCTTACAAGACAACACACATGCAGCAGGCAAATTGCGTGTTGCATTGTTGCCTGCTGTGATGACAATGCATGAGTGTCAGACACACTTGAGCAGAATGAAGGGTGTGAAGCATCACCAGGGGCAAGCATCTCAGTCTCTGGGGAGTTCATGGCCTCTGAGTCAGTGGCATTGATCACAGCAGCTGTTGGCACAAGGGACAAACTCTGAGGCTCAGGCCTGACAGCATCAACATCACTGACATCACCGGCTTTGCTGACTCCTGGTGGGGTCACGCTCTGTTGCATGCCTGCAATGATGGTGCATCAGCTGTTGTGGATGTCATGTTGAGTACATATTGTTCAGGATGTTGCTATGTTCACAAGGAGACACCAGCACCATGACCAGCTACGGCAGGCTGCTTGCCCCTCTAGATGCATAACAAACTGGCCTGGCAATTGACCATGTGAACAAGCCAGCTGAGTGATTGTTCACAATAATCTGAGGGGTCAGAAGATAATGCAATTGACAGACTGAGCGTGCTGATGGTGTGGACAGACTTATGTCCGGCCACATTGGCACAGGACAATCACCTGAGACTGACTCTTGCTTGGCGGCAGCAACAGCTGCGCCTGTAGATAGAGTTGCCAGGGGAAAAGCTTTAGCCGAAGCTGCAGGAGCAGCAGCAGCAGCAGCAGCAGGGCTGTTCTGTGAAGTAGTTGCAATAGCCCTAGGGTTCAACAGCATCCCTGGAGCCAGCTCAGCAGCAAGGTCGTCAGAGCTAGTTGGGGAAGGTGGTGGCGAGGGGGTGGGGGTGGGGGTTTTGGTGCCCCGCCTAGGTCTGCCCCCAGGGCGGAGGGCATGTTCACCCATAGGGCCCTGCCAGGAGGGGTCCTTGGAAGTTGATGGCGAGGCTGATCTGGCAGCTGGGACAGCAATCAGCTTGCGAGGCCTGCCTCAGGGCTTTGCTGGTTTTGCTGCAGCTGCAACAGCAGCTGCTTCAGCTGCTGCCTCAGCTGGAGTCCTGCATGAACATCATGCTTCAGTCATTGCTGCAGTTGTTGCAGATCTGGCACCATGTGAGCCATCAGCATCAAGTCTGATGTCACACATGAGTGCCAGACACGAATGCTAGCAGAGGCTTACTGTGAGGTATGTCGCACTCATGCATTTGCCCTGTATTGCAATGTTGTTCACACAGTGGCGCTGGGCTACACCTCCATTAGTACACATGGAGATGCTTATGTTTCCAGGCTGTTTGTGTCAATATGCCAGGATTGACAATGCAGCCTCCATTATCATGAAACATCATGCATGCAAGACAGAGCGACTCATGCACACAGCTTTACATCATGCATGCTTTGCAGAGCGCAGGTTCTGTCACAACTACGATTGGTATTGCAGATGAGCTATCAACAGTGCAAGTGAGCAGTGCTGATGCACAAGCCGGAAACTTCAAATGACCCGAAATACTGTGAGCTCTACATGAAGGAAGCAAAAGAACTGGATCTGCAGTTCTACACACACAGGCTCGATGTCTCCCCCTCAAAGGGGTCCACTCTCATCATCACCTGTAGATCTTCTTCTTCATTACCTGTAGATCTTCTTCTTCATTACCTGTAGATCTTCTTCTTCAGCATGGTGGCACTGGAGGTGTCTGGGGTAACAATGCGGTCCTCTAACGCGTCACACTCCACCATGCTCAGATCAGTGAAACTGAACTTGCGAGTCCACATACCCACAAGGGACTTCACAGAAGGGACCACCAGCCACTGCACTTGCAGGCCTACCATGATGTCCTCAACTACCTGTGTCAAAGCACGAAGCTCAAAAACAGAACACTTTTGCATGATCAGCGGCCACATGCATGTTGGGTGTTGGGTATATCAGTGCCAGGAAACACAGCCTTCAGGTGTGACGACTAGCCACAGGACAAATGCAGGCCGGTTCACATGTCCTCAATTTCACATAGCACAGCATACGGTCAGTCCTAATGAATGCTTGGCTTGGCGCTGTTCTTTGGGCCTTCTGATAGTGAAACCAGTCATCCAGATAAAGCCCAAAACAGCTGTCCTTCAGAGTCCTGTATTATGCTGGTACAATGTCTTTGGTTTGAGCACCACCATTGCTGCTCTATTGTCTTGAAGCCTGAATCCCAAACCAACACAAGACCTGGGTTTGTGCATGCAAGCATGTGACAAGCATGTCGTAGGGCACCTTGAGAAGGCGCTTGCAGTTGCCCTCACGCCTGTAGCCTTCCTTGGTGGCCACAAAAGGCATCTCTGCAAACTTGTTGCCAAATACCCTGCCATACATCAAATCTTGTTAAGGATAGGTCTGCACAGACCAACACAACATGCATCTCTGCAAATTTGTTGCCAAACATCCTGGTACAAACAACAAACTTGTAAAAGTCAGGTCTGCAAAGAACAGTGGCTGGGTCAGCAAGACTTTGCTCAGCAGCGACATGTAGATCCTAAAGTGTGAAGGGATTTGACACCTTAGGGTAGCCACGCTGACCAGGGTTGCATTCTTCCTCAGCAGCAAGACTCTGAAGTTGCCTACAGGCCACACTTACAGCTCAGCTGTGTTGCAGTGCATCTCAGGCTCACTGGTCCAGTGACCATTAAACCATCACATTGTCAGAGAGACACAGAAGCTGCAACTAGACTCACTGAAGTCATGCTGATCATCTTCAGGAGCATCATCAGGTGACTCATAACTGGTGCACACCATCTCTATCAGTTCCTTGCCATCATCCATCTCCAGCGGATCTGCACATACTGCAGAAGCTGTGCCATGCATTGTACTGCAGAAGCTGCGTCATGCACTGATGAGTCCTGTGTTTCATGATCTCGTTGCAGGATTGTCTGCCTGTTCAGACCCAGCAGAGGCTTTGTTGAATCTGGTGCAGGGGCTACTTACCAAAGCAGCTACGGAAGATACGCAGGGCAGCATCTGTAGCATTTTGGCTGCCTGTACTCAGATCAGTAACATGTCAGTATGTGCAGCTGAGGTGAATGCAACCGCCTCCAGCTTGCATGAGAGCTGTTGTCTGACCTTTGCAGCTAGAGTCATATTTGACAAGCTCGCTGCTGTATGCAGTATCTCCTGGAAAGGGCATCCTGCCCTGACAGGTTCGAGCTGCAAGACCCAAAGTTACTCGACTGCAGTCCTACAGATGGAGGCACTGTGGTCAGTCCCCAAAAAGACGGTGCACGGTGACACTTAGTAGTTTATGATCTTACTTGGCTGCAGAACCAGTCGTTTCCAGCTTCTAGTGCCTGTGGAGATACCGGAAGTCCTGCGCGACATGGCGTAATGACTTTTGAACGAATGGCATTGGTGGGTTTGTCCTGCTTTGCATTCCGCCGCATTTACAGTTGTGGCCACTCATGGGCTGCTGCAGCGATCAGGGACCAGATACCTGTAGCCTTTTCTTCGCATTCCACATGGGATCCTCTGTCTTGACAACACGCGCATAGTATGAAAGTTCTAGGTCCGAAGCCTTGCTGTATGTCGCCGTGCTTGCAGTGAACACAGCAGTTCTCCTCTGCGGCCCAGCACGATGTCATATCAACACCGTCTTAGTATCAGCTCAAAGTAACTGATGTAACTGCATGGAGCACGTATCACAACTCAGAGCTCCGCAGCGTGCAAAGCTACTTCAGTGATCATGACGCGCCGGTCGCTGCTGCAAGCTATGCTGTGTCGGTCTCCTGCTGCGTTGACCTATCGCGCTGCAAATTTGAATCTACAACGAAGAAGAGGAGCTTGTCAAGTTGAACAGTCAGAAGACTCTTCTGAGAAGAGACTGCAGAGTCTGATCACCGATGAAGTCTTCTACTCAATCTCTTCAAGACTTTCAACGAACTGAGCAAACACAATGCGCAAGTGGACGGGAAATCAAAGTCATTGCAGCGATTGTGAACAATTGCAATGCTTAAGCTTCTCAATTGTGACATTCTCATTTAATTTAATGACATTGGGCCAGCGCTGATAGCACTAAGCCAAGTCTTCAACAGAGGACTCATGCAGATTCAAGTTCATCCGAGGCTTGGTGTACTTCTGGCCATTTGGTTAGGGAGTAAGGTAGGGCTTACTTGACCTGATGTGTACACACAGAAGCTACGTAGATACATCATGATGTCGACTGATCGGTTGACAAATCTTGTGATTGAAACTCAGCAACGTTGGTCTCAAAGTAGGAAATTGAATCAGCATGTCAGCATCAGCATGATGGTCAGGGGCAAACATGACTTGCTGACGACTGATGCAACCGAATGTGTGCATTAAAATTTTTAAAATTTGAAATTTTGGCAGTGGTCAATCTGCCAAGATTGCACACTGGCTACATGTACTGCATGCATATAAAAAGCTTTACACCAATATAACCAATATCGTTTCTGAGTAACTGTCATTTGAGGGCAGACACGTGTCTGCACACACGACTGTGAATTCTTACATGCATGCATATCTCGAAAAATCTGATTGACTGCTGTACCTCTGAGGTGCTTGTCTTTCAATGAGTCATTGAGAGACAAGCAAATGCTGCATAGTACTCGGTCCAGCAGAGAGCCTGCTAAGACTTAGGTGGCCACAGTGCCTGCATAGCATGACACGTCATGATTGTGCCAACTGCTTTCCCACTGCAATATACAGGTGAGCCATCATGCGCATTGCTATTGATGAATGTTACAGCTGTATAATATGCTGGGCTGTCTTTGAGCTGCTTGGGCACTGTAGTGAATGATGCAGCATTGACTGAGTAGTGATGCACTTGGCGCAATATTACTTGGCAATCCATGGTACTGGCTCGAGGCATTTGCAAAAGCCGGAGGCAAGTTTGATCAATTGCATGTGCCTGCAAACCTTATGTGATCTGCCAGCATGGGGTTTGGTATCATGCTTGTTGACTAAAGAAGTAGAGTATGACAGCATAATGCACTGAAAAGTTTGATCGCCATGTGCATCATTTCTTTGCTCTAGGAAACTGCAACATGGAGCACCTTAAACAAGACTGGCAGGGGTTACATGCTGCAAACATGCAATCCTTTGTGACAGAAACACCAGGCAGACGAGGTACCTTGTGTTACTGAGTCAGACTACAAGTGCTCACTGGATAGCCGCAATGCATGCTGAAGGTTACAGCATTGTTGGTGCATCTCCTGCTCCAAAAGCTGTCTTCTGCTGTACGCGTCTTCTGACTGCGTACTGCTAGCGTGCTGCTGCTGTGCATCAGCAGGTATGTGCCTTGTCAGCCATGCTTCTTTTCTCCCTGCATGCACATCAGCTATAGACTTCCTTTGCAGCAGTAAGCTAGGCATGGCTTTGCACAAGCATGCCATGACCCTTAGGTTGTATCAAGGCACGTAATGTCCTGAGTGTTCACCACAGGGCTGGCTTGCAGCACAAATCCTGTGTGGTTTGAGGAACGCCTTGCCACCAAGGGGGGGACAGTGACATTAGTGTTGAAGTCAGTAGGCATGCAGCTGGCACGCAGCAGGCATGAAGAGGACAGGTGCACATGACCCTGTCCAGCTTCCTGACACATACTCATGAGCAAAAGAGCAGTAACATGTCAGCAGGCATGCAGCCATCACAAGTCATTGTTGGGCTGGTCACATTTGACAGCCGTCATGCAACAGGTGGGACCTGTGCCATTGATCTGGAGTGACGCACCTTCAGGACCGGACTGCATCTGCATCTCAGCTTGAGGCACCCATATAGCAGCCGCCTGAGAAGAGGAAGACTGGGCACTCCTCCTGAATGCGTCCCTTCTGTGTGGCTGCTGGAACCCCTCAGAGGACAGCTGACACTGCTCCTGAGACCTGTTTATAGGAATGTCACTGCCAAGACTGAGTGAAGATGAAGATAAAGCTGCTGCAGTGTTGCTCAAACTTGTCCTCAGATCTGCTGCAGCAGCCTGAGATGCTGTGAGCAGCTTCACAGCATGCGTCACTGCAGCTTTGAGCTGAGCTGCTGCCTCAGAGTATGGCTCCCAAGGACTGCCCAAAGGCTGCTCAGCAGATTGGTCCTGTTGGCATCCTGTGGGACTGGGACTGCTGCTCGGGGAGGGCAAGTGATGCTGTTGCCATGCACCTAGCAGGGGGGTTGATGCAAACATGGGGGCAAAATCAGGGAACAGCCCAGGGCTGTGTGCCAACGCCCTGGAACCAACTGCCTCTGGTCTGCTCCACAAGGCTTCTGGGCTGTTCTGTTGACTGGAAGCAAAAGCCCGCTCTTGAGTTTGACTCAGAAGCGGCGTGAACTTCTGCGATGACTCAGACCCCAGTTGAGACAGCGCCCTTTGCCAAGATGCCACAGAGGAAGTGGGTGAGATGAGCCCGTTGTTGCTTCCAGAGAGCTCTGAGGCAAAGTCTAGCACGACAGCATCTGAGCCTAGTGAGCTTGAAGCCTGCCTGTGCTCAGCTGTAGAACTGGTCTGAGCACCTGACAGTGTGCTAGCCTGCTGCTGCTGCTGCTGCTGCTGCTGTTGCTGCTGCTGCTGACTTTGATGTGCAGTTTGTTGCTGGGCATGCTGACTGACAGCCTGGCCAAGGCTCTGCTGATCACGGTCGCCACAGCTACTGTGAGCACTGCTCTGCTGGTGATGCAGGCTTACAGGTGTGTTGGGACCTGACTGCTGGTTGTCAGCTGGGACGGAGTGGTCCCTAGAATGGGCAGGCGACAAGGCAGATGAGTCTGCACCACTTGGAGCAGACTCAGACTCGTCAAGGGCATCAACGGGGTGACTGCTAAGGGGGGTAGGGGGCGTGTCAGCCAGCAGGCCCTGCCAGCTGGGGGTGGCAGGGTCCTGAAGGACAGGGCATGCAGCACCAGTTGTCCCTCTGGTAGGGCCGACCCCTGCCGCCCCAGGTGACCCCAGGTTGGGACCACAGCTTGCACTGTCAGCTTCCCTTGCGATAGGACTGCTGCTCTGTGCTGAGCTTGGTACAGCAGCTTGGGCTGGGTTGTCAGGACTTGCCAAACCTGGTGGCATAGCAGCTAATACACGACCTGCCTGATTTATGACGGCAGACTTACGATGCAGGGGCACCACTGACGTAAGCTGGTGCTGCTGGTGATACCTGGCACTGGCATCAGCTTGCAGCGCAGTTCCTGACTGTCTGTCAGACATGGGCTGCAGCTGCGTCTGCGTCTGTTGTTGAGCAGTGTGCTGGCGTGGAGTGTTGCCAGATGCAACAGCAGGGGCAGTGAAGCAGGTGAAGCTGGAATGGGAGGGGAGCCTTAAACTGGGAGCAGCTGCTGAGGCTTCAGGCTTCGTCTTGGCTGTACCCTTAGCATGTCTGCCCTGCATGTGCAATTCAGGGAATTTGCTGTGAAGATAATGTACACACATTGTGTGTGTAGCGTCAACACAGAGCAATGTTGTGCGGCACGTCAAGGTGCATAGCATCCACCCTGTTACAAGCAAGCACAGGAATCACACGTCCCTGTGTTCTGTAGCTTCTAGTAATCTAGTGGGCGGTTTTGCTGATGACTGCTGAGGATGTGACGCTGCCAGTGATTCCTGTTTTCAAGAGGAAAGGCACATGCCATGATGAACAATTCAAGTTGACACAACTTCATGTGAGATTCGGCAACAAAGGTCCTGCTGGAAACATCAGCACAATGCAAGGAAAAGTTTGATCCTATGACTTCACGCAACAGTTCACATAGAAATGAACATTGCTTACATCACATACAGCTGTGAGTCACGTAAAACATCATGTGAAGCTGATGTTTGCTCACTTGTTTGGCAAGAGCAATGAATGATGAATGGTAGCTAGACGACGGCCGTCGCAGGGGTGCCAATTCCTCATCAGCTTTACTCACAGCAGCAGCATCAGCAGCAGCAGCTGCAGCCTTTGCCTCAGCAGGCTGTTTGGCCTTGCCTGCGCTCTTCTTCCAGAAGGCCAGAGCAGACCACCTCTTAGACTTGCCAGTGCTGCTGACCTTGGAATTGCTCTTCGCCTCCTGCAAAGCACATATAGTGTCACCCCAGCAAGACCAGCATGACCATTTGGCCTTTTAGCTTGTACCAGATGCTTGAGCGTGTCATTGACAAAGATGCATTGCAGCTGCGCTCTGTGCAGTGACTTAGTCAAAACAATAGCGCTCATCAAATGTGCAGATTTTGCAGCTTTTGCAGAAAAGCGTGGCACACAGTATGGTTGTGGCGCTTATGAGGCTAAGTTGCAATTTGTCGTGATCTCACAAGATCAGGGGGTCCGATCACCTGTGACCTGATGACAGTGTCATCAAACACACGAAAACATTAGCTTACCTGAGATGTAGTGCAAGACGCTTGAGCGCTGCCTTTCCTGGGTGCAGCCCCCATAGGCAAAGTCTGACTGGCGTTTTGCACGCCTGTTGAGCTGCTGCATACATCTGACAGCTTGTCCAGCAGCAGTGCGTCTGAGACAGCATACACGTCAGCTCTTGCAGCACCGGCAGCTGCAGTACTGTGTGTCCTGGGCAGCATCTTTCCCAACATCCTGTCCCCAGTCTCTGCTTGTATGACTCCAAGCTCAGGAAGAGGAAGACCCACAGGAACAGGAGATGCAGCAGGGCTGCGGCTGCGCTCAGCATTTCCCACCGCAGGTCTCGTATCTTCATCGCCGCGGGCCACAGAAGAGTAACCGTCAGCAAGAACCCTTGCGCTGCTATCAGCAACAGGAACAGCTGGACTGCCAGACTGGACAGCACTGATTGTCAAAGCATCACAGGTGATCTGGACAGCACCTCTGCTGTTGCTGCTGCTAACATCGGCCTTAGGTGCATCAGCGCAGCCGTTCCAGGCAGCATGGGCAACACCACTGCCAGGGTGCCTGTCAGCTGTGCCAACAGAGGAGCTCGTGCTGGTGCCAGCTGAACGAGTCGCCGATGCAGCTCCTGTCTGACTGCCAGTACCAAAAGCACCAGGAGGGCTTTGCCTGGTCTGTGACTCCTCAACTACAGCCTGCTGGGGGTCTGCTTCACTTTTGACTGACAAAGGGGTGGGCACCAGGGCAAAGGTCGGCCTGCTTGCTGGCTGAGATGCTAGTTCATGATGTGATTGCTCACCGAGTGCAGCTGTCAAGGGCATTACAGGAGCGCTAGCTGCCTCAGCGTTGGCGTGAGAGTCCCCAGAGGAGGATATGTTTGGGAGCATGTCAGATGTCTGCGGCAAGGCGTGACCCTCAGCATCACGGCTGGCATCAGCTGCTGAGGTGGCTGTGTGTGAGCCAGTGCCTTGTGGGTCCAGACCCAGCATGACTGGTTCAGCAGCCAGCACTGGAGCCTGATGCTGGTTGATCTGCCTTGCAACAGTCTGGCGGGGGGGTGGTTTGGGGTGGGCGGGAGCAGATGAGCTGGTGAGACGCTGCTGTGGGCCCTCATGTGGGGTGGGCTTGGGCCCAGGAATGCTTTGTGAGCTCTCCACGCCATCTGCATACACACTTGATACTTCACAGTCTGGGGCGTGGAGCCAATGGTGACTCATGACTCGTCCTGGCTTGAACGCTAGACATCCTGTCTTTAATGCACAGGTGGATGTGATATGCAACAAAGTCAAGTTGGTGATAATTTTGTCAAAGAAACAGCCTGATGATCAGCAATGAACCCATGCTCAGCTTTGGAAGCAGCTTGTGAACTGCAAAACGAGGTCAACCGATGTCAATCATGCCAAAGTGACTCATGCTGTGTGGTTGCAGTCAGACCAGTCAATACAACGGTTCTATAGCAGTATTGACACCGCTTGCACAGTCAGTGATCTACAGACAACGCTGGACCAGGTGATGACAGGATAGCGTATGATGTATACCGCATGATGCTGTGCACGGAATAGGCAGCCTTGATGGTGACAGAGCAGTAGCCCTCTCAGCATCCCTGGATGCCTGTGGAGGACCACCCAGATCCCCAGTCTTCCTCTGCAGTCTGTCTGTGCCAAAGGTGCGAGGCTTGGGTCGGTATGCTATTTTGGTGGGCGTGTGGCGGTTGGGGTGAGCAGTGGGGGCAGGGGTGGGCCTTCGTGGGGTGAGCTCAATCTGTCTGCTGGACAGGGCGCCTGCCTCAGACTCAAAAGCTGGATTACTTGCCAGCTGACCCAGGTCCAGCAGGGGGTGGCGGGGGTGATGCATGGGAGGGGGACCCTGTAGTCAACAATGCTTTCAGCACAGCTCACTACATTCTGAAAGCCCCATCTAGACCTGTGTACCAATATTAGTGATAGAACAGACGCTTTGTTGCAGCCACTTTGCCATAGATGGAGACTGCATCAGGAAGCATGATGATGGTCAACTGAGGTGCAAAATGGTGGTCATCACAGTTTGCGCAAATAGCTTTTTCCAATGAAAGCGTGGATTTTGTTGCCAGTACATGCCATGGTTGCAGCCCCATTCACTCGATAAGAATGTGTCTGGGTCCATCCTAGGGTCAAATATGTACAGACTACACCTGATGTATATCATACGTCTTTGTGGCGTAAACAGATACATGCACAGATGCACCATGCACAGTCCCCAGTACCAGAGCATGAATGCAATTATGACTATACATGATTGATCTGTACCTTGGAACCCTTGTTTGAGAAGCTGTTGTCATAAGCAGGGTTCTCCAGTGTCACTGTATCACCTTCCTCACAGTCAAATTCATCCAGATCATTCACTCCAGGATAGCACCTGCATTGACCAATATGACCATGCACTTGTGGAAGTGTACAAGCAGGTGGCTATGGAATAGTACATGCATATTGCTGTGGAACAGTACATGCATGTGGCTGTGCAATTGCACAGTCTTTAATGTATGTGTCGCAAAACAGCATGTTCATTGGCTTGGTGATGCAACAACATGTCAGTTGATGGATGGTGTTGATAAACAGAGTGCATTTAGCCAGTTTATGCAGCAGGCCAATGCATATGCTTGAGGGCCGCTCTGCTGGGTTGGGAATCAACAAGACTCAAACAGAGCGAAAAGAAATGCCTGAGCAACAGGACACACACACACACACACACACACGCGGCTTCAGGAAATGATTGAGCCTATGTGGCAAGACGACAGCATACCTGTGCATCTCAGCTGCAGATGGAGGTGTGGTGAGCCCACTCAAGCCAGTGGACAGCCCCAACGCAGGGGTTGCCCGTCTAGGCCGTGCATCTGGCGTTGCCTGACCTGCTGCTGCTCTGGAAGATGACACTGCTGAGAGCAAACCTGTCTGCCCTGGCACTGGCTCATCTAGTGTTGCCTGGTTTGGCGCCGCACCTGTACTTGTCCGAGCTGAGCATGCCTCTACAGCCTGAGGACGCAACAGTGTTGCGCCCATGGGACTGATGGTCTGGTCAGCTTGCAGCAGGGGATGAGGTGTCAGGTTGCATGCCTGGATTCTGGCATGAGCCAGTGATGCAGCAGGAGCTGCCTGATGAGACAGCTTGGGAGTGGCTTGATCTGGCAATGGCAAGGATGATGCTTGCGGTGGCAGGGGGCTTGCTGGCGTGCTGAGCAAAGGGGTCTGTTCTGGCACTGCAGCAGAGCCTGGAGAGGCAAGAGCGTTCAGCCAAGCCAGCATTGGGGTTGATGGTGGCAGCAATGAGTGTGAGGGATGAGAAAGGGAGGTTGAGCTATGACTGCCAGACAAGTCTGCTGCTTGACCTGCTGCTGACAGACCACCATTGTTGTCAGACAGCTGTGCTGCTAGCATCTGGGCTTGAGACACAGGTGATGAAGCTTCATAGCGCTCTGACTGATCCGTCAGCAGAAGGACTGCTTCTGGCCCATTTGTGGTAGCAGATGCTGTGGCGGAAGCAGCAGCATGCATGCTGCCTAGCTCACCAGCTCCTGGGTGTGTAACAGCAGGGCCCCGGATGCCTGCAGGAGGTTGAACTCCCTGCTCCTGGCCAGGCTGTGACAGTGTGTGCTCTGACACTACGGTGCTGCCACGCATGGCAGCATCCACTGTTTCCACTGAGGAACCAGCTGTCCTGCTGCTGCCGCTGCAGTTTACTGTGTCTACCGAAGCAGGCTGAATGTGTCCAGCAAGCTCACTCACAGCATCAGCTTCACATGAAATCGCAACTCGGGCCTTGCTGACAGCTGCTGCTGATGCCCTGACACGCACCCCTGACCTGTTGCTGGCAACAGCATTTGCAGATGCCTGTGATGCTGTGTCATGAGGCTTGCTTGCTGCCCGGCTGTCATCTGTTGGCTCAGATGCCAGCTGCAATTTGCTGGGCTGATCTTCAGCTGAGCAAGCTTCAGGCTCATTATCTGCACCCATGACAGACCTGGTCTCAGGCCAGGCACAGTTTTCCCCAGCACTTACAGAGTCATGCTCATCTGCAGCTGTACAGTCCTCGGCTGAAGCTGCTTTGTGCTCAGACTCAGCAACTCCATGAGCAGTTTCCTCTGTCTTCTGCTGGGTCTGGATCTGGATCTCAGGACTCTGAGCAGGATTGACAGAGGGAATGCCAGTGGGTGAGAAAGAAAGCCTGAAGGAAGGCTGGATGCTTTGGGGAGCTGGTGTGGGAGCTCTGGAAGTAGCTGGGGCAGCAGGGCCCTTGGGGTGGCGTTGAGGGAGAGACTGAAGCATGTGCTCCAAAGCCTGCAGTTGGCCGTGAGGTGACTTTGCACTGAAAGGGGAGACTGCACTGTGCCTCGGTTGTGAAGCAGCACTGCTGCCTGACTGCTGGCTGTGTTGAGGCAAGCGATCTGTTGACCCTTTGACCACCTGCAAGCCAAATGTGCGTCAGTGTAAGCATGATTCACGAACGTGCTTCATCATAGACGCTGATGTTTGCACAGGGTAGAATCTAAGAGTGGAGCCGTTCATTGTGTGATGTTTTGTTGTGGTCATTGTTTGCATGCTCCTCAGCCCAACACACAGCAAGACGTGGACCTGCAAACTTGGCACATCATGCATGCGTGCAGCACACCACAGAGCGATTGGGCAACCACTCCTGTTGCATGGCAAGTGGGCAATGCTTCTGGCAGCAGTGTGATCACACCTTGGAGGCGGCTGTAGAAGGTTCGTGTGTGACCCCATCAGCAGCTGGCCCGGTTGACCTGGAAAGCACCTCTTGCAGGCTGCCAGTGCTGTGCCTCAGAGGGTTTTGGCTTGCACGACTAAGCTGTGCATAGGAAGTTGCTTGCGCCAGCCTGGCAGTCTGTGGTACACTGATGCTGCGACTGACTGCAGACGCCCTCGTTTTGTTGTGCACCAGTTGTGCATTGCCTGCAGACATTATGCCTACTTGCGTTGTATGCGTGATCTTCTTGTGTTGGCATTGCAGCATCCAGCATGAGCTGCGCTGCAGTATTCCCAGCGCACACAAAAAGCAGAGATGCTATCTGTAGGTAGCGTACAAAGTACATCTTGTGATGGATAAATGCTGTATTTAATGCATGGCCACCAATTGCAAGCAGCCAAGCGATCCAGCCACCACGCATAGTCAAAGCATGGAAAAATGATCAAGCAGCATTAGAGATGTGTCACCTGATGATGTAGGCGGCCTGAGCACTGCCTCCTGACTCGGCACCGGCGGAAAAAGCAGTGGCTCAGCATTCCCGCCTGAAACACTGTCATGCCTGTCAGATGCTTGAGGGTCCCCAGCTGTTGCCACACCCTGTTTGGCAGCCAGTAAAGCAAAGCCTGGGAAGCTGTCTGATGGCACATTTCCAGATTCGGTCACTGTACGTTGCACCGTGTCGACATTCATGGATCCTGACCCTGGGTCTGATGACAAGGGCATTGGATGTGATTGAGGCACGACTGCTTGGGCCTGAGTGTGGCGTGATGGCAATCCAGCAGGAGCAGCAGCTTGAGCAGATATTCTGCCTCTGCTGGGAAGGGCCTGCCTGCCTCTGGGCAATGCTGTACTGTCACTGCTATTGCCACTGCACATGTCTACATCAACCTGGACCTGCACAGCCATTCATCCATGGCTGAGATGAATTCATTCAATTTTTCATTCACACATTCATACATCCGTTCATAACATGTTTCCCCATAGGGTCAGGTATGTACAGCCACACTGGCAGAGCATATGAGATGCCAATGCACTGCCAAGTACTGCCCAAATCCTTCAGGTCATGCAGCCTTGCTATGATTGGTGAAGAGGCTTTGTCTTTGTTTTGCAGAACAGACACACTGTTGCATTAAGCAATGGACAAGACCATTGTAGTAAGACGCGCTTCAGCAATGACACAACAACTATTGCTTGCAGCCAAATTTATGCCATAAAGGCTTGGGGCAATGTTGCCAATGAAGCCATGGAGCATAAATGCCTCAGCTCCAGCAAGGCATCACAAGCTTACCGCATTGCGTGAAGCAGCCTGAGATTTGTGTGCATTGACAGCACTCCACATGGCATCTAGGTCGTCCAGCTGAGCTTGCATACCCTCCAGCTCTGCTGCCAGGCCACGCCCTGCACCTGATCGCCCTCTTCTTCTTGCCTACGCCGCACGGCATTGTCAAATGCACGCAAATGTGTTGTTGAAATGGTTCAGATGCGAGCTTCGCAGTCGCATAAAGAAATTGTGTCGCTTGGCAGGCGCAGGTCATCACCAGTATCAAGGGCTGAAGGCTGTCCAATGCTTTGGAATGGATTGGAGCAATAGCTTACCGCTGGTGTACATGGTGTGCCTTGTGCCACAATGAGTCCTTCCCTTGACCGGGACTGTGCAGCTTGGGCACCTTTGCTTACGCCTGGGGGCAGCCTTGGCGATGCTGGTGGGGATCTGGAAACTCCTGAAGGCTGGCCCCTTTGTGACGCTGCCGGAGGTTTTGCCCCTTTTGAAGATGGCCTTGGGGACTGTCCTGTCCCCACTGGCGGCAAGGAGCCCCGCCCAGCAGTCCAGGGCAGAGGGGGCTTGCCAGCTGGAGATTGACTGGGCCTTGGTGAAGATGAAGCACAGTTTGGTTGCTCAGCCCTGACTGCTGACTCAGCGCTGAGTCCCCAAGCCCTTCTGACCCTTGGAGTGTAGCTCGTCTCAGCCTGTGCCTTGCCCTTGCTCCCAGCTTGGTGTGCAAGCTCAACAGGAGTGCTCGCTTGTGCCTCAACCGCAGCAGATCTTGGCTTGCCCAAACTGTGCTGTAAATCCCTACTGGCAGCTGCATCTTGTGACAAGATGGTGGAAGTGGATCCATGCGCCGGCGGGCTCAGGGAAGTCTTCAGCGCGGAACCAACGGCAAAGTGCTCCTTGAAGAGGTTGTGAGGCTGAAATGAGAGGCTGCTGGCTTGCGATTCTTCAGCCTGGAGGCCTGACTGGTCTTCTTCCTCGCTGCTCTCATCATACAATACGGACCATCCAGTCCTGAAAAGACAGCCATGTGAGCCACAAACATGTTGCAAAGGCTGAGCTAGTTCACTTGAAACATCTTTGCTCACACACAGACATGAGTAGGTTACAGACATCTGCCTCAGCTATAGGAAGGGAAGATTATAAAACTGTGATGAAGCATGCTCATTGCCAGAACAGATGACACACAAATGCAGGAGGAACTCAGGATTTTAGAAAGCTGCGATGCGCTTTAAATGCACAAAAATACTTTACACTGTTATCAAAAGCATTGCCAGTAGGTTGAAGCCAGTCAGGGAGCTGTGCTTGTGCAAGTGTGCAACATGTGCAAACTTGGAGCCAGAGCAATCAGGTGTTACCCTTGGGCATTGGAGCTTGGCCTGATGAAGGTCTGCTGCCGGTCCCTGTGTTGTGAGCTGCCACCTACTGTGCCAGGCTCTGGGCCAGCCAAGCCATCAACAACCCTTCTGGCATCACTGCTGAAGCCTGTTGGAACAGCTGACAGAGGACCTGAGGCTGTTGAGAAAGCTGGGGTACTGCTTGGGTGTCCTGTAGGCATCAAGACATGCCATCATGAGCCAAGGAAATGGAGCTCCTCAAGCAATGTTGGTAGGGATGTTGATGGAGCTCTGAGCTTGTAGCTGCCCTGCTGGTGTTCATGTCATATGTCAAGCGTTGTTCACATGTAGTCTGCACTGTTAGCAACTGATTGTGCAAGCAATGACCAACAGCAGACACTGGTTGCTGGGTAGTACAAGTCAGCGGTGTGCAGGGCAATTCACAGAGAAAGTAGCCCAATGCTGTTCATGCAACAAAGAGACTGCGCTGCAGTCAAAGAAGGCAGTAATCCTCTGTGTAATTGTTAAAAGAGGGCGTTGTGCAATGCTGAGAGAGAGCAGTCTTTGTTGCAGTCCAAAGAGTGCCTTTTGTTCATGTAACAGCCTTTCAGCCGAAACGACCTCAACAACTTACTAAATGAAGGTGTGTATCTCTGTTGGGCCAAGTCTTGATGCAGGGTGACATTGCCTGTGCTTTGCTCTGGAAAGACATGCAGCTTGTCTGTCTGCCATTTTGAGCTGCCAGAGAGCAGCCTGTTTGTCACATCTGCAGCGTACAGCTTGTTTGTTGACATAGTTACCAGACAGGATTTCCACGAATGTAGTGTTGCCATGTGCAATGATGACTGTGTACAGGCATACAGCATTCCTAGATACAGCATTCCTAGCTAGCGTTTACTTGCTTCTTCACCTTGCGCAGGCGGCCTATCTTGGGCAGCATCTCCATTTGTGGTCCTAGCCCAGTTTGGAAGGTGACTGTTGATGACAGTACAGCTTGTTGCAGGGCTGGCACTGACCTGCACTTTGCATGTCAGGCACAGTGTTAGTAGTTATTACATCGCAGCTGTACCTAATATTATTGATCCAGAGCTCCAGTGGATCACGAGGCAACGCAGGTGGTTCTGTGGCTACCACGACGCTCACACTTGTAACTTCCAGTGCAAATGCAGTCATGTCGTGCACTGAACTGCTCAGTCAGCGTCGAAATTTGTCCTGAAAAAGCGGCACTCTGACGACTAGAAGCATGCAGGTTCGTGTAGCAGTGGTGAAGCGTCCAGCGGCGGAGGCTTCGGCATTTCAGCGAGGCGCTACCTGATTCGAGTTTCCTGACGCGTGCTTGCGCATGTGGCTCCAGTGGTCGCAGCGTAAGTAAAGGTCACAACCTGCTCGGGCGGCTGATCATAGTGAAGGTAACGACCCGCCTACCGAGTTAGGACACTTTGTTTTCGCAAACACCTCATCATGCAGCGAGATGACACACTTGACGACCGAGCAACGGCATCTCAGCTGAGCAGGAGTCAAACTGGTCAAAGCGATGGCGCGAGAACTGAGAGTGCATAGGAAATCTGAAGCAGAGTGACTTTCGCCCGAGCGACTTCAGCAGGCATTTCAAGAAAACCTGTTCATCCTTTGCTCGCGCATGGTTCAAAGTTCAAGCAAAGTTTGAGTTTGAGGCATGCTGCTGTTGCTAATCTAAGACCTAATAGCCTGCGCATGGACTGTGGCAGAATACAGTGCTTTCTGATAGCTACAACAACAGGGAGCGTTGTGTATGAGCGGTTCTATCTCAGATTCACAGACGTGGAAAAAGCAGACATCCGTGCAGCGTTTCAAAGGGCAAGCGAATTCCTCATTACTGGGGCATCGGACGAGTCTGAATTTGCAGACAGATACAAGTAGGCAACCATCTCTGAACTTTGATCTCCCGTCAGCAAATGCTGAAACACCGTGACAATGCAGGGCAGGTAGCATTGCCTTGCGTGTCGAAGGGGATATTGTTTTCTATGCTCTTGGAACCGGAGAATATGATGAGCTGAACTGTAAGTGTGAAATATCAGCGGTTTCTGCTATGCGCGCTAGGAAATTCCACAGGATTTCACTGGATGCTAGCAGCTGTATCACAGTCTTGCTCAATGGAGTGATGCTTCTTGCAGTAGCAGAGACCATCAGGGCAATCTCCTTGGGTCTCAGAGATACGCTCAAAAAGCCCACCGAGGCTGCTCTCTTTGACAATTATGGGAGGCTTTGTATGGTTGTTGATGAGGTCATCAATGAGGTGAACAATAGCCTCCAATTGTGCATAACTTCAGCTGCTCTAACACTGCATCTGCAATTTGTGAGCTTTTGTGACACTTGCAGGGTATTCTAGAGGCAGCAGACAGAGATGCAATCCAGCGAGGAATGAAGATGAAGGTATTATACAACCTGACAAATGCATGAAATCTTCGTGGATTGGCATGTTCTTGTGGTCTTGATTTTGCACTTTTGATTTGTGCCAAATTGATGGTGTGCAGCAGTCCTGTTTGCAATGGCGTGCATGGCTGTGATGTTGCTGCATGTTACACTAGCTTGCTGATCAACCAGCCTGTCAGTGTGCCTGGTGTATACTTGGTATCTCAGTCAGCTCAGCCATGTTTTTGTGTGCAGTTGGCTGGAGAATGAAGGAGCTTGCTGCGACCAATTCAACAGATGACCCCAAGTGGAGACTCACTCAGTGCATGGAGCTCACTATGCGATCCTGCTATGAGTCTAGCCCAGCAGCAGATGTCCCTGACCAGGTTTTGCTTGGCAGCTGCAAAGCAGACTTGTGACAGCAGACAGCGTGCTCCACACATGAAAGTAGAACTGTTTCAGCACATGTGGCACCAATGACAGTAGTCACAACTTCTTCCACTCGTCATCTGCTAGTATATCTTCATCATCAAAGAAACCGCCACCAAAAGTTCTGTCTGTCCTATCCTGATCATACAATGTTGGTGCAGCTGGACCTTCTGACAGCCATCTTTGCTGTGCTGCATTTGCATCAGAAACATCTGTACCTAAGCGCTTCAAATGTTCATTGACAGCAGACGTCAACCAGACTTGCTCGGTCCTTGACAGGCCTTCACCAATGATGTGCTGCCTGACGCCCTCGGTCAATTGGATATGTGTCCTTTGAACGCCGTTGATATAGCCTGCTGTCACCATTGATGCTCCTGACAAATCCCTAGTACGACCACCAATCTGTTTCCCGCCTCCACTCCACCGGGGCGCTCCTGCCTTGACAAAAGGCAAATGCTGTGACAAGCTCCACTTCTGCTGACCAATATCCAGGTTCTCTCGTATCAGCGAACCTGCCAGTGCTGTTTTTCCCAGCGATACACCAGCAAACCAGAATGGCAAAGAGAACAAGGCAAAAAGAATTCCTCCACCTGCAAGAGCTCCTACTGTCCAGAAAGCTACAAAGGCATTCCAGGCAATGGCAAAGGCTCCTGTGTATGCTTGTTCAGAGCCAAGT